>Ga0302194_10003229_pt1 | contig 10273 bp, 13 predicted proteins | sample II_Bog_N1_1_FD_200227 | JGI IMG/M metagenome (GOLD analysis project Ga0302194, IMG submission 200227) | Peat permafrost microbial communities from Stordalen Mire near Abisko, Sweden - II_Bog_N1_1 | ecosystem: Environmental > Terrestrial > Soil > Wetlands > Peat | place: Sweden: Abisko...
GGTTCGAGACCAAAAAAACAGCAGGTAAACCAGGGCCAAGCGTCTGCAACTTCATAGTGACACTAGGGTTGCGCGCAACGGTGATTGAAAACGGCGTCAGAAAAACTTACAGCGCCAGATACTACAATCCCAACACAGGACGGTTCTTGAGCCGCGATCCGAACGAGGGTAATGCCTACGATCCGAAGGCTCTGCACAAATACCTGTATGCGAGCGGCGATCCGGTGAACAGGATTGATCCGCTTGGTCGCGCGGACTTGTTTGAGACCGGAGCACGGTTGGCTAAGGACGCAGCTAAGGCAGCTCTCGTTCAAGCAGTATATGGCTTTACTGTAGTCAAGCTTATAGCCGACGCGGTAAAGGTCATAGAGAACCCCTCTCTTGGAAATGTTCTGGGAGCGACCGCAGATGCAGGATTGTTTATCACCACGGCAATAATCGCTTCAGTGATTATTGCTGAATAGTGGGAGCCAAATGCGTCATGGTTGCCAAGTCGGAGAAATCGACTGAAAACATACCGAACGATGGAGGCGATAGCAATGGATCTCACGAATGTTCTGAAGACCTGGCACGACTGGCTCTTTAATGCCGTCCTTCTCTTCGCAATGGTTACGGTTCTTGTTTCGCTACTACTTCGGAAGGGGTTGAGGCAGCGTCCCAAGTTCCTCATGCTCGTTCTTTGCGCGCTTTTGGGTGCCGAGTTTGCAAGGGATTTTATAAGTAGCAGAGGTGATCTAAGCACCTATCTCTCCGGTATTGCGTTCTTGGGCATTGTCATCGTTGCGTGGTGTCTACGGGCAGGTGGCCCGGTCATCGGCGGCAAAGAGCAGCCCTGAGCTATGAGCAGCAATGGCCCGTTCATGGCAGTTTTATCGCGATGAGCGGGTCGTGGGTTCAGACCGCAGCCCGCGCTGCTTCGCATCGGTTGTAGGGGGACACATCACCCCAGAATGGATGCTGCACAGTAACCGGAGGTTACTGTGCGGGAACCATCATGGAATCAAGCAGCTAAAAGGAAAACTCTCTAAAAATAAGGTGTTTACAGGCCAGGAAACCGTCTACAACTTCACCGTCGCCAAAGACCATGACTACTTCGTCGGCGAAACCGGGTTCCTCGTTCATAATGCGCCGCCCTGCGGATGCGGTCCGGGAAATCCGCCTTCATGGATAACACCTGGCAGCCTTCCACCTGATGAAGAAAACTTGCTCCTTGACACCTTAAGCAATCTGGACAATGGAACAGTCCCTACTGGCCCGACTGGAGTAAAGTGGGGGAGCCCGTTTAACAATTGGGGAACTCCGCCCAATTTGCCAGGCGGACAGGGCGGTTTTAGCCCGTATCAGGAGTATCGTGTAGGTTCAGGAGGTCTCGGTGCCGGTACACGAAGAGTAGTTCACAATCCCGCGACCGGGGAGGCCTACTACACTTGGACTCACTATGGGCAGGCAGGTTGTCCGCCGTTTGTTCGGATTCGATAAAGGGAGTATCAAAGAGGAAATGGCATACCAAATAACAAACGCATTGTGGCCGACATCTTGTGCATGCGCTGATGACCTCGACAGCATCAAGACAGTGCTTGTCACTTCGGGATTTACCATCTTCGAGCTTCCCGACGATCAAATCTCGGATATAGAAGCATTTTTCCGCGCGGTCGTTCAAGTTGTGCCCACTGATCCTCCTCTCAGCGGACGATTAAACGCTGACGCGTTTGTTGATTCTGTCTGGGAGGGCTTTCGTCTATTGGGAGTCGACAAGGTCGCGATCCTCTGGAAAAATGCCGACAAAATGTTGAACGGAGGGCTCCAAGATCTCATTACGATCTCTGACTTGCTCCAAGAGATTGCCCGTACTTTAAAAGGGGCTGGAGGGGGGCGACTGCCATATTTCTCCATTCATCTCATCCTATTTGGAACCGGGCCCAACTTCCCAGGAGTCCGTCTTGTTTGGAACGGCGCAAACTTGATCAGAGTGTCGATTCCGGACCAGGCAGGTGGCCCGGTCATCGACCGCAAAGAACAGCCCTGACCCATGAGAAGCTGTGGCCCGTTCATCGCAGTTTTATCGCGATGAGCGGGTCGTGGGTTCAGGCCAGGAAACTGTCTACAACTTTACCGTCGCCAAAAACCACGACTACTTCGTCGGTGAAACCGGGTTCTTAGTACACAACGCCGGTGGATGCGGATGCAAATTCCCTGACAATCCTCAAGATATGAATGATCTGTTGGGATTTGACGGCACTCCAAAGGCGGATATACCTGGTCCACCATCTCTTGGTGGAACGCCGGGACGTAACAAAACGGTTTGGGACCTTGGAAATATGCTAATCACGTTGGAAGCTCACCCATATCACCCGACAGCACCGGCCTGGCATCGAAATCCACACTGGCATGTGGATTGGCCGGGGAAGCGTCACAGTAGATTCCTCCCCGGCGACAAATTCCCGGGTTGCAATTGAGGGGGGACCATGGACCGCTGGAGCTTTGTTGAACTTGAGAGTGGTGGGGAAGTTTCATTCTATCTCAGCGCCTGTTACTGTGCCGTTTCTGAGGAACAGTCCGGGGATACTGAAGTTGCGTTTATGCCCGAAGACGGCAAGGCATTTGTCGATCTCCTTGAGCATGCGCTCGCATCCGCGGCAAACGGGGAAATGGGTGAAAGCGAATTGCAACTTGAGCACAAGTTTGCGAACCGCGACGGGGGAGAAAAGGCCGCATTTCTCGTTCGTTCGTGCGCTGGCGGGATAGAGATCACTATCTCGCGATCGGATGAGAGGGATCAGAGCGTGTGCATTTCTAGAAGTGATGCACGAACGCTGACGGACGCATTCATACGCCAATTGAAGGCGTCGGATGAATCTACCCCCAACGCGACTTCTAGGATCGCCGGGGGCCCCACCCTTGACCCGCCGATAAGCTGAAGGTGTCCCATCCTTTCCGCGTTTTGTGCGGAAAGGGTGGGATACCTCGAACCATCCCCATCCTGCTTTGCCTCCCGCACGCCGGTGCATACCAGCCGCGGCGACGTTGCCATCGAGAACATCCACGAGGGTGACTCGGTGATCTCGCGCAATGCGCAGACCGGCAAGCTTGAGCCGGAGCCAGTCACGGCGCTCACTCCGCTCCACCCGTCCAGCTTGCTTGAGGTGCGGCTGGAAGGCCAGCAAACGCCTCTGCGGCCCAGCATCAATCATCCCTTCTGGGTCAAGCGCGGCAACGCGCAGGACGGCAGTTGGCTCAGAGCGGATAAGATGCAGGTGGGCGATTTTGTACAATCGGTGCAGGGCGCCTGGCGCAGGGTCGTCGCCATCACCCCGCTCCCAGGCCAGGAAACGGTCTACAACTTCACCGTCGCCAAGGATCACGACTACTTCGTCGGCGAGACAGGGTTCCTGGTACACAATGCGCCGCCGTGCAACTGCAGATCAGGAAACTTCCAACATGAGTTCAAGCATGCGCCGAGGTTTGGCGTACCCGGCAACTGGAACAATCAGAATGCCGCTTTGTTTCAGCAGGCTCTTGAAGGCATAGTGAATGGACCAAACACGGTGCAATATCCCGTAAACTTCCGAGGGCAGTTCAATGGTACGGCCTTTCTAGATTAGCCCTCAGGACTTTGCGTGGTGTTCAACGGAAGCGGAGAACTAGGCGCTGCATGGGACTTGGGCGCAAATCAAGTGGAGGATCTTGTCGTCAATGGTGTCCTACATTGAGGTTGGGGTATCTGATTTTCTTAGGCTCATGAAGAGTTATTTGGATCGAGAAATCGATGCAAAGAGCTACTGTTCCCGCTACTTTGATTTGATGACTAAACGGATGACGATTAGCAGAGAGGTTTCTACCATCCTTCAAATTGGTTTTGGAGATGCTGACGATTACGATCCCGATCTTAGGCTTGAGCATACGATCTTGGAGCCTGCGCTTCGGGACAGGGTTGCGAAGACTATCACAGAACTAGAGGGCCTTGGGTACACGGTTTGAGATCGTGGGATGCGCTGATTACGCCCGTCTGCATCTATGACGCATCCTTCCACTTGTCTATCGGGGTAGTCTCTCGCCAAAGATCACGACTACTTCGTCGGTCAAACTGGCTTCCTCGTTCACAACGCACGGTGCAGGTGCACCGTAAGCGTGTGGTGTTCCCCTCTGGCACCCGAGGGGGCTTGAGTTTGACGATGTTGTCATGGATGAGGCTGAGGGAGCGGGGCGCCGTATTCGGCGCAGTTGGCCGGTGGCAGAGAAGCGGCGGATAGTTGAGTTGACGCTGGCACCTGGCGCGAGTGTTGCGCGTGTGGCTCGGGCGCACGGTGTGAACGCGAACCAGGTATTCGTTTGGCGTCGGGCCTTCGAGCGCGGGGAGTTGGTGGAGTCAGCCGCTTCAGCCACGGCTTTGATTCCGGTCACGGTGTCTGTTGCGGATGAGGTGGCGGTCGAAGAGTCGGGCCAACCGGAACCTCCGGCAACTTCCGGTTCCATTCACATTGAGTTTCCAGGTCTGGCGTTGATCAGTGTCGAGATCGGCGCTGATCCGGTGCTGTTGCGTTCGATCCTTGAGAGCCTGCGCAAGTGATTGAACTGCGCACCGGGACGAGGATCTGGCTTGCGGCCGGCGTGACCGACATGCGACGCGGCTTCGACGGCCTGAGCGCACAAGTGCAGACGGTGCTCAACGAGCAGCCGTTCTCCGGCCATGTCTTCGTTTTCAGAGGGCGCCGCGGCGACATTGTGAAGGTTCTCTGGTTCGATGGCGACGGGTTATGTCTGTTTCAGAAGCGCCTTGAACGTGGACGATTCATCTGGCCGCAGGCTGCGGAAGGGGCCGTTTGCCTGACGCGTGCGCAGTTGTCGATGCTGCTCGAAGGGATTGACTGGCGTCGTCCACAGAGGACTTGGACGCCTGAGATTGCGGTCTGATTGACACGCGTGATTCCCCTGTATTCATGCTGCTTTTGTGGATGATTTCTATACTGTCTTATGGCATACTGCGGTCATGATTTCAGCTGCGTTGCCTGACCTCGATGCACTCGACGTTGAAGCGCTGAAGTCTCTGGTTATCGCCAAGCATAGTGAGTTGCTGGAACAGCGCCGATCGAACGCGCAAGAGATCGAACATCTGAAGCTAGTCATCGAAAAATACCGGCGGATGATCTTTGGCCGCAAGAGCGAGAAGCTGAGCGGAGAACTGGAACAGCTTGAGTTCCGGCTGGAAGAACTGGAGACCGCACAAGCTGCCGAAGAGGCCTCACAGGCGGCAACCGAAGCAACGCAGCCTTCTTCCACTCAGACTGATTCCAAGCGTCGTTCTCGCCCTGCGCGCAAGCCGCTGCCCGAGGATCTTCCGCGTGAGGTGGTCACCCATCTTCCCGCGCACAGCAACTGCCCCGATTGCGGCGGTGCGCTGCGTCAGTTTGGTGAAGATGTCTCCGAACAACTGGAGCGCATCCCGGCAACCTTCAAGGTTATTCGTCATGTGCGGCCGAAGTTTGCCTGCGCAGCTTGCGAACACGTGGTCGAGGCGCCTGCTCCAGCACGGCCCATCCACCGTGGACTGCCTGGTCCGGCATTGCTGGCTCATGTGCTGGTCTCCAAGTACGCCGACCACCAGCCGCTCTATCGCCAGTCTCAGATCTATGCCCGCGAAGGCGTCGATCTTGATCGTTCGACTCTGGCCGGCTGGGTGGGCGCGGCCAGCGAGTTATTAACTCCCCTGGTCGATCAGATCAGGAAGCATGCTCTGGCGGCGGCGAAGATTCACGCCGACGACACACCAGTCCCAGTGCTTGCTCCCGGCAACGGTAAGACCAGGACCGGCAGACTGTGGACCTATGTGCGCGATGATCGGCCTGCAGGTGTTTCAACCGCTCCAGCCGTGTGGTTCGCTTACTCGGAAGACCGCAAGGGCGAACATCCTCGACGACACCTGAAGGATTTCAAGGGTGCTTTGCAGGCCGACGCCTACTCGGGCTTTCACCATCTCTACGGGGACGGCAACATTTACGAAGTCGCCTGTTGGGCTCACACCCGGCGCAAGTTCCATGACATCCACGTGGCCCACGCATCGCCAACCACAACCGAGGCGCTTGCCCGCATCGGAGCCCTGTACGGCATCGAGGAGCAGATCCGCGGAAAACCGGCCGAGCTTCGCTGCTCGGTCCGTCAGACCCGCTCCAGGCCGCTGCTCGATGAACTGCGCCAGTGGATGGAGAAGACGCTGCGCTCGCTCTCAACCAAGAGCGAGACCGCCGGCGCGATCCGATATGCGCTCTCACACTGGCGTGCCCTGACACGCTATGTCGATGATGGGAAGCTCGAAATCGACAACAACTCGGCCGAAAGGGCGCTGCGTGCCGTGGCCATCGGCCGAAAGAACTATCTCTTCATGGGCGCCGATTCCGGGGGGCAGCGGGCTGCGTCGCTCTACTCGCTCATCGGAACAGCCAAGCTGAACGGGCTCGATCCAGCGTTCTATCTGCGCACGGTCCTGGCAACCATCGCCGAGCATCCAATCAACCGCATCGAAGAGCTCCTACCCTGGAACTTCGCTGCCTCTCTCAAAGCCGACACTTCCCAAGCCGCTTAGACACACTCAACAAGTGTCCACTTAAAAATAAGTGGACACTTGTTGAACACATACTTCCAGTCAAGAGGGGAACTCCGAACGCTTACGGTGCACCGTATTTGGACGAAAGACCGGAAAGTTCTATAAAGGCATTTCGGGCCTTGCGGGACGACAGGCAAACATTAGCCCTATCTTGCTGCAATTGGCGGGACTTTTCGGCGGGATTGGAGCGGAGGTCCCTGGGGCGGCTCCTGTTGGCTTATGCCTCGCCAAATCTCTATCCGAGGGCGACGGGAACTTACTTTTGAAGTCGGAGGCAGTTTGAGGAAGGATTTTTGACTGCGGGAAGGCGTGTTGGATGACCTTGAATCGTCACGAAGACACCGCTCAGTGGGCGGCAAAAGCTCGGCGGACACAGCTCTTCCGCAGTTTGTTACCATTTGCAACGCGAGATGTTCTCAGCGGCAACTCAGGCAGCCAGATCGTAGCGATGATGCAAGCCGCCAAGCCTTGGTATCGCTATGACTCTGCCACTAGCTTCAGCGTTACTCATTGCCTCGCGGCCAGCAGGCGTTCCCTTCGCCAGCGCAAGATGAGTTCGGTCCTCGTGATAATAACGGACGTACTCATTGATGAGGCGTTTCAGATGCCGTTCGTTGAGAACGATCACATGGTCGAGCAGATCCCGGCGGCAGTTACCTGCCCAACGCTCCGCAACGCCGTTTTGCCACGGGCTACGGTAGCTGGTGCGCTTGGGCTTGATGCCAAAGCTCTTCACCGTGTCGATCACTTCGCTATTGAATTGCGTGCCACGATCAAAAATCAGATAACTTCGCGCAGAGTCGTAAGGAAATGCCTCGCGCAACTGCTGAACGACCCAGGCGCTGGTAGGATGCTTCGTCACATTACAGTGCAGGATGCGTCGCCGGTCATGCGAGATGACGAAGAAGCAGTACAGAACGCCGAAGGTGAGCGTCGGTACGGTGAAAAAGTCCATCGCGGCAATAGCTTCACGATGATTACTCAGGAACGCCGCCCATCGTCTTGCCGACTCAGGATTGCGAGGCACCTTTCGCATCCAGCGCAGCACGGACCGTTCCGAAATATCGAAGCCGAGCATCTTCAGTTCGCCGTGAATGCGCGGCGCGCCCCAGGTGGGGTTCTCGGCGACCATACGAAAGATCAGTTGGCGCAGTTCTTTTCTCACGCACTTTCTTCCCGCGCGGTTTCGATGGTGCGAAAGCCACGTCCAGTAGAGCTTGAACCCCGCCCGATGCCAGCGAGCAACAGTCTCGGGTTGGACGAGAATCAATGCCGCTTTCCATCCCGGCCAAACCCGCCGCAAGACCACCCAGAACATCTTGTCCGAAGGGGCAATCCGCGGCTTAGGGCGCCTCTGTTTCAAAACGGCAAGCTGTTGCCGAAGTGCCAGGTTTTCCAAAAGCAGGTCGCGGCGAGAACGAACGGATCGAACAAGCAAGACAAACAAGAGCTTCAACGAACGGAGCATGAAGTATTTGTACCAAACGCGTCGACGGTAACGAAGAGGAATGCTTCACTGAATACTGACGCCGCTTCTCAGACTGCGAGCGCGGCCAGCATAGCAGCAAGCTCATGGAGTCCAATCGCCGTTATCTCGGCGTCGATTGGATAATGTCCACTCCCCGCATTCACGACGAAGCGGCGATCCGGCCTCAAATCCTGGCAGGCGATGTAGAAACCCTTCTCTGGCCGTCCGGCGAGGCTGCGCTTGATCTCGATGGCCCACAGGCCGTGGCCGGGAATCTCCAACAGCAGGTCGATCTCCGCACCGGCCGCAGTGCGATAGAAGCTGGCCACAGTGCGCTCCGGTGCAGCCTGAAGCAAGTTTTCTATGACAAACCCCTCCCACGAGGTGCCTGCGACTGGATGGCCTGCAAGGTCGTTATACGTCCTGATCCCTAGTAATGCGTGTACCAGGCCGCTATCCCGCACATAGACCTTGGGTGACTTCACCAGCCGCTTACCGATATTTCGATGAAAGGGAAGCAGCCTCCGAACCAGCAGAAGGTCTGCCAGAAGGTCTATGTAACGCTGCACGGTGGGCGCTGAAATCTGGAGCCCGGCGGCCAACCGCGAGGCATTCAGCAATGTGCCTTGACCGTTCGCCAGCATCGTCCAAAGCCGCTCCAGCACACCGGCAGGAACGCGGGGGCCAAACTGCGGCACGTCGCGCTCCAGATAGGTCCGGATAAAATCCGTGCGCCAACGCAGGCTTACGGCGTCGTCCTCGGCTAAATAGCTGCCGGGAAAACCTCCACGCAGCCAGAGCCGGAGCAGCGTAGGCTCGCCAACAGGCAGCTCCAGGGTATAAAAGGGCCCCATGTCAATGTAGGTAATGCGTCCCGCCAGACTTTCTCCAGACTGTCGAAGCAGATCAATGGAGGCGGAACCCAGGATGAGGAATCTCCCGGTCGCATGGCCGGTGCGCCGGCCTTGATCGATAATGCCGCGAAGCGAGTTGAACAGCTCCGGGACGCGATGAATTTCATCCAGTACGACCAGGCTGTTCTCAAATTGGCGGAGGAAGATAACCGGCTCGACCAGCTTCTCCCGGTCCTCTCTTGCCTCTAAATCAAGATAAAGCGCTCCGGGGTGCGAATCGGCAATCTTCCGCGCAAGAGTCGTTTTTCCAACCTGCCGTGGTCCGATAATCGCTACAGCCGCCTGTCTCTTGAGAGCCTGCTCGATTGGGATGGCCGCAGATCTGGTAATCATCCTCGCATATTACATGGTTAGTATTCGATTTGCAATGCAGCGATTAGAGCGATAACCAGCAAGCCGGTTCAAGGAAACCTTCGTTTTGTCGAACCGTGCGTTTGATGCCGTACGCAGCGCTAGAAGGGAAGCATCGATAGACAGGAGTGGCCGATCAGAGTATACAGAATTCTAATTACCGGACGTACTTTATTGAGGTGGGTATGGGATTTGAGGCGCAGTGGAACAGAAGACCGCGTTAAGAAACGGGCGAGGTGCCGGGGGCGCAGCGGGCGGCGCCGGAATGACGTATCTTGCGGAGTTGGCGGTGAAAGCGGGGGCCGGATTGCTCCGGCCCTTTTGGGGAGTCAGTTTTTGATGAGCAAGAGAACGGTGTTGACGTTGGTTCCCTGGCTGGCAAAAGTTCCGGTGGTCAGGGGACGACTACAAGCAGGCCGCCGCGTTCTACGAGCAAGCGCTCGAACTGGCTCGCACTTCGGCAACGCGAAGAGGTTCAGTAGCAGTACACTCATCAGTTTTACCCAACGCCGGGAAATTGCGTTAAATTACGGTTGCTCAGTTACTTGCTACTTTCTTAGACTACGGTCGATTTCGCTATATTGTCAATAACTTACAGTGGCACAAATATACATGACTAACCAACACCTATTGACATAGAAGTTGTTTGTTTTCATACTTTAGTTAATGTGTATGTCTAAAAACACGGTGGATGTTGGGTTTGATTTTGGGGATGAGCTAGTTCTGGAGATCATTCAACTAGTACAGAAATCCCCCCTCCCCGCCATACGCAAGGTGAAAGCGCTAATGCGTGCAGGGAAGGTTGGGGAGATGTACTTGGGCGTTCTTGGTGGTGACGGTGCGCTTCAGAAGGCTTTTACGGCTTCTTCCGAGGATCGGCACCTTTCTCTAACAGGATAAAGATTGTTTCGCCGTCTGCTGCTGCGGTCATAGCAACGGCTC
>Ga0302194_10003232_pt1 | contig 10271 bp, 8 predicted proteins | sample II_Bog_N1_1_FD_200227 | JGI IMG/M metagenome (GOLD analysis project Ga0302194, IMG submission 200227) | Peat permafrost microbial communities from Stordalen Mire near Abisko, Sweden - II_Bog_N1_1 | ecosystem: Environmental > Terrestrial > Soil > Wetlands > Peat | place: Sweden: Abisko, Stordalen...
CATACTGGACGGACAGACGAGGCAGGGGATTCTTGAATGTATGAGTGGTGAAAAATTGCCAGTCAATCCGCGCCAGTGTATAAGCAAAATCGGCAAACCGCTCGCGCTTCTGGAGTTTTTCCTTCCAAAAGTGATCTGCGCGAGGGTTGTTTGCCATACCGGTTATTTCGCTGCCGGTTGAGTTTCGACGATTTCGCCAATCAGCGACGCCTTGCCCGCCTTGGAATGCGCAATGCGCCGGCAGTTGACCTCGATGACCTTGTCCATCGCCTTGTCCCAATACTTCGGGATTTCCTCATCCTTGAGGCGATACGAGATGCTCTCGGTCATGCGGGCTTCCGCCGGTTGCGACATGTCCACACAGACGAGACAGTGACTCGTCGCCGCCGGCTTGTCTTTCGTGGCAGGCCAGTGTTGGAAGTCCTGCGTTTGCACCAATAGTTTTAATCTCATTTCAGTGTTTTGTTGTTATTGTTGTTTGTTTGCGTCATTTCTGCCCAACGCCCCGACGCCGACGCGGACGATGGGGAAATGGTTTGTGGCGGGTAAAATCCGAATGAAGGGGACACGCCAGCACCGCGCACGTTCGCCGCGTTTATGCGGGCAAGCGTCAGCTTGGCAACTGCCATTGATTGAATGTTCACCGTTCACGTCGGAGAGATTAGCCCCGACGCGAGGTGGTTAAAACCCACCATGTAGAAGGAAAAAATGTAGGATTATTTTTACCCAGCAGGACGACCACGGCCTCGAACCTTTAACTCAATTTTTTTAACGACGTGAATTTCAAAAGTTTTGTAGCTGCCGATTTCCTTTGACCCAACCGCCTTGCAGAGATGGTTGTAAATTTCGCGAACGCTTTTGCATTTCACCCAGACACGCCAGTAGTTCGCGAGTGCCCAAAACGTTCGCGTGTGCCGTTCAAAAACATTTGCGGTAATCAATTCATCCGGCGACAGCTTCAAACCCCGCGCCAATCCCCGCTGATACTTTTCCGAGTCAGCATGCGATGAACCAAAAGCCGCCTTCATCACATCGGGTATGCTTTCTTGAACCGCCGCCACTCTGGCTCGCAAGTCGCGTGCCAGGACTTTTTCTTTGACGGTTCGTTCTGGCGACTGTGGCAGTGATGCCTCGAACTTTTGAAAACGATCATTTTCCGCCTGCACTATCGGCCCCATGGGGATTTCTCCGGCATATAATTTACCAAAAGCCTGAAGTCGGCCCATCAATTCACCCAGCAATTCCATATCCCATTCGCCGACGGTTGGCAGCCGATTGCCGGGCAGTAAAACTTTCACCACTTCAGCCCACGCATTTTCCACCCACGGCGGTGCGCCATTCAATTCCAACGGGTCGGAATCCACCTTGTCAGATGCTTCAAACCAAGATTTCAGAGCCAGCTTAATTTTGCGGGGACGCTTGGCGATTAGCTTAAGCTTTTTTGATTCTACCGTTTTATTTTTGGCCGTTGGTTGCGACATAACTTTTTAACACCGTCAGCGCGATTTCGTTGCAACCCAGAAGTAGTGACCAAACTTGGCGGCCTGCATTCCTACCCGCCTTATTTCGCAAACGGGACAGCACTTCGAGGCGGGCAGGCGTTTGGCGGTTCAGTCTGATGTAGGTGAACTTCGCTTCCTTGGGTCGCGTTCATGACCGAGAAGCTAGTCCGGCGTCTAATTTCTTTGGCATCTCGCGTGCTATGGTTGGCGTGTCGAGTTCACTTTTTCCAGTGGAATATCCTCTGGACGAATCTGGATTTTGGCGACTATTTCCGACGGCTCTATGAAAATACGAGCGAGTGCGCCAGATGCATCGCGCCCGCCTTTTATTAATCTCACACGCAAATGAAGAAAGTATTCGCCGGGAGTTTTTAGTTCAAATGCTTGCGATATGCTAAATGGTGAAAACTGATGGCTGCCGCCGCCTTCAATGTTGAAAATATTAAAGCCGGTATACATATTCTCCAGCTCCCAATCATAAATCTTTTTTATTGTCCAAAATTTGAAACTTTGGCCGGCTACCGTTTTTTTAATCTCTACTCCTTTAGAATCCAGCAACTTGATTTCACAACTGCCTTCAAATGGTATACTAAAGAAGTGATAATTGTTGGTAGTTCCGTTAGCCGCAATGACTACGCAAGCTGGAACTTTTTGCCCTGCTTGAAGCCTTTGGTCATAATTTATCTGTAAGTCAAAAGTTATCCCATTTGTGTTGCCGCTTTCATGCAGATTCTTTATGGACAAGAAGTAATCTAAAGATGAAATGCTTGGATCGGCTGGAATTCTTGGATACATCGGATGCCCAACCTGATTATTTGTATCGTCGGCAACAAGAACGCCTATTGTTAGGCTTGATAAAACAACCGGAACAATAATTAATGCAATCGCGCTTCTTTTCATAAAATCCTCACTTGTTGTTTAATGTAATCGGCCATTGTAAATTGTTTTAGGCCAAATAGGGAACTCATCGGAGATTGAATTGGTTGGTTGGATCACATTGGTTGACTGTAGGCTTCCATTTAGTGTTGTCGCCGACCATCCCCAAGTAGTCATTCCCAAAGTCACCCAAACGCCATTGCCGGGCGGCTTGAAACAAAGATAGGTCTTGAAATTGTCGGTAACGGTTACATTAGCCAAGGCCGCAATGCCTGGCCCATCACTCCACTCGTTTGTAGCTGCACCGCTAGAAAACCCAGCAGTGCCTTGAGCAAATTCAGTATTATCCAACCAATACTGACCGTAAGTGCCCCACCTTGCATGTCCAGCTACGTTGCGATTTGCTAGTTGAGTCCAGCCAGCACTGCCGAGATAAGGTGATTTAGATTCAACCGCCGCCTTGAACCACATATATCCATCTCCTGTCGCTTGGTCTCCAAGGCCCAGCACCAAATAGCCTAAAGCATTGGTTGAAATCATTGGTGTAAATGGTGGCAGAGGCGTAAATTGAGTTACCTGCGGCCTATAGACCGTAAAGCTTCCTGCCGCCGCGATGTTGACGCTTTGACCGTTGGCAAAATGCAGCGTCTCCCGCACGCTGCAAGCATTGGTGTTGCCGTCACCGTTCACATACCAGCATTGGATGGCCGTATTGGTCAGTAAGTTGTCATTCCTGACATAGCTGGTGCAGTTGGTGGAATAATTGGTCTGTTGGTTCACATACTTGTCCGGCAGATGCCACCAGACATTGTCTATGCTTGTGCAGGGCGGAACGCCCCCTTGCCAGTCGGCGCCCAATGTCACCGTCTGCCCCACGCAGATTTCCGGCACGTTGGTCGTGGACAAATCCACATTCGTCGTGCTCGTCGCCAGATTGATGTAATATGGATATTTGGTCGGCGTGGCCCAAGCGTCAAAATGTCTTTTGCCCGGAGCGTGGACGGTAATGAACGGCTCCGAGTTATCCGGCAATGCCAGCCACAGGTTGCCGTCCGCGCCCAGCGGCTGGTTCCCCACCGTCAAGGCCGTTGAGGCAATCGCCACTTCCTGCACATCCCACCACGGATAATCCGTGCCGTAGTCCAAAGGCGGCCGTTGAATCTCATTTGCCCACGCATTGATTTGGAACAGGTTCTGCCGGCCGACCCCCGCCTTCCCGCCCGTGTAGAGCTTCACCTCCGTCTTGGCCGTCACGCCCAAATCAAACGTGCCTCCCCCGCCCAAGTCCCAATGGTAGGGCATCCCGGTTCCATCCGCATAATAATGCCGCACCGCCGCCCATTCGTAGCTGTCGCCGCAACTCGCGCAGCCCCAGTCCTGATCCTCATGCGGGATGGCCGTCACCTCCATCTGATAGACCCCGCTGTCGTCGAACCAGCCCACCGGGCCGTCGTAGGTGTAGCCATAGGAATCCGTGTAATGTTCCAGCACCGCCCCAGGCGAACCCACCGACCAGGTATAAACCGACTCCGAACTGCCATCATAAGTATCCGCCCAACGGCTGTCGTTGGTGGCCTGCCCGCTCATCGTCCATTGCCCGTTGGTGACCACCGCCTGCGCCGTCTGATCCTTTTGCACTCGGCTGGTGGAAGAGTAGTAAACGTCGGAATAATCCTGCTCCTCCACGCTGTGATAGCTGACAATCGCCACATACGGCCCCATTTCCACGGTGGCCGAGGCGTTGGCCGGCGGCGAGGACGAACTGCTGCTGGCCATGGGTTGAAACATGGCCTGCAGCCGCTGACTGCTGAAAAAATCTAGTCCCGGCGTGACCGCGCTGGCATCAAACGTCGCCGTCCCCTGCCCATAGATTGGCACATTGTCCACCTCCCAATACCAAGTCACCCCGTCCGTCCAGAAATCATTCGTCACCGTCATTCCGTTCACCGTCACCGTCGCGGTCGGGTCGCTCACCGTGCCGGAGACGCTGCCAACTGGCTGATACAACGCATCCCCGGTCGGTGTGCTGTCTATTGTCAGAATGAGGTCGCTCGGTGACACAGTGAAATTGTTGGTGGTCACATTGCCCGCCGCATCTGTGGCTTGGAGGCTGATTTGGCTCGTTCCGTTCAACGGCACATTTTCAATCCAGAACATATTGTTCCGTTCCACAATGCCCGTCACTGTGTTCGTGTTGCCGTCCTCATCCACAATTTGCGCCACAACCGTCCCCGTCTCGTCGCTCATTGTCCCGCGAATCGTAATGCTGCTGCCGCTCACCGCCATGCCGTTGGTCGGCCAGATCAGATTGACCACCGGCGGGTTGGTCGCGCCCGCATAATCCAGCACCACGTCAAAGTTGGTCGTCGTCAGGTTGCCCGCCCGGTCGGTCAGGCGCAGGGTGATGTAATTGTCATTCGTCGCCAGCGGCACGTCATAGGCTTGAAAATAATTGGTGGTAAAATCAAATTGGTTCGTGTCAAACGTCTGGCCGGTCACAAAGGCGTTCTGATTCGTGGCAACACCGAACGCGTTATTGAGGTCATAGGACAGGGTGGCCAGCGGCTTATTGGCAAAGCCCTGCAACTGGAGATACGGCTTGGTAACTGCGTTACTGCCAATAATCGGATTCGTGATCGTCACCACCGGCGGCACGGTGTCGAGCGTGAAACTGTAACTTTCCCATGTCTGCGTGGCATTGGCGGGCAACCCGCGCAAACCGACGCTGACAGCATAAACGCCATCCGTGGAACCCAAGGAGACGGTGAGATTGGTGGAGACGAATGGCAGCCAGTTCGTCGTCGTCTGGCCGTTCACCAGCACCGCGTAATAATTAGGTGTCCCTGCCGAAATGTTGAGTTGTGCATTGGCGAAGGGGAGGTTGACGTATTGATTGGCGGCTTCGACGGTGAAGCTGATGATGTTCGGGTCGGTGCCGTTCTGGTAATCCGACGAAAGCGGGTTGCCATTGGCGTCTGGACTGCTGTCGGTCAACGCCGTGGTGCCGTAGTATTCCCAAAGCCACCAATCCGGCACGGTGTTCCCGTTTTCCGTCACGCCCGTCCAGTCCATCGCCTTCACAAACAAATTCTGCCGGTCAAAGTTCTGCACCACGAAGGGCAGCACGTTGGTTTGATCCAGCGTTGGAAACAATTCCGTTTCCACGTTCCACGTCCCGCCCGCCAGACTGGTCGTGGAAAGGATGGCATAAACGAAGTTCGTGCCGTTGTGCAAATTAAAATACGACCAGCCGTTGGCGAGGTTCGTCATTTCCAGCCACAGCCCGTTGGTGTCATAGGCCGGCGTCATCATCGAGGAAAAGTCCGCCATCATCATGGCCATGCCGGCGCCCCGGCCAGCGGCCATCGCCGTGCCGCCGTTCAACGGCGCAGCCTGCGCGGCCTGCACCTGATTGATGAGGTTTACCACCGCGTCCGCTTCTGCCGCCAGCGCGGATTCAGCCGTGCCGCCGTTGTCCGCATTCGTCGCCACCTGTCCGCCGGTTTCATCCACGAGAAAAATGCCGTCGGCCATCTGATAGACGGGGAAGTCCGAAAGATTGCCGGGTGGACAGGGCGAAGGCGCGGCTATGCCATTGGTAGTCACCAGCCAGAAGGTGCCGCCAACGGCCGGCAAATCCGCCGATGCCACCAGTGGCAGCCCTTGCGCCTGTGCCGTCGCTTGGACGATAGAATCCGGCGGGGCGGCGGCCACCGCGCCGAGAGATTGAACCGGTTGCGCCGACACCTGAATGAGGGCCGCGTGTAGAAGATTGAGCGATACGAACAGACCCGCCCCGATTAGTAAATTTCCACCCAAGTTTTTCATGTCATGCCTCCGGTAATCAGTTTGATATTTTCAGAAACCCAAAACCATATATCTCCCTTATACGCCCGTTTTGAAAACCGCCAAGAAAAATCGGAATTATTATCGTTGTAAAAATTGTCAGAGGGATGACAAAAAATGTCCAGCCGTTGATTCATCGTCACCGACTTGTCCGCTGCATTCGTGCAATTTGATGAGAGCCATCAAAATTTATATTGGCCCGGTTCTCTTTGGCCTGTCGTCGACCCATTGGCGCATCGAAAAAGGGGTTTGCATCCCAACTTTTACATTCAATTCACCAATCTCCATTTCCCAATTTTTGTGGGTGTGACGAATATGAATAGCGCGCTTGTGCCGATTGACTTCCTTTTTACAAATCGGACAAATCCAAAATGTCTTTTGTTTTGCGTCACTCACCTCAACTCCCTTTAATTCCCGTGTTCTTTCCATGTTTGTAAGGCACTGGCCTGTCGTGCAAAACTCCTTCCGCCAATTCCTCGGTAGCGGCAGTGCGACGAGTGCGTGACACTCTTTCAAGTGGTGTGGGTCGCTGCTGCGACAAAGGTTTTTCTGCCGGCGCGGTTTTTGGCGTTGTGGCCAGCCACGGCTCGACATTGATTCCAAGCCTGCGCAATCCTTCCTCAAAATGACCTACCACCGCATAAATGACATTCGGGGAAACATTCCCGCTGCCCGTTTCGAGACGCGAAAGATAGAACGGCGAAATCTCCAGCTTGTCTGCCAACTCCTGCTGCGTCACTTCCGCCTCTTCGCGCAATTTCCGAACCGCCGAGCCAATCAACACCACATCGCCAATGGCGTCGTAAGCCTTGCGATAGGTAGGCTTTTTCGCGAGTCGCTGGTGCAATTCAGAAAGGTTCATAACAGATCACCTTGCCCGCCAAAATACATCTCCTTGCGCCGCTTTGCGAGTTCGATTTCTTGGGGCGGGGTTTTGTCCGTTTGTTTGGCAAACCCATTGGTCAGAACGAACTTCTTGCCATCGTAGAATCCCAAAAACCGGAAGCTCTCATGGTGGGTGATGGCCCTGATTTCCCAAAGCTCATCCCGGCCAGCCAATTTCTTAAAATGGGTTGAGGATGGATTCTGCAATTGCTCCACCATTTCAAACACCTTCATGATGCGCGCTCGAACCTTTTGCACCCGGATGGTCTCAATGAATTCGACCACAGGACATTTGCCTGCGTCGGTCTCATACATTTCTATTTCCCGAAATTTTGTCATCGAGAATTTGATTTCATCTGGGGGTTACCAACCAAGTGCATTGATGATCCTTCCGGATCTGACCGGGTGACGTAATTGCCTTAATCCTTTCCTGATAAGACTCGCAGCCTGTGCCGCACCAATCGGAATATCTGGATTTTTAACTTTTCCTACGCCTTGAGCCACTTCTTTCAGGGTCATTGGCCGTTCGGCTATTCCATACTTGCGACAAATACACTCAATTATTCTTACGTCGAGAGTATCTAGCATTTGCAAAACCACCATACAAACGCGGTCATCCACTTTAATTTTTGGATGCCGATATTTTCTGCCATCACCAAAAAGGTCCTTCAACAGCAACTTTATTCGATTGTGCAAATCTCGCTGCATTTGATGTCATTCTTGTTCGGTTCGTATTTTTATATTCACACCAATTTCTTCGCAATCTGCTCGTCTAAAATTTCCTGCACAGTCAGGGCGACGAGACTTGGTGGCTTCGCGGCGCATGGTCGCTGCCGCGTCCTCTGCACTCGTAGCATTTAATGCGGGTCATGTTATTTTCTGCGTTTTTCAAAAGCAGCTTTGGCTTGCGGATCAAATTCGACGATGAATAACAAAGCGTGTCCTGGATAGTAAAACCCCCATTCATTGGCAATTTGATATGATGCCCCAACTTCCTTACACCATGCAGACAGCTTGGTTTCATCTAGGTCGTATGGTTGCGAAACAATTACGAGGTTTTCGCCACGCCTGAAAAAATTTAAGTGATCAAAGCGTGGCAACTCGCTTCCATAGTCAGAGGATTGCAGCCGGGTGTAGAGCTTATATGCTAATTTTAGCCGGTCTGGAGAGAGGTTAAATGCCTTCTGAAACTTCTCCATTAAAAAATCCTCAAAAAAACTGCGCTCCTTTGGACGCTTCGAGCCCTCGCCCTTTTCGTTTATGTCTCTGAGGAATCCAGCAACTGCTTTGAAGTGCTTGTCTGGTTTTTGTGTTTTAATTTTCATGGTAAAATCTGCAACACCTATCGGCGCAATAAAATCCGTTTCGTCTCAAGCTGATAATCAAGCTGCCGGCGCGTTGGCTTTTTTGCACGGGTTAATGCCGGACAGACGGCCTTGTGACATTGTTTGATGACCATAAACACTGTTTTGCCAGCAAAGCTATCCATATTCTTTTTGCTTCGGTTCACCAATTCACTGCACACCCCATGAACGACCGAATTTAATGGCAGGTTTTTCACCTTTGTGCTGAGTATTCGGTCAACAGGTATGACTTGGAGGTTTAGCACCTTTTTCTCGGTTACAATCATCGTGAAAAGGTTGGCCAAAGTCTTATTTTCAAATTCTTCTTTGGGCCAGTTAAGGCATCCGCACAGCTCTGCCACCAATGTTTGAAAATCTTCATCCGTGTTTTCACCGATTTTAGTTTCAACGTAGTTTGACATAATTAAATTAAGCCAGCTTCTTCGCAATGTGCTCGTCCAAAATTTCCTGCACGGTCAGGGCGACGATGACTTTGTGGCTGCGCTTGAAAAACGATTCGATCTCCTGCAACGCGTCAGACGAATAATCGAACGACACGAAGAAACCTTTCTCGCAATCTTCGCGCATCATCATGGCCTCAAAGGCGTCAATGTCCGGGCGACCGGCCTTGTCCTTTTGTTTCACCTGGATGGGATACCAGCGTTCTTTCAGGCCGAGTTCGCCTTCTTGCTGCTTGCGCGGCGCGGCGCTGGAACTCACGGGGAAGATGCGGCCATCCACGCCCATGTCGCCGACTTGCACCTTGTTCGGGATGCCGCCGAGGGCGATGACGGCCCAGTTCTCAAATTCAAACGGCGGGATGGCGCGCAGCTTCTCCACCGTCCACGGCAGGTCGCGGACGACGAAGCCGCGTCCGGCGCGCCAGAGCGGTTCGCTTTCCGGCAACGCACAAACGTCGCGCAGGCGTTTGGCCATGACGCGGCAGGCGGTGGGCGAAATATCAATACCAATCCACTGGCGTTTCAAATTCTGCGCCGCGACGAGCGCCGTGCCGCAACCGCAGAACGCATCAAGGACAATGTCATTCTCATTGCTGCTGGCTTTCACAATGCGGTCAAGCAATGCCAATGGCTTTTGCGTTGGATAACCAAGACGTTCGGTAGCCTGCGAATTGATTGGAGGAATATCAGTCCACATGTTTTGCAACGGCACACCCTTCATTTCTTCAAGGTATTGCTTCAGGCGTGGCGTGCCGGTTTTGGTATAATGAATCCGTCCTTCGGCTTCGAGCTTTTCCATATTGGCTTTTGAGTAAGCCCAATAACGCCCCTTTGGCGGACGAAATCCTTTCCAGTCATAATCGGTGTCGCCGCCTGCTTTTGCGGCAGTCAAATCGGTTGACTTGAATCGGCGACCATCATGTTCGGTGTAGGCGTATTTCTGCTCCAAGTATTGTTCGTCGTATGGTTGGGGCTGGGAATTCCATGTCCATTGATCCGCGCCACCCGTATAAAAAAGAATGTTGTCGTAGATTCTACCGTATTGAGACATTCCTTGTTTTGTGTCGCTGTGCGCGCTGCTCCGTTTCCAAACAATTTCGTTCTGGAAATTATTTTCGCCGAAAATCTGGTCGAGCATGACTTTGACGTAGTGGCTGGCGTGCCAGTCGCAGTGGTAATAAAAGCTGCCGGTCTTTTTGAGGACGCGGGCGAGTTGCACGCAGCGCGGGCGCATGTAGTCAATGTATGCCTTGGTGTTCTCGTGGCGGTCTTCAAAGGCGCGCTTCTCTTTGGTCTCGCCCCAAAAGACTTCGTAGTTGCGGTTGGAGTTGAAGGGCGGGTCAATGTAAATCAAATCC
>Ga0302194_10003237_pt1 | contig 10262 bp, 8 predicted proteins | sample II_Bog_N1_1_FD_200227 | JGI IMG/M metagenome (GOLD analysis project Ga0302194, IMG submission 200227) | Peat permafrost microbial communities from Stordalen Mire near Abisko, Sweden - II_Bog_N1_1 | ecosystem: Environmental > Terrestrial > Soil > Wetlands > Peat | place: Sweden: Abisko, Stordalen...
TGTCGAGCCGCGCATGACCGAGCATTTGTTGTATGAAGCGGATGTCCGCGCCGCCCTCCAGCATCAGCGTGGCCATCGTGTGGCGGAAGAGATGGCAAGCGCCATGCTTGCCGATTCCGGCCGCTTCGACGTATTGCCGGATGATGTAACTGAGCGTGGTACGCCCAAGCGGTTCGCCCTGCACGGTCAGGAACAGGGTCATGTCGTCCGGCTCGGTCGCAAGCCGGGGCCGCGCCTGGTCGAGATACTTGTCGAGCCACGCGACGGCCCGCTCGCCGATGGGGATTACGCGGTCCTTCTTTCCTTTGCCTTCGCGGATGGTCACGACGCCCGCCGCACGGTCCACGTCGTAGAGTTTCAGATTGACAAGCTCCGTGCGCCGCATCCCGGTCGAGTAAAACGTCTCCAGCATGGCGCGGTCACGGATGCCAACCGGGTCGGCGACGTTGGGCTGATGCAAGATCAGTTCCGCCTCGGATGCGGTCAGTACGCGCGGCAACGGCTTGGGAAGCCTGGGCAACTCGATCTCCGAAGCCGGGTTGTGCAAGAGATAGTTCTGCCGCGTCATCCAACGGAACCACATGCGCAGGGGCGACAGCCGCGAGTGCTGGCTGGCGAAGCTCAACGGCTGCCCGTCTTTCTTGCGGTAGTGAAAAAGATACCGCTGATAGCGTTCGAGCACGGGCCGCGTGACCTCGACCGGCTCGGTCAGCCCGCGCTCCATTGCCCAACGCTCGAAGAGCGATAGATGCTCGCGGCGCACATGGCGCGTGTCGTCGGTGAAGCCCTTCACGGCCAGGGACTCGATGTACTCTTCGAGCATGGCCTGTAACGGCGTGCTCGGCGCTATGCGCTGCTTGCGCGGTTTGACTACGCGGGCCATCTCTCTACCTCCTTATTATGGTTACGACGAAGCGCCCTTCTTGCTGCACCCCGTATATGCGTTTTCTCGTACTTGTGCGCGGATTCCTCTGTAACCCGCATGGACATTGGCGGCAAGTGGGTTTCAGACACCCCGACACCCCGCCGACTTGGGGCCGACTTGGCCCCGACTTGACCCCGACAACTGGCCTTCCGGCCCCGACTTCTTTTCGTCGTACTCACTCTTTCGGCTTGTCGATCCCCAGCTTTTCGATTTCGATCAGGCCGGGCAGCGTGGGCTTGCCGCTGTCGGCCTGACGCGCGAAGACAAGCTCGTAAACGAAGCTCTGGCCGCGCCCGCCGCGATGCGCCAACAGGTACTCCATCTCCTCCAGCCGGTGCAGATGGATTTTTAACTGCGTATCGCCCCAGCCGGTGGCCTCGCGCACGTCGCGGCGCGAGAAGCGGTAATCGGACCGCGCCATCTTCTGCCGCTCGCACTCGGCTGTAACCATCGTGTCCACGGCCAACAGCAAGCGCCTGGTCTGCGGCGGCAACTCGTCCAGCGAGCGCCCCAGAACTTCATGCGCAAGCCGGTTGGCAACGGCGATGTCGGCCAGCGCAACCTCGATGTACTCGACCGCGCGCCCGCGATGCTGGACCGTCTTTCGTGGCCGCTGATGCTGATGCAGCAGAGCGATGCTGCGGATCAGCGTCAGATACTTCATGTGGTCGCGCCGGGTCCGCGTCTGCGAGTCATGGAAGGTCAACTCCCGCGCGTAGGGATTCGCTACGAAAACAGGCTTCAAGAGCCGTTGCGCGTTGCGATGCACGGCAAGGATGGTGCTGCGATCCCGCCGCTGGAGCAACCCTTCAAGCGTCTGCGCCTCGCGCTGCACTCGGTGGATGGCTTGCGTCTGCGCCCGGTCTTCGTTGACGGAGAGAACAAGGCAACGGTTCAGCATCTCCTCGTCAAGATCGATGGCCGTGGTCGTCAAGAAGATCATCACCGGCCCCTCGACGCGGTACTGATGCGTGAGCAAGCGCCCCGTCGCCGGGTCTTTGCCGGTGCTGGCGATAGTCAACACGCCTTCCGACTGCAACAGCTTCAACGCATAAGATGCCGAGTGCGCGCCCTCCTCCTCCACGATGGCAAGCACCTTGTGCTTCAAGTCCTGCTCGCCCATGTAGAAGAGTGACTGCCCCGTCATGGCGGAGTATTGAACGCGCTGCTCGTCGGGCAGGAACGCGAGTACCGCTTCCATCAGCGAACTTTTGCCAGCGGCGGAACTCGACTGCACCATGATTGCGAGCGGCGATTCGAGATGCCGCGACACAACGCCGAGATAGCCGACTAACTTGTTGGTCTCCTCGCCCACAACGCCGCACAGTGCGAAGTCCTCGATGATCCGCTCCAACAGGCGCGGATCGCGCAGCAACTCCATCGCCAGGGCGCGTTCTTCCGGGCCGATTTCGATTTCTTTCTTTTCCGGCTCCAGAGCCTTTTTGATTTGCTCGTCCTGTAGCTCCTCCAACTTCATCAGCACTCGGCCCAGGTCACGGCGGATGACCTCTTCCTTGACGCCGATTTCCTGGGCGGCTTGCTTGGTAAAGACGCTGCGCTGCCGCGCCACATACAAGTCGAGCGTGTCCACGTGGAAGGCGGATTCATTGTGCGGCGTCATGCCTGAGACAAGCACATTGACCTTCAACAGTTCGTAACTCAGATTCTTGTGAAGGCCACGGATGCGATAACGGCGCTCGCCCTGCTGGATGAAGATGTCTTCGCCGCGTATCTCCACGGGCACGTCGATGCTTGGCGCGGACGCTGCCGTGGCTGGCTCTGCCGGTGCAACCGGCTCCGGTTCGGCGGCTAAAGAAAAAACCTCTTCTGTCGGCATTGATTCCGCGATTGGCTCCGGCAAGTCGTCCTCGATCTTTTTTTCTTTAGCTGCTGCTTTTGCTTCCGCTGGCAGTGGCTCGATCTCCGGCTCCGGCGCTGCTGCGCGTTGCCCCTTGCCCAGCCACGCCGCGCGGTTGATAAGTACGCCCAAGCTCTTCGCCGCTGGCGTCACTTTCAGCGCGTATTCATTGGTGTCTATGCCCTTCGGGAACTCCACGCGGAAGCACTCGATGCCCATTTCGATCAGTTCCTCGGCCAGCGTCGCGGCGGCTTTGTTGCCCGCCTCGTCGTGGTCGTATGCGATGTAAACGCGCTTCGTGCCGTGCTTCTCGAACGCCGCTCGATGGTCCGCAGTGAAGCCGTTCACGCCATAGCTGGCCGTGACATTCCGGTAGCCCGCGCACCAAAAAGTCAAGGCGTCGATCAGCGCTTCGCAGAGGATGATTTCCTTCGATGCGATGAGGGCTTCTTCGTTCCACACGCCGCGATGTTCGCCTTTCAGGTACAGGTGCAACGGCGTTCCTTCGCGCAGCTTCGCCGTGATCTTCCGCCCATACATCTCCACCACTTCGCCCTGGCCATTGAACACCGGGATAACCAGCGAGCCATTGAAATGCTCGTGTCCGCTCTCCCGCAGGATGCCAAGCCGCTGCAGCCGTCCGCGCATCTCCGCGCCGGCGACGCGGTTCTTTTCCTCCAGCCCATACCCCAGCGTCCGGTTGGCGAAGCCCAGCTTGAAGCGGTCGATGATCTCCGAAGACTGGAGGCCACGCGAGGCGAGATACTTCAACGCTTCCGGCGACTGCTTCAACGTCCGGCTGTAATAGTCCACGGTTTGCAACAGCAGCGCCCGGTCGTCCGCCTCCCGCGCCACGGGCGGCGGCAACTTCGGAACCGTGCTCTGCTTTACCGGCTGCACCGAATCGGCGGCTAAAGGAAAATAGTCTGCTCTGAGAAGTTCGACCGCATGGCGGAAGCTCACCCCCTGCGCCTTCATTACCCAGTCGATGGCCGTCCCGCCCATGTTGCAAGCGCCCAGACAGTGCCAGAGATTCTTCGCCGGAGTGATGACCAGCGACGGGTTGCGGTCATCGTGGAACGGGCACAGCCCCAACAGGTCGGCACCGTGCCGGTGCAACTTGATGCCCCGCGCCTCGGCCAACCGCTGCACCGATACCTCCCGTTTCAGCCGTTCGACCTCATCCTCCGGGATTCTCGCCATTTTTCCGCCTCCTGTAAAAACGTGTCAAGCCCTTTTTCCTGTTTTTTTTGCGGCTTGCAACTGTACTAATATATAAAGTATCTTACTGTTATTGGGAAGGGGATTATGCAAACATTTTTCGAGCACAGCCCGTACATTGGAAACATGCCGAAGAAGTCCAAGCTCACGCTCACCCCTATCGCCTCGGATGAGGAGTCGCTGGGCCAGCGACTCGCACGGGTCCGCAAGGAGCACGGCCTGTCCCAAGTCGCCCTGGCCGAGCGTACCGGCCTGATTCAAGTTCTCGTCTCCGACTATGAGCGCGGAAAGCTGCGTATACCTGCGGAGATGGCTATCCGCTTCGCCGATGCTCTGGGTGTGACCACCGATGAGTTGCTACAGCCCCGCAAGAAGAGCGGCGCAGAGAAGACGACCAAGCAGCCCAGCATCAGGTTGGTCCGGCGCATGGAACAGATTGAGAGCCTGCCCCTCTATCAGCAGCGGGCCTTGCTGACGACCATCGACGCCTTCCTCGGCAACGCCGCCGGATAGCCGCCGGAGCCGTGGCCGTTCTCATGTTTGGAACATGAGAAAAATACATTTTTCTCATTGCTGAAAAACATCCGTAGCGGAGGCATCAGTCAAGGCCGCGAAGCGCCGCCGCAGCGGGCGGAGCGAAGCGGAGAGCCTTTACGGATGCCGGAGCGGAGGATACGGCCTCCTCAGAGGCCGATGCCCATCTCCTGCTCGAACTCATGCGCGTGAGCGGGCTGCGGCTCGATCTTCTGCGCCGTGTCCGGCTGGGTAGGTGTCTGCTGCTGCATCCGCTCTGGCTGGATGGCTGACGTATGCGACACGTCCCGGCTCAACGCATGGCCTAGCGTCCCGGCATCATTGGTATACATCTGCACATCGAACTGCGCCCGCGACACCGACACATACGCCATGCGGCTGTTCAACAGTTCGCTGTGCGCCTGCTCGGAGTCCACATGGACAAGCACACGGTCGGCGGTCTGGCCCTGGCTGCTGTGACTCGTTACCGCGTAACCATAGTCCAGATGCGGATGCTGCTTGACGTTGAACTCGACCTCGCGGCCTGAGTCCATCTTGAGTTTCAGATTGCCGTCGCCGTCGATCTTTTCAACCGTCCCCAGCTCACGATTGGCGAGTTTCTGCGCATGATACGGGGCCGTGAACTGCACACGGTCGCCCTGGGCGAAGCTGCGCTCGGTGTCACGGTAGACGGTCACGCCCTGCAAGCGGCGCGGGTCGTAGCTCAGTTCCTCGCCGGACTTGCGAGTGACGGTTACGGTGTTGCTCTCGCGGTCGGTGCGGGCCACACGCGCATACTCTCCGGCCTCGATTCCCAGCGGCTTCGACCCTTTCGAGTAGCGGATCACGTCGCCCTGTTCATAGTTCTGCGCGTGTTGCCGGTCGGCCCCTGTGATGTCCTGCCGCGCATAGAGCAGCTCGACGCGATGCGCATCGGGTTTGACCTGGCCGGCGTCCTGCATCGCTCGATGGATGTGCTGGTTGATCTCGCGGCGGGATTCATTGTCGGGCGAGACGACAAGCGTATTTTCCGGCTGGCGCACATACTCGCGGGCTATCTCGCGGATGCGCTCGCTGCGGTTCTCGATCTCATGCACCCGGCCCTGGCTGTCGAGATTGGCGATTGCTTCTTTCACTTCGCCCCGCGCAAGCTGCTCCACGGCCTCTTTAAGCGCCGGGTCTTTCTGCCGGATGATTTCGTCAAGCCGCGCCGTGCGCATCCCGGCCTCTTGTAACTGCGCATAAGGTCGGCCAGCTTCGACCGCCTCATGCTGCCGCACGTCGCCAACGAAAAGCACACGATCATTTTCTTTTAGTCGCTCTACGAACGTGTGCATCTGCTTGGTGCTGGCCATGCTCGATTCATCGACCACATAGAGCCGCTTCTGTCCGTCGTCGGCGCGGTCGCCGCGCGTCAAGTGCCGTTGCAAGGTCTCCGCCTCCATGCCCGACTCGCCCAGCTTTTTCGCCGCGCCGGACGTGGGCGCAAGCCCCTTGACCTCATAGCCCGCGCTGACTGCGGCCTCCCGGATGGCGGCTAAAGAAGTAGTCTTTCCGCCTCCGGCCACGCCCTCAAGAGCCATCATCCGGTCACGGTTTTCAAGCACATCTTCGACCGCCCGCCGCTGGCTCAAGCTCAGATGCGGATGGTTCGCCTCGACCTGCTGCCGGACCTGGCCATCGGCCAGCACTTCGCGGTTGCCCTGGCCCATGCGCATCCGCTCGACGATCTCGCGCTCGTAACCCTGCATCTCGCCGGTCGTGAACGCGCGGCCCGCCAGACCTGGCCTGCGCTGGACCTCGATCAACTCACGCGCGGCGACGCGCCGCTCGAACTCGGCCCGCACCTCCGGCAACCTGGTTGCGCCCATGCCGTGCTTGAGCGCATCGCGCATCAGCGTCCGTTCATCGACCACGGCCTCGCGCTCCGTGCCGCGCTCCCGCGCATAACTCACGGAAGCCTGCGCCACGCGCCGCGATTCTTCCGGCTGCAACTCAACACCTGGTCGCCGCTGCGCTTCCTCGATCACGCGCTGCGGTTGATGGCCGTATTCTGCGGCCATTGTCCGATGCTGCGCCTGCACTTGCTCCGGCGTTAAATCGAGTTTAGCCTCGCGCGTCTTGTGCGCCGCGATCTGCGCCGCCTCGGGGCCAGACCGGCCCTGCTCTGCCAAGTTTTCGGTGATTTGCTGACGCCGCGGACTCGACGCCTCCAAGTATTCCCGCGTATAACCCTTGATCTCCGGATGGCCATGTTCGCCGCGCTCGATCTCGTAACCGAGCGTCTGCAACCGCGCCGACAACTCCGAACGGTAAACCGCCGTCGCGTACTGCTGCGTCTTGTAAAGCTCCTGCGGCTGCAACGCCCGCGTGGTCCCGTCGGCGGTCTCGGCGATATTGAAAATCACCGTGTGCGTGTGCAACTGCGGCGCGGCGTAGCCGTCCACCGGACGGCTGCTGTCGTGCTCGAACTTCGCCACCACCCATGCGCCCGTCGTCTCTGCTGGAGTATTGCCGCCGATGCGCGCCTGCGCGTACTTCTCCATCTCATTGAGCGCAACGCGAACGCTCTCCCGGTGCGCCTCTCTTATCCGGTCGTCGCCGCCGACAAGCGCCGTCAACGATACCGACTTCGGCGCGGAGAACGTCGCATCCCAGCCCGCCCGGTGCTCCATCGTGCGCACTGTCTGGCCCTGCTCGTTCACATACTCCCGCGCCGTCTGATGCCGTACCAACTGCTCGCCGGTCGCCGGATGCTGGCCCTCACTCAACCGCGCGAACTGTTCCTCGCCCACTTCGCCATGCAGTCCGTAACGCTGGGCAAGCTGGCCCTGCCACTCGCCGCGCACATGGTCGCCCTCGGTGTAATAGTTGTCCCGCGCGTTGGCGAACTCTTCTTTGTGGTACTCTCGCGCCTGGCTCGCGCTGATCGGTTTGGACATCGTGATCATAGTTGTTTACTCGAAACGGGGACGCGGTTTCTTCGCTGCGGCGGGACGCGCCTCTGGCGGTTTTGCCGCTACTACCGGCGGCGGAACTGGCGCCGCAACCGGCGGTTTTACAGGGTGCGCAGCGGCCTTTGCCTGAGCCGCCGCGCGCCGCCTGCGCTCGATAAAATTCATCAGCTTTTGACCCTGCTTTTCGTAGGAGAACTGCGGCCAACGATCCTTCGGAACGGCCATCGGCAACAGCAACGCCAGCAGCGCCAACGCACAGAAAAACGGCCTCCGGGACGACTCATAAAGATCGTCGTGGAAGATCCACTGGCGCAAAAAATAATGCAGCTTGCGGTCGTTGTATTCATGCCTCTGCCACTCCAGCCGCACATACGCGCGGCTGCCCTCCGCCGTCAGCCGGTACGTCGGCTCGCCATTCTCACCCGCCGCCGCCTCCATCTCGTCGCCCGTAATCAACAGCGCCTGCTTCTTCGCCGTCACCCCTTCAAGCAGCCGATAGCTCGTAAGAGACTGCTCCGAGAGACTGCCCCACACTCCGCTCTCCAGATAAACCCACAGGTCAACTCGCTCCGCCGCGCTCCACTCGTTCCGGTAAGACTGAACGTAGAGAACGCAGAAGAAAACGCCCGCCGCAATCAGCGTCCAGCGCGTCCACTTCCAGTACCGGCGCGGCCCATACCAGTCACTCATCGCGCCGCCTCGCTCGCCTTTTTCTGCGCCGCCAACCGCTCCCGCGCCCGCTGCATCTTGGTCGCATCCACCCGCGCGATCTCCGCCCGTACCTCCGCCTCGCCCGGAAGAGCATGATCGGGAAGCGGGCGAAGATTCAAGAACAACGCCCGCAACGCAAGAACCTCCGCCAGCAAAACTTCGCCCAAAAGATCGTCCGCTGCCCCACCGCCTGGACGGCCAGTCCCGCCGTCCGCGCTCGGCTCAAGCAACTGCGCCCGCATCCACTCCGAGAGCGTCAGATTCTCCGCCCGCGCCCGCGCCTCAAGCTGCGCATACTCCGCGTCGCTGACCTTCGTGCCTACAGATTTTGTGCGCAGAGAAGCCTTCACCATGCCGTCACTCTTTCGCCTTGTAGCTGTTCATCCCCGCAACCATCCGCGTGATGTATTCCTCGACCGCTGCCGATCGGCGCAAGCTCAGGCGCTCGTTGGACGCTGGCGGCGGCGCTTCGGTTGGCTCTGGTTGGCTAGCCGGGAACGGCTTCGCCTGCTCCATCATCTGCCCCATGGATTCCTCCGCATTTGTGGCTGCGCACAGCGGTTTTCAGCTAAGGGCAGGAAAATCATCAAGTTACCCATCAGCAACCGGCGCGTGTTTATAGAATAGATCGGATTACACCATTTTTACTTTTAGTCGCTTGTTTTCTTATGGTTCGCGCTCAGTAACCTGTAAACGCCTTATTTTTAGAGAGTTTTTCTTTTAGCTGCCTGATTATAAAGTGGTTCCCGCACAGTAACCGAAGGTTACTGTGCAGCATCCATTCTGGGGTGACGTGTCCCCCTAATCCCCATGCGGAGCATGGTCGGGTTTTACGATGTTGGATCAGGGCTGGATGGACGGGAAAACGAAGGCCCAGTGTCGAGGTCTCCCATGTCTGAAAATCCAGACATGGGCCACCCAATCATTTTGGGTTAGTCAGACCTGGGCCACCCGCCAATCATTTTGGGTCAGTCAGACCTGGGCCACTCGTCGGGCCGCACAACGGTGAAGTCGGCAGGATTCTCGCCTGACGCAGTGTCCGCTGGATTTCGACCAGGTAGCGAACCGACATAAATGCGAAGACCAATCCGAGAATAGATGTCCTCCACACATTCCTCTCCAGGGTAGTCACAGCGGCAAAGACGTAAAGATTCAAAAGGAGTATTTGAATCGCAATGCCTTTCTGCCTTAGGCGCTTATTCCAAAACAATTGGGCCGCGAGGAGAACACTTTCAGACAATAAAATTACATAGAACGCAGAAACAGGCTGTCTGATATAGAAGAACAGACAGACGATTCCAATCGCAACGATAGCAAACCCAAAATCCGTGATCGCTATTGTTGCCGAGAAAGAACGGTCCACGGCAGCACCTATCTTTGTCAAAGAAGAGGAACGAAAATGTTTTGGATCTGCGTTCTGCATCTTTACGCTCCAGCAATTTTCCGAACAATTGAACACATTTGAAGTTCTCCACTACGGACATTGCTTACTACCCTGCAGTTCCAAAAAACAAACCTGACGCCCAGAGAATGCCCCAATATACGCCTAAAACAACACACGGTAAATGGAATGGAAGCGGAGGCATTGGCAATTTCGGTACGCCGGGATGATGCTCAGCCACAGCCTTCAATACCTCAGCTATACCTGCATACATCGTATCAACGAGGCAACCAACAAAGGCAACCTGTACAACCGCTCGTCCGATAATCTTGCCGATCAGGAGTCCATCTTCATACGCGCCACGTCCCCGAGGATCAACCATATTTACCGGATCGCCGTTGGCATACAGGTACTTGTGCAACGTTGCCGGATCGGTGATATTGCCGTCTTCCGGGTCGCGGCTGAGGAAGCGTCCGGTGGCGGGATTGTAGTATCTGGCGCGGAGATAATACAGGCCGAGGTCTGGGTCGTATTGTTCGCCGCGATAGAACGATGAGGTCCACGAAAGTTCTCGTGTTGCGCAAATCGCGGCGGTCGTCATAGGCGTAGACCTCGGATCGTAGTGGTATCCCCGGTTCCCCAAAAGCGAGGGGCACCCTCCCTTTCTCTAACGAAGGGAAGGGCGCCTGCGTCCCT
>Ga0302194_10003251_pt1 | contig 10232 bp, 8 predicted proteins | sample II_Bog_N1_1_FD_200227 | JGI IMG/M metagenome (GOLD analysis project Ga0302194, IMG submission 200227) | Peat permafrost microbial communities from Stordalen Mire near Abisko, Sweden - II_Bog_N1_1 | ecosystem: Environmental > Terrestrial > Soil > Wetlands > Peat | place: Sweden: Abisko, Stordalen...
AGGCAATCCTGTCACCGTGCATGTTACCTACACTTACAACTGGTTTCCCACTTTTGGAGACCGGGTTACCGGCTTGCTGGCCTCCGAAAATACCATGTTGGTGGAGTAAAGAAGGGGTCGATCTATGAAACTGCGCAAAACGTCCATCGTATGCGGGTTGTTGCGGAATCGGCGTGGCTCAGTCCAATCTGCCTCCTTCGGGCGCAGGATTGTTGAACTCGTTCGGTCGGATAGTACCGGGAGTGCCCTCGTTGAGTTAGCTTTCGCGTTACCGGCCTATCTCATCCTCATCACCTGCATGGTCTCCACCGTCATGGCGCTCTATTCTTACCAGCAGCTCGCTTTCGCCACTTTTGCTGCCTCTGAGGCGATTGGCGCTAACCGGGGCAAACTTGCAGGTGATGACCCATGTCTGCTTGCCGCTAACCAACTAGCCTCTAGCCTGCCCACTTGGACTCCAGGCAACTTTACAATCACCGTCTGGATCACCCAGAACGTGGCTGGCAAAGAGAGCCCGAAACAATTTGGCCCGTACGCCGGACTCGCTGCGGCAACATGCAGCTCCAACGGGGTCAACCCGCCTACTCCTGGCACTGGATCTTACGCTTGGGACAGCGCCGGAAGCGAGCCCGTCACGGTACGGGCCAGCTATAATTACACTTGGTTCCCCGTCTATAGCAATGCAATCACAACTGGCCCTTTGGTGGCGGCGGAAACGTCGTTTATCAGGTAACTAGGAGGAACGTTCTCATGAAAATTCGTTGGGCGGCTTTGGGCCGCAGTGCCATGAAAGAAGAGTCCGGGCAAATATTCGTTATTACGGGCCTCGGAGCAATGCTCCTGGTCGGTCTCGCCGGCCTTGCCATTGAGGTCGGTCACGGCTATTTCGCCCTGGAACTTCTCCAGGCATCCACCAATGAGGCCACGCTGGCAGCAGCCGGGGCGCTTCCCGACGCCGCCACGGCTCTCGCCAATGCCCAGAAATACAGCTCCATGGCCAACCAGGATAACGCGATTGGCCTGCTGCAGGTCACCAATTTGACAGTCACCCCTTATTGTTCCACCAGCGTGACCAGCGTCTACAACATCGCATGCCAGTCTGAAGCGCCCGGCGACCCGGCCTACAACGCGGTTAAGGTCACTCAAACGGCGACAACCGGGTTGTGGTTTGGGATGTTGCCGGGGGTGAGCCACACCCCTTTATTCAACCTTACGGCTATCGGGGCCGCCGCAAATGCCGGTGCCTGTGTCATGTGTAACATCGCGCTCGTCGTTGACACAACGGGAACAATGGGCCTTACCGATAAATCGGGGGATTGCGGTTCCAGTTCAATCACGGCGGAGGCCTGCGCGATGCTGGGATTCCAATCTTTGCTTGGCATCGCGGAGCCCTGCCTCCAGGGTCAGACCTGCGGTTCCGGCGCCACACCAAACGACCCCGTCGCTCTGTTTGTCTTTCCCTCCATCGATGGGACTACGGGTTCCCTCGAATCCAATTGCAGTGGTTCCGGGATTGCGACGGTACCGTATACGGTACCCACTCATCCCGCGTCAACCTGGAGTTCCAGCGGCGTCCTCAACGGCGGCTATGGCTCCGAGGTCCTTAACTTTACTGCCGGTGCCTCTTACCGAGCTCATGATTCCGATCCCCCGACCCAGCTGCGCTCCGGAGATCTTATGGCGCAGGCCTCTGGATTCAATGGCTGTAACCCACTTCAGGCGCCTGGCGGCAGGGGCACTTACATAGCGCAGGCCATTTATGAAGCCGGGGAAGCGCTCCAGCAGGAGCAGGCTGCGCGGCCCGGCTCCAGCAACGTCTTGATCGTCCTCAGCGATGGAAACATGGACGCGGTCGGGGAGTATACCTGGTCAGGCTCCAACTGTACAGGTACCGTCACGGGACTCGCCGTCACCGCCCCCCCCCCAAAAAGCCCTTGCCTTACCAATGGTACCCCGGGACCCTCCGAATTGCTGCCGGCAAATGGTATCGTAACGCCCGCCGCGTCTGGCGCTTACAAGACCCATAGCCAGATCAACGGAACCAAAGTCCCCGGATGGAGTACTCAAGCCAACATCTCCACCTATCCCTCATTTGTCGGCCAGTGCGGGCAGTCGGTCCAGGCAGCCTCCGATGTCGCAACCCAATCATCGGTAACCTACCCCACGCTTGACGGCACCAGTACCACCTACACGCTCAACGACAGCACACTACCCGTAAGCTACTGGACCAAGGTCTACACCATCGCCTATCTGGCGCTGAACACGTCGCAAGGCGCGGGAAGTCAAACCACCGGTGTTCCGCCAACCCAGGCCGCCAGCACTCAGGCTTGCTTTTCGGATATTCCGTTCAACGCAAGCACCAATTGGTGGACTGCCTGCAACACCGCCCCGTGTACGCAGACTGTTACCACAGGGGGCGGCTCGTGGCCCAACCCCGGGGCAAGCGAGGGAAGCATCACGGCCTATAGCCCCTGCGCCGCTATGGCGGCCATGGCCAGCAACGCGAACTACTTCTTCTCCGATAATGGCGCAGGCTGTCTTGCGACGAGTACTCCCAACCAGGGCATTACCAGCATGCAAGGAATCTTTACCGCGATCATCGACAGCCTCCAAAGTCCGAAACTGATCCCCTACGGTACAACCTAAAGCGCACCCATTCAGCCCGCGGAACAAGTCATAGCTCGATAACTTCTAACTTACCCGGTGAGTCTCCAATGAGACTCACCGGGTAACTCTTTTATTGAGCTTCTTCCGGAATAATCAGCAGCACTTCTACCCTTACATTCTGGCCATTCTGTACAGCAGGTCGAAATTCCCACTGCTGCAGTGACTTCAGCATTAGTTCCGCTCCATCATAAGCGGGTGGAACCAGGATATTGAGTCCTTCAAACCGTCCGTCCGTGTTCACAAAACCATGCACCATCAGCGCGTCCGCTTCCATCTCGCCGGCCCCGTTCGAAGGGCGCACAATGTTGTACGGCCATGGCGCATTAAGTTGCAACACGTTTCCGGCTTCGTCGGCATCCTCGCTTTGCGGAAGCGAGTACTGCATGATCCAGCTCCTGCTCAAACCTACGTGCAGATACACTGTGTAGGCCAGTCTTCCGCGCCACATCCTTGACGATTCTGGATATTTCTCTGCCAGCGAAGAGCCCACCACTACCGATCCAAAAACGCCAGTCTTTGGAAGCACAATTCGCTTAGTGGGCGGCTCCGTCCCCAGCCCAGACCCGGTAGCGGATCCCGGCGAACCCTTGGTTCCAGCACCGTTCGCGGCCCCATTCGAATTGCTCGCTGAGTTAGCCTTGTCCTTCGAGTCACCCGTGCCGGATCCGGCTCCTGTTCCCCCTCTACCGTCAGCGTTGCGCGGAAAAACCGTGAAAGGATTCTGAGCCTGTCCCGGCCCCTGTTTCAGTGCACCCTGTTGACTGGATGGTGCCGAAGAGTTTGCAGGGGGCAGCGCCACTGTGCCCTGCTTCATCTGAATATCGGAGAGCGAAACAACAGTAGTCGGCGTTGGCTCCGCGTTTGATGTCGAGCTGGTCTCCGGCGCTTTCTGCGGCGCGTCCGGCGCGTGGACTACAACCGGTGTTGTCGTGCTGGGCATCAATGGCAGTTTAGGCGACGGCAGTGGAGTGGCCGGCATGGGAATGTCTGCCATTTGTGTTTCCATGTTCGGTCGTTGCAGCACCGGCTTCGCTTCGGCCATGGTCGGCGGTGCTGGCTTGGGCGGAGTAATCTTTGTCACCGGTTTCGGTTCCGGGGCCAGCAATACAACGGTCGGAATCGGAGTGTTGTTTGGTAGCTCCAGCTTTTTCGGCTGCATCAGTGTCTGCAACCCCGGTGGCGCGGGCGTGGCCTGCCGCAGCACAGCTTGCTCCGACGCGGGCTTGCCTGCGGACTGGGTAGCATGGGCGGCATTCTTCGCCCCCGGATACTGAATGCCATTCTTGTCAGAGCGCCGCGTTACTGTGTCGGGCATTTCAATGTCCAGGTGCCGGATTGCGATCCGTTCCACCAAAGCTCCATGTCTGATCTTGGGGCCATACAGTACCGCATAAGTAACTAGAGCTATGACCCCTCCGTGCAGAACAACGGAAACTATAAATGAAGACGACCTTTGACCTGTCTTCGTCTGGTCGGAAAACAACGTGATCGTATCAGTAGACCTCATGATTCGATAGACTCCGGCCCTCGCATCGCCTGATCTTTCTTATAGAATCGGCAGCGTTTTATTTACACTCACAGCTTGGTTGAAGACTGGAAGTTCATTGGTGGCTGACATTAGATTCTCATTGTAATCTGTTTCCGAATCGCTTATTGTTGGTTTGTCTCATTGCTACCTTGATACCTCGCTCCGTGCCACTTTTGTTGTAGTGTGCTCGGGGCCTAATCTTTGAAGCTCAAGTGGAGAAACAGTGTACACTTATTTCACGCCTGAACCTGTCTGTCATGCTTCCAACGCCCCCTCGCGGGTTCGGCGCGTAATCGAAAACTTGTCTTCTTGGGCGTCGCAACAGGCCAGGGAGACAGTAAGGCGGAATTGGCCCGAAAGCCAGTTCACACAGGCACCCATATGAATCGAAGAGTACTGACCATCCTTCTCCTCGCATTCGTCATCGCCGGCGGATGCGCCTTCGTGGTCTATCATCTGGTCGTCAGCCGGATGACGGCGACAAAAACAGTCGCTACCACTCGCGTGGTTGCTGCAGCCACCGACATCAAACTTGGAGTGGTGCTTAACTCTGCCGACTTGACGGCTGTTGAGATTTCAGGTGCTCTACCCAAAGGTGCCATCCTCGAGAAGGACAAGGGCAATGTTATTGGGCGGGGCGTTCTTTCAGATCTCTATCAGGGTGAGCCTATCATCGATGCCCGATTGGCCCCTGTCGGTTCGGGCGGCGGATTGGCCGCGACGATTCCCCAGGGTATGAGAGCGGTTGCCGTCAGGGTTGACGATATCATTGGCGTTTCCGGGTTTGCTACTCCGGGCATGAGGGTCGACGTCCTTATTTCCGGCATTCCGCCAGGCACCCAAGGGCAAACAATTCAGAATGAACAAGGCACCCTGGTCGAGACTCTACTTCAAAACATACAGGTATTGTCTGCGGGCCAGGATATTCAAAAAGATGCTGAGGGCAAGGCTCATCCAGTCCAGGTCGTTAATCTTCTGGTGACTCCCGAGCAAGCGCAAGTCGTGGATCTGGCCAGCAATCAGACCAAGATCCAGTTAGTGTTGCGTAACCCGCTCGACACAAAAACCGATGAAGTTGCCGGCGCCGCCCAGATCAGTCTCTTCAAGAGTGTGAAAGCCCCGATCGTCAAGGTGCAACATGCTAAGGTTGCAGCACCTAAGGCTCCCCCGGCTTTCTCCATCGAAGTCCTCAACGGTAACAAATCAAGCGAAGAAAAATTTAGTACTCCCGGGGGGCAGCAGTGAGTCGGAAGGTCCTGTCTTCTATCGTATTCTTGAGCGCATTGAATGTAGTCCTTTTTGCTGGGTTGGGTCTGTCGGCTCAAACTGCGCCACCTGCACCCCAGCCAGCCGCGGCGTCCATGCAGGATGAAGCGAATGAATTGTCCGTGGCCGTCGGCAAGACCGTTCTCGTCGATACCGCGCTGCCGATTAAGCGAGTTGCCCTCGGCCTTGGTGAGATTGCGGAAGTTCACGCCACAAGCCCCACCGAAGTTATGGTCAGCGGTAAGGCTCCTGGTGAAACCAGCCTGATCATATGGGATGCAAAGGGTGGTCGGCAGTTCTTCAATGTCACGGTAAGACAAAGCTCGGCAATTTCAGACGACAGCCTCGAAGGCATCCGTCGAGAGCTTCGACTTGAACTTCCTGGTCAACCCATCAAGCTCACCGTTGAAAACGGCACCATTTTCATTCGCGGAACAGTCAAGAATCTGAACGCCAGCGAGCGCGCAATCAAGATTGTCTCCACCGGGGGAAAGGTCGTCAATCTTCTCGACGTCGAAGTCCCGCCCTCCCAGCCACAGATTCTTCTCAAAGTTCGCTTTGAAAGTGTTGACCGAACCAAGGAGATACAGGCTGGCATCAACCTTTTCAGCAGCGGCTTTGGAAATGTGCTCGCCGGTACCTCAACCGGGCAGTTCTCGCCGCCTACCATCTCCGCTCCCACTCCGGGATCTCCCGCAACTGTAACCCTCACCAACCAACTCAACCTCTTCGCATTCTTGCCTGGGCTGAATGTGGGCGCAACCCTTGAAGCACTTGAAGGGAATCAGATCGCGCAGGTATTGGCGCAACCCAACATTGTTGCCGCCAACGGAAAGGAAGCCAGCTTCCTGGCCGGTGGTCAATTCCCCTTTCCCAGCGTTCAAGGCGCAGGGGCGGGAGGTGTTGGAGCGGTTACCGTCGAGTTCAAGGAGTACGGTGTCCGGCTCAATTTCATACCCACAATCACACCGCGTGGAACCATTCGCCTTCAGGTAGCGCCAGAGGTCAGCACGCTGGACTTTAGCAACGGTATTCAAATCGGGGGATTTGACGTGCCCGGACTTGATACCCGCAAGGTGAATACTGAAGTCGAACTGGCCGACGGCCAGAGCTTTGCCATCGGCGGACTGCTCGACAACACAGACAACGAAACTTACCAAAAGATTCCCTTCCTGGGCGACATTCCGATTATCGGCAAATTCTTCCAGTCCATCCAGAAAACCAAGATCAACTCGGAACTGATTGTGATCGTCACGCCGGAGATCGTGGCTCCGATCGAAGCGGGCGGAGCCCTGCCCGATCCGAAGTTCCCCAAGAAATTCCTGCCGCCTAACAGCGGCATTCCGATGAATACCCCTGACGCGAAGACGGCGGCTAACACGCCCGCGCCCACGGCGCCGGTCCTGCCAGTAGAGAAGTTGATTGACAGCATGAGGCCAGAGAAGCCACTCGTGATTGATACCGCTTCTGGAACATTTGGAAGCTCGGGCGGAGGCAGCACCTCGTCTGGTGCCTCCACGCCAGTGCCTGGTGGCTCAGCTACACCAACCGAACCATAAGATTCTCGGCTGTCCATCGGGGCAGCCAGAATTTTTTCTCTCAGACGTTGTCTTGATTTTGGACGTAGCTCGAAGGGCGCTGATTGCGCCCTTCAGGCTTTCTACAGCTTGCTGGTATGAATGCGGTCATTCGCGCGAAGGCACAATGGCTATAATTCGCACCGCCATTCCATCGGGAAGAGATAACTAGTAGCATGACTCTCGATTCGCAGCCAATCTCTGAAACCCGCCTCCGAGTCACAAATCTTGCCCGCGATACTGTTTTGGCGACCTGTCTGGAGCAGGCTGGCACGGGCGCCACCCGGAGCAAAGGGCTTCTTGGTCGCAAGGATCTGCCGACCGGCGGTGGCCTTTGGATTGTGCCATGCGAATCCGTTCACACCTTCTGGATGCAGTTTCCTATTGATCTCGTCTACATTGATCGAAAAAAGCAAGTCAAGAAGCTGCTCAGCAATGTGCCGCCTTGGCGGTTGTCAGCTTGCCTCTCAGCGCATTCCATTATTGAGTTACCAGCAGGCACCATCGAAAGAACCCTCACCTGCGTGGGAGATAGACTGGAATTCTCCCCAGCCTCTTCCGAAGAGACTAAGTTACCACTACGTTGAACTAATAGTTGATTCCTTCGAGATTGCGTTCGCCAGCAAGTAGATCAGGAGCCACGCCGGCGCGGTCCACAGAAAAAAGATGGAAGCCATCTTGATCCCCCCCACGAGTTCAGCGTCAAGCAGAACGCTCGTGAGCGCCACTGCTGCAAGTAGTACCCGCGACCTTGTAACATACGCTGCCTGTAACAACGCCGGTACAGCCAGGGCTTGATCGAACATCCAGCAATAAGGCGCAACCAGGATGGATACCAGCATAAGCAAGCTACCGTCCCTCATCCAATCCCAGCCTTGCCGCCTTTTCACGAAATAGCCCAGCGCCCAGGCACAGCCCAGGGCCGAAGGTATATAGGCGATCCACGTTGCGTGGGGCCAGATCCACACTCGAAGCGCCACGCTAAAACATGGGATGTACTCCTGAATGACTCCGGATGTGCGAATCATCGCTAGATACTCAGTCCATGCCGCCGGATCGACGAGATATACAATCCCGCAACTGGTGGCAAGTGCTACAAATACGCCGGCCACCATCTTGTAACTCCGTGTAACAACGATCCAGGCAAGCAAAGCTATCCCGAAGGGAAGAAACAGGTGTGGCTTAAGAGCGCATAACCACAGGGACAGCCCCGCCGCAAACGGACGGGTTGCATGAAGGCGCAGAAACAGCACCAGCCCCAGCAATGCGAAGAGGGAAGTCTGCCCAGCAAACAGGCAGATCATAGCTGGCGCAAAGGAATAGCCCAACCAGTGCAGACGGTTCTTCTGACGTCCATGCAAAACCCATAACATGCGCACTGAGATCGCAAGGCAGCCCGCAAGGATCAGCGACCAGATGAGCGCTCCAGCCCGTAACCCGATGAACCCCAGCAGATAGGCAAGCGGAAGATAGGGAGGCGGATTCCTCATATAAAGAGCGCCGTACTGCGCCGGAAGTCCCGCGGAGCGCTCGATGCGCATCATCGCATTGGCGTCATACGGATTCGCATGATGGGTGAGTTGTTGCCCGGTTGCCCAGTAAACCACAAAGTCGCGTCCACTTGCCATTTTTCCGGTCAGTGGCACCACGCACAGGAAAATGCCAATGAGTGCCAGCGCAAGCCCGCCAATAATCGCGATCGATAGCTCTGCGAAATCCGGTTTTGGTTGGGAGGCGGGAAGATCCGTGTTGCTCGCCATAGATCTCATCTTATCCCGTACACAGTTACCTCACGAGTTGTTCACATCAAGCTGTGGCGATTGCGGTTTCCTTGTCAGCCTTGGCCTGTGCCGTGACTCGATAAAGCAGATAGAGTTGGGCCGCCCCCAGAATTGCGAATGCGATCGACAGAAGCTGGACATGATGTGCCTGCGCAAAGTCGTATGTTACCCACGAAACCGCGAATACAAGCGCTGAAACAATCACGATCCAACGCACGGCCCCGTTCCACTTCAGTTCCTTCACGGCGCCAAGCGTAAGCATCGCTGCAATAACCACAAGCACGGAATCGTACATCGGAACATAGACATTCAGCAGCAGGGTCCATGTAATAGTGGCTGCCCAGGCAAGCGATTGTGCAGCTTTCGAACCCGTCGCCGACTTCCAAAGCAACACCGCCGCTGTGGTCGTCACAGGAACCGTGATAGCGATCAGTATCCCCGTTGCGGCCTCAGTGCGGCCGCCGAAAATCGCCTGCAGGAAAGAGTTCAAGTCGACATATTTATACAGAAGCAGGGCTGACTGCCCATTCATCCCTGTGAGTTGACCAAACAAGCTCAGGAATCGCGCATACACCGGCCAGATCTGAAGTCCCCCATATGCGGTGCCCACCAGCATCAACGCAGCCAATCCGGTCGCGAATCCCGCAAGCGTCCTGAACCTCCTTGTGATAAGCAGCATCGGAATCAGCAACACCAGCAGAGTCGGCTTGTATGCCAGCATCGAGAGCGCAAGCCCGCTCTCAATGAACCGCATGCGCCTCTCGAGATATACAGCGAGTCCGACCGCGCCCACAGCTAATGAGGTAATTTGCCCGTTGACGAAGATCCCCCAGAAGAATGGGTAAAACGCAACGGCGAAGCAGAGAATCAGAGAGACTTTGGTGCGCTCGTTTGGGAAGAAGTCCTTCACTGCTGCGACAATTCCCAACCCGTACAGAAGCAGGGAGCATGCCATCCAAAGAAAGAAGGCCAACCTGAACCCAAAACGCGCAAACAGGCTAAAAAAAAGTGCCACGAAAGGTGGATACGGACTAGGCCCATAAGCGCGTGTCGCTGGCTTATAGATTTCATTGAAGACCTGCAATTGCAGCCCATAGTCGTACAACCGCGTAGCGGGATGGTCATTTACGATGTGGCCGATCCCGTAAAAGTAGATAAAGTCGTTCGGCACCAGCGGGATTGTACCTTTTCCGGCTTTGAATTGAATCCACACCGGAATACAAAACCGAAGGATGAAAAACACAATCACCAGCGTCCAGCACGCTATATGGAGTTCGCTTAGCCCGGGCATCGGTCCCAGAAATTCGGATGGCCAACGCAGCCAGCTCTTTCCTTCAATCGCTCTTTCGGCCGCCCTCCGATCCACCACTATGCAATCTCCTCTGCGTGTTTTTCCGTCGGGCTCGTGGGCTA
>Ga0302194_10003256_pt1 | contig 10226 bp, 5 predicted proteins | sample II_Bog_N1_1_FD_200227 | JGI IMG/M metagenome (GOLD analysis project Ga0302194, IMG submission 200227) | Peat permafrost microbial communities from Stordalen Mire near Abisko, Sweden - II_Bog_N1_1 | ecosystem: Environmental > Terrestrial > Soil > Wetlands > Peat | place: Sweden: Abisko, Stordalen...
TTCAGTATTTGGCGATACTGTAAAGGCTATGCACATGGGATTTATGCTCATTAATTTAGCTAGTATTGTTTTTGTTTTTTATGCTTCTAAACTATTATTTACACCAATAGCGGGATTAATTTCAGCCATTACATTTGCTTTCCTATCTTTAAATCCAGGCTTAAGCGGGTTTACCGTTCAATCCGAACATGGCGTAGCATTTTTTACCAGTATAGGTTTATTATTTTATGGGCTATCAATAAAACATAATAAATGGTATTGGTATGGACTTATGGGACTTGCTATGGGGTGTGCCTTTATGGTAAAAACCAGTGGTGTAATGTTCTGTTTGTGGGGAGCTGTCATTATTTTATCCGACTTTATTTTTACCTCACCCAAAAACTTTAAGAATTTTTTAACCAATGCTTTAGCCTATAGTATCGGAGGTATTTCAATTGTAGCACTGTTGTTTTTAATAATTATCAAAAAAGGAGCATTTGATGAAATGTACTACTGGACATATGAACATTCCAAACAATATATCGGTAATGTTTCATTAGAAGAAGGGCTTAAATATTTAGGATATACAAGAAATGCAATTCTGGAAAATTATAAGCTGTTTTGGTTTCATAGTATATTGGCAATTATTCTTTGTTGGGCAAAATCCATCGATATAAAGTTAAAATTATTCGGTATCACACTTCTTTTGTTTTCGTTCTTGTCAGTAGTTCCTGGATTTTACTTTTATGGACATTATTTTATACAAGTAGTTCCCGGCTTTGCAGTTGTTGCGGGTCTAACGGTTTACTCTGTAATTTCTGTTTCAAAAAAATATTCCAAAGAAAAAAGTAATTTGTTGCCTTATATTTATTTAGCAGTATTTTCCTTGCTGACATATGCACACGTTAATACTTTAAAAGCGTATTACCTGAAACCTAATTACGACAAGATATTAAGAGCTGTATATGGAAATAATCCATTTCCGGAAGATATGGAAATTGCAAAATTTATTAATGCAAATTCAAAATTAGAAGACAACATTGTACTGATTGGTTCAGAACCTCAAGTATATTTTTATACAAAAAAGAAATGTCCTTCACGACATGCCTATTTTACAGCCCTTGTAAACAACGTACCCAAACATAAAGCATGGCAAAGTGAATTTATAAGTGATGTAGAAAAAGCTAAACCTAGATATTTTATTTTTTATAACCATCCTATATCTCTGCTTGTTCAGCAAGGTGCAGATACTTATGTGTTTGATTGGGCAAACAAATACATTACAAAAAACTATCAATTAGTTGGTTTGGTAGATATGGTAGATGGTACGCGCAGTATTTATAAATGGTATCAGGAAACGTTAACATATAAACCAACGTCACAATATGTTATTTATATTTTTGAAAGAAAGAAATAAGACTAAATGAATAACCCCGAAGCAGAGCTATCGGGGTATCGTGTTACTCGAAAGCAATAGTTAACTGATTTTTATGCAACATTTTATAACTACTTTTTGGTGTTCCTTGATTCTGAATATAGTTCAGTATTACATCCTCATTGGCAATTACTGACAAACACGATTACACATACAGAGGCGCTTTAAACTTGATAAAATAATTTCTTAGAAACTATATTTGTAATCAGGACAATTGCATTTCAAATGCAATTACCCTGTTTTACCAACAATACAAATAATGTTTATATTTGCATAAATGGCTTATCTCTCAGGAAGACTTTGGTATCCTCAAAGTCTCTACGACAGCGTAGTTATTAGCACTAATAATCCTAACAATCAATTCATTATTATGGAATTTTCAGCAAAACAAATTGCCAACGTTTTAAATGGAGTAATAGAAGGTAATGATTCGATTAAAATTACACAACTATCTAAAATAGAAGAAGGAGTTGAAGGGTCTATATCGTTCCTTGCTAATCCTAAATATACCCAGTACATCTATACTACCAATGCCTCATTGGTAATTGTAAATAAAGATTTTGTTTTGACAGCTCCTATTTCAGCAACATTAATACGAGTGGATAGCGCCGAAAAGGCCTTTGCGACTTTGCTTGAAATGTATAACCAAATTAAACTTAATAAAACAGGTATTTCCAAACTTGCATTTATTGCGGAAAGTACAATAATTGGAAAAGATATTTATGCAGGAGAATTTGCTGTAGTAGGTGAAAACTCAAAAATAGGAAACAATGTTAAAATTTATCCTCAGGTATTTATCGGAGATAATGTTGTTATAGGTGATAACACTACTCTATTTGCGGGTGTAAAAATATATTCCGAAACACAAATTGGAAAAGATTGTATCATTCATTCAGGTACTGTTATAGGAAGCGATGGTTTTAGATTTAATCCTCAAAATGATCATCAAAAAGTTCCTCAAATAGGAAATGTGGTGATTGAAGATAATGTTGAAATTGGTGCCAATTGTGCAATTGACAGAGCAACACTGGGTTCTACAATTCTACGCAAAGGAGTTAAATTTGATAACTTGATTCATATTGCTCACAATGTTGAAATTGGAGAAAACACTTATATAGCCGCACATGGCGTAATTGCGGGATCTACAAAAATTGGTAAAAATTGCATGTTTAGCGGACAAGTAGGTATTATAGGACATCTTGAAATTGCCGATAATACTATTATTTCTGCTCAATCAGGAATTTCAAAAAGCATTACCAATAAAGGAGAGGTATATATGGGTTCTCCTGCCTTTGAAGCAAGTAAATATAGAAAGGCATACATCCACTTCCGTAATTTGGACTCATTGACAAAGCGTGTTGATAAAATAGAAAAAGGGAATTGAAGAGGTGTTAATAATACTTTTTGAATACGCTATTACCAAAGTAAGGTAACATCACCTGTTAATTTAAATGATTTACCGTCGTTATATTTTCCGCTGGCTTTCCAGATATAAACGTCCTGCTCACACAATCTGCCTCGATAATAGCCATCCCATCCTATATTAATATTTTTAGAAACAAATATTAATTCACCCCAACGATTAAAAATTTCAAAATCAAACTCAACAACTCCTGCTGTGTAAGGAAAAAAAACATGGTTTTCAAAACTCTTCACATCATATGTACCACCGGAAGAATATGATTTATCAGGAGTAAAGGCATTAGGGAAAATAATTGTTGCATTAGTTGTAACAGAAGTTGAAGTAGTATCCATACATCCGTTTTTTGATATTGCTATTAATTGAATTTTAAAATTGCCTTCTTTATTATAGGCATGTTTAGGCAATTTGCTGTTTGATTCAGTGCCGTCACCAAAATCCCAAAGATATGAGCTTGCACCTACTGATTTATTATCGCAAATTAAACTGTCGGAAGGAATATTAAGCAATGTTTTATTAATTGAAAAAACTGCTATCGGATAAGGATAAGCATTAATTGTAACAGGAGAATTTGTATTATTATTAATGCAGCCACCGTTGGTGGTAACCTTTAATGTTGTATAATAAAGTCCGTTTGTAGCATAAGTATGTGTTGGATTTTGTAGCGTGGATGTGGTATTGTCGCCAAAGTTCCATAACCAGGAAGTAATAGGATCGGAACTGTTTCCTGAAACAGAACTATCGTTGAACTGAAATGTTTGATGATAACACAATGCACTTGTATCGGGTTTTATGATTATTGTTGGAGGAGGATTAAATACTACATTTACAGAATCTTGAACCATAGCGTTACAAGTATTTTTAACGGTGACAACATAGGTTGTAGGTCGCACTGGAGTTACAGTAAATGGTCCAGAACCAGTTCCAATGAAAGGATTCCATTGATATGTCAAAATTCCTGTTAAACCGCTAACAGTAGCAGAAATTGTTGAGGAACGACCCAAACAAATAGGTGATGTGGACGACATAAGTATATCAGGCAATGTTAATGAATATATAAATATTTTCAACGTATTGGGTACTCCAACACAATTGCTTTTATCAATGGCAGTAACCGTGTAAGTAACGTTATTAGAAGGAGAAACCGTTAAACTTCCATTGTTAACAGTATCTCCCGGTTGCCACAAATAACTATAATTGCCAATACCTCCGGATGCTGATGCTAATAATGTTACAGGTGTATTGGGGCAAATAGTATCGTTATTTCCTACAAGAGTTTGCACCTGAGATGGTGATGTTATTACAACCGTTGTATCTCTATTACATTGATTAACATCTGTTACATGCAAGGTATAAGTGCCTGCTGAAAGTCCATTAGCAAAGTTGGTGTTTTGAACTGGGGTAGTTGACCAGCTGTAAGTGTAAGGTATTGTTCCCCCATTCTCGGAAGTATATACTCTACCAATGCTTTGCCCGAAACAACTATCATTAAACAACGAATCTATTAAAATACTAATATTTGAAGTAACCATTATTTGACCTGCAGGAGCTGCTCCGAATGAACAAGGTGAGCCATCTTTAAGTGTATTGTTGAGTATCAAATTAGGGGTTGGTGTACTAATTTGAGTGTAGGTATGCATCACAACAGAATCGGTAACGGTTGTTGTATTGCCATCCCCAAAATCCCAGGTAAATGATGTTGCATTTTTGCTTCTGGCAGTAAATGTTACTACCAAAGGCACACAACCCTTTTGAGGAGCAAAGGAAAATGAACCAATCGGACCCTGAACATATATACTATCTAAAGTAATAGTATCAATACAACCGGCAATATTGGTGACAATTAAAGTAACATTATAATAGCCGGGCAATGTATACGTATGTATTGGATTTTGTTGAACAGAAGATCCAAAATCTCCAAAGTTCCATTTCCAATTATTAAGTGACAAACCTGTAGATTGGTCTGTAAACTGTATTTTAGATTGACCACAGGCTTCTGTTATAACAGAATAAGTAAAAGAAGCTTTTGGAGTTTGAATATGTATTTTATGAGTCAATGTACTATCGCATCCGTTTTTATCTGTTACTTTTAGTTTAACCAAATATAAACTGTCTTTGCTGTAAGCATGAGTAACGTTAACACCCACTCCTGTTGAGCCATCTCCAAAATCCCAGTTAAATTGAGCTGGTCCGGCAACGTTTGTAGCAGAAGCATCAAAAGAGATTATTTCATTTTTACAGGCAAATGTATCTGCAACAATTGATGGATAAGGAAATGTAGGTTGAATATAATTTGTTTTTGTAAGTGTTTTTAAACAACCATTTTTATCCGTTACATTCATTTGTACGGTAAATAAACCCGAATTTGTGTAAACGTGCGTTACTGTTGGGGTTACAACAGCTTTAACCGGACTCCCATCACCAAAATTCCATGACCAATTAGTAAGTACTGAATCTGATTTTGATTTGTCGGTAAAAGTTACTGACAATGGAGTACAGCCATATAGTGTATCAGCAATAAAATCAGGAATAGGACCTTGAACAACTATGATTTTAGACGATGAATCCTTGCAACCGTTAACATCTGTAATTACCAATTTTGATGAATATAAACCAGGAACTGTATAGATATGACTGGAAGAATTACTGGTAGAACTTGAATTGTCGCCAAAATCCCATAAAACCTCTTCACTATCCTGAGATAAATTAGTAAATGAAACGGGAACGCCAAAACAGCTAGTGTCCTTTATTATGCTTGCTTTAGATATAGGTTGCGCGACTATAAATGAGTCTGTTGCAGTTTCAGAGCAGTGTGTTGTAAAATTATATGCGCTTAATGAAACTATTTTAGTTCCTCTGGTAGAATATATATGTGTTATACTATTAACATTGCTTACAGAGGGCGTTCCGTCGCCAAAGTTCCAAACAATAGAATCAGCACCTTCTGAATGATTGGTAAAATTTACAGAATAATAATTTATACAATTTAAGTTAAATGAAAACTGTGGCTTAGGCGGGAGAACATGAATTATTTGATTTTTTTGAAGCGAGTCGGCACAACCATTATGAAACACCACTTCTTTTACAAAAAAAGTACCTGTATCAGGAAAAGCATGTAATACAGGATTAAAAGGCATGCTAGCGCCTTTAGGTGTATCAAAAGTTCCTTCATTAACATCAAATACCCAATGCGCTGAATCGGCACCTGTTGATAAATCAGTAAACTGAGCCTCTGTTCCGTGGCAAATAACAGGAGTTACTACATTAAAATTAGCAGTAGGTTTTGTTCCTGCTTTTATATAGTTTGTTTTGGTAATAGAATCTTTACAACCCGAAGCTGAAGTAACAACCAACTTTATCGTATATGTACCATCTACATTATATATGTTGCTTTTATTGGGAGTTGCAACTGTAGCTGTACCATTACCAAAATCCCAATGATAGGATATGATAGGACTGGCAGGCGACAAACTGGTACTTGTAAAATTAACCGTTAGTGGTATACAGCCTTGCAAAGGACTTGCAACAAAATTGGCAATTGTAGGAGATATTTTTATATAATTGTTTTTTGTAAATGTTTTTGTACATCCATTTACATCAGTTATTGTTAATGACACATTATAATTTCCTACTGAATTATAAGTATGTGATGGATTTTTAAGAGTAGAGGTTATACCATCTCCGAAGTTCCAGTTCCAACTTACAGCTCCTGCTGAATTATCAGAAAAATTTACTGAAAAAGGAGCAATGCAGCTTACAGAATCGTCTGACGTAAAACTTGCAACCGGAGATGGCAGAATTGTAATATAATTATTTTTGACTTTAGAATTTCCACAGCCATTTGCATTTAACAATGATACAGTATATGTTCCGGCAGTAGCATAGATATGAGAAGGATTAGCCAAGGTAGATGTTTGTCCATCACCAAAGTTCCATGTTCTTGAAATAGTTAATGGATTTGATAAATCGGTAAAGTTTATAGTTTGTCCAAAACATATTGTGGTTATATTGGCTATAAAATCAGGTTGTATATTTTGAATAACTATATAATTGTTTTTAGCTAACGTATCGCTACAACCTTGTTCTTTTACAATAAGCGAAACCGTATAATTGCCAAATGAATTATAAACATGTGCCGGAGGAGAAACAAGCGTGGACGTCCCACCATCGCCAAAATCCCAGTTGTAAGAAGCTCCCCCCCCATTGGTTATAGATGAATTTGTAAATGTTACATTTAAAGGTACGGAACAAGCTGAAAGAGGATTTCCTGTAAATTGGGCAGTAGGAGAAGTTACAACAGTAATTGGATGAATTATACTTTTAAAACATCCAAAATTATTAGTAACCGTTAAACTAACGGGAAAAGTGCCGGTTGAATTGTAACTGTGAGATGCGGAACCTGTTGCATTTGTTATACTGTTACCATCACCAAAATCCCAAGCCCACGTGGTTATACTTCCACTACCCGGAGTTGAAATATCAGTAAAAGGAATAGTTTGCCCCAAACAAACAGTGGTTGTGGCTATTGTAAATCCTGGTACAGGCAAAGCATATACGTTTACAACAGCTGTTTTTGTGCTATTTAAACCTCCATTAGAAGCGGTTAGTGTTATTGTGTATGTTCCGGAATTGTTGTAGGTAGCACTGGGGTTTGTATTGGTGGAAGTATTACCATTTCCAAAATTCCAATTATAAATGGCAGCACCGGTAGAAGTATTTGTAAAATTAACAGAAACAGGTGCGCAGCCAGATGCTGGTGAAATAGTATAAGTAAAACCTGCAACTACCTGAGCTTTAACCTTAAAATAATTAAAGAACGTTGTAATAAAAAATACAACAAAAACGAATTGAATATTCATTTTGGAAATGTTTTTTATCATAACTCTTACTCTTTTTATAAATTCAATTTCATAAATATACATTTTTTACTAAAAACTTCTATGTAACATTTAAAACAAAATTTGGTCTTCACAAAAAATTTAAAAAGATTTTAAAAACTTTGCTGATTTATATTTTTTTCTTTTCTATTTTAGCACACTCAATTTTTTTAACAACCATAAAAACAAAATACAATGAAAGTAACCGTAGTAGGTGCAGGTAATGTTGGAGCAACTTGTGCTGATGTTATCGCTCAAAAAGAATTAGCAAACGAAGTTGTTTTGCTTGATATTAAAGAAAATTTTGCAGAAGGTAAAGCATTGGATATATGGCAAACTGCCCCTGTAAACCTTTACGACACTCGTGTTAAAGGTTCTACAAATGACTATTCAAAAACGGCTAATTCAGATGTTGTAGTAATTACGTCGGGTTTGCCGCGTAAACCGGGCATGAGCCGCGATGACCTTATTTCTACAAATGCAGGTATCGTTAAAACTGTAACCGATAATATTTTAAAACATTCGCCAAACACCATCATTATCATCGTTTCTAATCCTCTTGATGTAATGACGTATTGTGCGTATTTAACTGCTAAAATCGATTCTAAAAGAGTATTTGGTATGGCTGGTGTTTTAGACACAGCTCGTTACCGTGCTTTCTTAGCTGAAGAATTAAACTGTTCTCCGAAAGATATTCAAGCAATATTAATGGGCGGGCATGGCGATACAATGGTTCCATTGCCTCGTTACACAACAGTTGGTGGTATTCCTGTAACTGAATTAGTTGCAAAAGATAAATTAGATGCAATTATTGACCGCACTAAAAAAGGTGGTGGAGAAATCGTTAACCTTTTAGGTACTTCTGCATGGTATGCACCGGGAGCTTCTGCAGCTCAAATGGTTGAAGCAATTGTTCGCGACCAAAAACGTATTTTCCCGGTTTGCGCCTGGTTACAAGGTGAATACGGAATGAAAGATATTTATCTTGGTGTTCCTGTAGTACTTGGAAAGAACGGAATTGAAAAAATTATTGAATTACAATTAAACGCTGAAGAAAAAGCATTACTTACTGAATCTGCAAAAGCAGTAAAAGAAGTAATGAATGTTCTTGATACAATGAATAGTGCTGTTGCAAAATAGCAATTCCAAATTTTTATATTAGCAAAGGCTCTGTTGAAACACAGAGCCTTTGTTATTTTTAGCAGTACATATACATGAAATTAAAACAAAACGAACTTAAGGAGTTTCTGGAAGAAAAATATGACAAATACAATCGTCTTGATTTTATTGAATCTGATCCTATTTCCATTCCTCATCAATTTACTAAAAAAGAAGACATTGAAATTGCAGGATTTCTTTCTGCAACAATAGCCTGGGGGCAACGCGTTACAATTATTAAAAATGCAAATTTACTCATGAATATAATGGATAATGCTCCTCATGAATTTGTACTAAATGCAAAGGCAAAAGATTTAAAAAAGTTGAATGGCTTTAAACATCGTACTTTTAATGGTATTGATGTTTCTTTTTTTATTCAATCATTGCAATATATTTATAAAAACAAAGGAGGGTTAGAAAAGGTACTAACTTCATCACATGCAACTGAAAATAATCTTCAACATAACATAACCTATTTTCGTAATGTGTTTTTTTCTATTCCTCATCCTTTGCGAACTAAAAAACACATATCTAATCCATCTGAAAACTCTTCAGCAAAGCGGCTGTGTATGTATATGCGCTGGATGACTCGTAAAGACAAGCGAAAGGTAGATTTTGGTTTATGGAAATTTCCTTCTGAAAATTTAATGTGTCCATTGGATGTCCATTCCGGCAATGTGGCTCGTAAATTAGGTATATTAAAACGAACTCAAAACGATTGGAAGGCGGTAACAGAACTCACTACTACTCTTAAACAATTTGATACTAATGACCCTGTAAAATATGATTTTGCGTTATTTGGACTTGGAGTATTTGAAAAGTTTTAAATCCATATCTTTACAATAAAAACATGAAAAAGACAGTCCTTATAGGTGCATCAACCAACAAAGAAAGGTATGCCTACAAAGCAACCCTTTCATTACAAAAACATAAGTATGAAGTTATTCCTATTGGCATTCATATTGGAGAGATAAACGGTATCAAAATCAATACAGATAAAACTTACGTTGCCGATGTGGATACAGTAACAATATATGTAAGTCCTAAAAATCAAGCTTATTGGCAGGATTATATTCTTAGCTTAAATCCTAAACGGGTTATATTTAATCCGGGAGCAGAAAATTTTGAATTCGAAAAAATATTAAACGAGAACAAGATTGAAGTTATTGAAGCATGCACCTTGGTTATGCTTTCTACAGGGCAATATTAAATTTTAAAGCTCCCACTTGCTTTTAAGTAAATGGGAGCTTTTAAAATAACAAACAAAAACGAATTACTTTTATACTAATTAAAACAAACACACATTAATAACAAACGTTGAATTTTTACAATAATAATGCCACAAACTAAATAAAAG
>Ga0302194_10003265_pt1 | contig 10214 bp, 7 predicted proteins | sample II_Bog_N1_1_FD_200227 | JGI IMG/M metagenome (GOLD analysis project Ga0302194, IMG submission 200227) | Peat permafrost microbial communities from Stordalen Mire near Abisko, Sweden - II_Bog_N1_1 | ecosystem: Environmental > Terrestrial > Soil > Wetlands > Peat | place: Sweden: Abisko, Stordalen...
AGATAAGTCTATGAGAATTGATTTTCCACGAATCGAACTAGAATAGCAGACTTACCAACTCCTGAATTGCCAATGATGACTGTTTTGTATAAATGATCGAACTCCTTAATCATAGGCTAATAATATTAAATCTATCATGCTATCATGCTATCATTTGAGTAATACTCACAATCATTCTGGAACACCTTCTGCCTGAGCCTCTTATAATTTCCTTTTAGCTTATTATTGCTCCGCAAGCAGCTTTTACTCAATTAAAAATTTATTCATATACTCTTACTCGGTCTTCATTAGCTTCCTTTAAGATTTTTATCGAGCTCTTTCTACTCTTTTATCAATGATCAGCTGTCTTCTGGCTCGTTCTACTAATTTTGCTTCAGAATGTTGCTTTGTAATAACAGTTTTCGTTTATTGTAGTATTTCTGCTTAGCATAAATGATACTCTGAGATTCATTGATATATTGTTCATCTTCATGAGCAAGAGCGAAGGCTCCAGCAAAAAGAGTTGGTAAAACTTCGCTAATAAGTCGTAACTCTATGGGATTTCTAAAAAATCCATTTCCTTAAGCATAGTTCATAGTATTTATTTTAATGTCCCGAAGGTATTGTTTGGCAATAACTCGAGAGAATACTTTTCTATGTGTTTTTATCTTTTTTTATTTGTCTTTTTTGAAAGTCTGAACCATTTTAAGCTATGTTAATAAGCAACTACATTTTATTGTTCTAATTTTTCTTATTGATCGTACATATTCTGTATCTTTTTGTTCTCCTCCTTTTCATACAGTCTCAACTATTGTTGCCGATTGCTCATTATTTTTAACTCTTATTCCTGTAGCACTTCCATTCTACTAATTTAAAGCGTTCTTCCGCATAGGACATTCAATAATGGTTCCACCTCATAATCGAAATCAAAAAGTTAGTTATCCCATATTTGAGTTTATCTACTTATTTGGAATAATACATATCCTGCCCCTCTGCGTCTTCAAGTCTGTGACGAGTTACTTTATTTTCAGAGAGTGGCTCAGTTTGGGATCCGTATTCATATTTTGGAGGTTTATCTGTCAATGATTATACAAATTCATCGGTGAATATTTCAATATTTGCTCTCTTATTTCCCTCAAATGAATTTGTTGTTTATTGAGGAGGTTTTTGAGCCCTAATTGGTGAGGTTGATTTATCATCACCGTTTTCATTTTTTTTTGAGACGACTATAGCTGAATATGTATTTCCTCTGAAAACTCTTTTGTCCCACATGAGATTGTTATAGATAAGCTTGCTTAATAGATAGAAGAGTACATTTAGTCTTCCTCTTCGACTTAAGGTTCTTCTTTGTACTTTTTTTTTGGTTTCACAACCTTGGGTGCTGCAGAAAATTATTCAGTCATTTATTTAATATAACTTACAAATGCAAATCAACTAAATTCAAAAAAACAAATAGTCCCTATTAATTTTAATTTCAATGTTATTCATGTAATATTTTATTAATCTATTTTCTCTGCTTTCATATCTGTAAACTGTTATTTTAATATCAATTTTTTATTTACATTCAAACTGAATCTAATAATTTTACTGATACAAAGTTTATTCTATTGTATCATAATTCTCTTCTAATTTAATTCAAAAACACTATTCTTAAATTAGTTTTATAATTTAATCTTTATTATCATTACTTTTTATGGACAAAACCTTAAATACAAGCAATTATTATGATCTGGGAGCCAGCATCGACGTGTAAAGCTTAAATTAGGATGTGAGAAAGTTAATTAATACCTTGAAGATTGATTTGAAGGATGCAAAGGAAACAGAAAATCAAGTCAGACAACAACTAGCTGCACAAAGAAGTATCACCTCAAATCTGCAAATTAATCAAAATCTTGAAAAAAAAAAGTGCGTTAGGCTCTAAGAAAAGATATCAAATCTAGAGGATGAAATGAAGAGAATGAATGAATAACTTAAATCTTACAGAGGGGCAAGTACAATCAAATTCAGTGGACCTAGCATTGATTAAATTGATTCACTGAGAAGGGATTATGATTAATTAGAATTGGAGGTAAATAAAAAAACAACAATCATTTAGAAGTAATTTTTGTCTAATTTAGTCTCAATACATAGCTTAATTCAACTAAATCTTTACTTTCAAGTAAAATTACCGAGGTCTAGACTCTTAGTAAGTAATTAAAAACCCAAAAATCTATTTCTGGTAATAAGGCTCCATCTCAAGTAAAAGATCCAGCGTTTGAGAAGAAATATGCTGAAGCGATTGAATAAAAGTTAAATTTGTGATATTTAGATCTCAATTTGCTCAAAGGAAAAGTGAACTTTAAAAGAAACTGAAAAATGTGAATGAATAATTGAATGAATGCAACAAATTGAATCAAGAGTTAAGAAGAAAATGTGATAAATTAGAATAAAAATTAGCAAGAAAAAGAGATTTGGAGGCAAATTCTGATTTTTTAATATCCCCATCAAAGTCATTCGAGCAAGTTTAAAAGAAAGGAGATGATATAGATGATTAAGATCAACTTACTTTCCCAAATTGCCATCAAGAAACTGTTTAATTCATTGTCAATTATCTCAAACATATACCTAATGCCAAGGAAAAATTCAGATTCTTAAACATACTTGGCGCTTTATCTTAAAACCAAATCGAAGAAATTAGCGAAACATTTCTTGAAGGAGAGTGATAGTTATAAAACATTATCGTAGAAAATATTTATAATATAATTAAGTTCTTATTTTTACATTTTTTGAATTACGCTTTTTGTCAAGTAGATATAATCATTTTAGGATAATTTAATGAAGTTCCTTCAAAATTGATAATGTTCATTCCTTATCTCAGGGCTATAAAATATGCTAATCATCAAAAGTAATAGGCCATATAATATAATTTATTGTATAAGTAATGTGACTATATTGGATTTAATCAGGCCTCGTTTATTAATGGGTCTTCAGCTTCGGCATCTTCTTTCAATTCTTCAATGACAGTTTAAGGAGTGGTTTCTATCTCAGCATCTTGATCAACTACAACTGGAGTTTAAAGTTCAATATCTGAGGATCCTTCGGCCTCTCCTTCAGTATCTTCAGCCTGATCTTCTGTAGGAATAGCCGCGGGCTCATTTTCTTCTGCACTTTCTTGGTTATCATTGCTTTCTTCAGCTTATACATTGATAGTTTCTTCAGTTTATGGAGCTTACTCACTTAACTATTTTTCCTATGTGTTAGCCTAATCACTACTTTCTACTTCTGAGGATGCAATTTCTTCAACAGGAATAGTAGTTGCTTCTTAATGATTTTAAATTTAAGATTAAGTCACAATTTCAGACGTTGCTTGAGTTTAAGCGTTATTCAAATCCTAATTTGTTGGAGCATTAACTTCAACTTGCTATTGAGTAGTTTCTTAGGTGGTTTTTATAAGAGCTTCTTCAGGAGCTTCTTAAAGGGTTTCTTTGGGAGTTTCTTGAGGAACTTATTTGGAAGTCTTTTTATTTTTTCCTTGATGTTTTTTGCTTCCTTTACTCTTTTTAGTGTCAGATACTTTAATTTTTTTTCCCTTTTCATTATCGGTGGTTTCCTTTTTCTTATCTTTTTAATCTTTAGAGGATTTTTAAGCCTATTTTTTTGAACACTTCTTGTTTTTTGATTTACATTATTTATCATCATTTCCTTTTTCCTTAGTTTATTTTTGAGCTTTTTAAGAAGTTTCAGCTGCTTTTGTTTTTTTGCCAATTTTGTCATTCTTTTCTTCATCCTTGGGAGATACTTCAGGTGTTATCTTACTTTTAGATTTCTTTACTTTATCATTCTTTTTTGTCACCTGCTATTCTTTCGAAATTTCTTGTTTATCTTTTTTCTCTTAGATAATTGTTTTTGCTGTTTTTTTAGGCTCCTTCTATTTGTTCTGCTTTTTCAATACTTTCTCAGCACTATTCTCTTTTGCCTTTCCAATATTATCTCCTTTCTAAGTTTCTTATTTTCCTTTGTTATCCTTCTCTACTTTTTTAATTTTTTTATCTGATGATTTCACCTCACTAGTCTTCTTCTTTTGTGCTTGATCAGTTGATTATTTACCTTCATTTTAAATCTCAACTTGCTCAGCCGCACTAACTATTTTATCACGATCCGAAGGCGAGGATTTGCTGATCTTGGCATTTTCTCTAACTCCAGCTTCCTCTGTTTTCGTTTTGCCTTGAGGTCTTTTTTCCATAGTCTGCCAAAGGCAAAGGAAAATGACAACTAACACCAATACTCTAGGATTCATATATCTTTCTAAATAAAATATATTTTATAAATGATTGGACTTTAATGCCAATGTAAAAATTAATTATTATGTAATTTTATTTCATAATAATGATGTCATTCAAGCTTTAATCAAACACCGATTTCAGAGTAATAGGTTTTGAAGTCAAATTTCTGTCCGGGAGAGGCAAATGCTCCGGGAACTTTTTCGTTAAAGTCAGTCATGTAGTCTTCAAATTCTTTCTTTCCCTCAACAGTTGTGAGGTTGAAGGGGAATCTTTTTGGATCCCTCACGATTTCAGTTTCTTTTTAAGTGAACCAAACGTCAGTCTCCTCATTCATAAAATATTTATCCCAACCATCGTGTCTAATAATACCGTAGTTTTGCATTAGTTCGAAGGGGACCATTTTAGGTACGTGAGTCTTTCTTGCATTAGGAGTGATATCCGAAAAGTAATTATTGTGCATGTGATTTGCCCATTCAGCATTGAGTTTTAACCATTCAGTATAGGTATGAGAGGCGGCCTCGTTCTTGATATAGTCGGGCACGAAAAATCCAGGTAAAGCAACATCAATCCTGGCCCATCTTTCTCTTCTTCTGGATTTGAGAACCCAGTGATAGGGGTGAAGACTTAATAAACAAACTTCTACGTTTCTCTCGCGATATGTTCAAATAGAATACCTCTTCTGAGAGTTTTATCGAGATGAAGTAATCTATCTTCGGGTGTCTATGATTATTTTTATTGATACTAATCCTTGCTGACTGAATATGTCAAGATGGAATCTCATTTCAAATTGGGTGAACCATTTTACAATCGGAGCCACTACTTTACCTATCAAGTTTCTGTTAAGGAAATTGTAGTGATTGACTGTATTGATGAAATTATACGCCTCAAATGTGTAAATGGATTAGAGGAAAACCACTTCTTGGGCATTCCGAGAGCTTTATTGCGATTGCTGCCATTAATAAGTTTTTAGTATAGTATCTTCTCAAGCCTCACCATTTTGAGAAACAATAAATATCAATTAATAATTCAAAGAAATTATCTGCATTTATCATAAGATTAAATGAATTAATTATTCATTTCCTGATGCAAAATTTAAATAACTATTGTAGTCGATTGCCATTTCAATAATAATGGTTCGATATTTTGAAAGGCAGTCTCCTTTCTTTAGAGATTAATGACCATTCTTCTATTCTCATTTCTTAAATACTATTAAAATTACTGAGATAATTAACAATGTAGATTAATTAATTTAAAATCGGTTTCATCAGCAATGATTAAAATATCAATTGATAGGACCAATATTCTCTTGATTGCCTTGCAAAGATTTTTGCTGAGTCACAGCCTGCAACTGATATCTAAGCTTTTGGAGTTCCTCAAATTTTTCCTTGGATTAGCGTTATAATTGAAAAACTCTCTGTCTCAGTTATCTTTCCTTCAGATCTGATTCTTAATTTTTTTTGCTTTGATCATCCTGAATTCTTTTGCATGAATTCTGATACCACCCTAGTTTGTCCTGAAGTAGTTAAGTGTGACTTTTTTGATTTTGAAGGACAGTTCCAAAAAGCGCATAAGAATTTTGCTTGATTCCCTCATAGCACTTTTTGTATAAGTGCATAAGAGTTTGCTCGCTTGCTCCTTCCGACTATCTTTCGATAATCTCATCATATTTGTCGCCTACTTAAAAAATGTTGCCGATAGTATTTTTGCTGATGAGTGCTTCAAGTTCATTATTGACTTCATTCATGGCTTCATCTAAAGATTCATTTTTAATTAAGCAAATCTTCTTTTTTAACTTCTAGTATTCCTCAATCATGGTCTATTTCATCAACTTTTTCTTTTCTATCTTTTCTCCCATAGCATTTTTATCGTAATATTTTAGAATCTTTACCATCAAATCATTAATTTCACTTTCGAATTTCTTTAAGTCAATTTCCAATGGTTTAATGGTTTAATATTTTTTCAGCACTTTTCTATAATCGTCCAAACATCCTAACTAACTTAAAAAATACTTTTTTAGATGCGATTTGCCTCTGCTCGACAAACTAACTCCCAATTACTTTCAATTTCAGGTAGTCCACCTTGATTAATGGAGTTGCAAAAAAATTGACAAAGTTCGACAAACATTGCAGGCGAACAAGGTTTACCCTTAAACATCTTTTTCTTTATAGTTCCGAGCACTTTAGATCTTAACTGAGTGATCAATTATAAAAATTTAGGCCTTAGTTAAGAATCCTTGAGTGAGGACATATTTTGTAATTTCTTTTAATCATCCACTGGACGAATCAATATGAAGCAGTCTCTTTCTTTGAAGAAATTCACCAATTCTTTTCTAATGCTATTTTTTCTCACAACCATATCACCAGTACCCTTTTGCAGTCTGAGAGCATTTTAGAGATATTGCCGAGAGGAAATAGGAACTCCATGTTCATCCTCTAATCTTAAGGCAAAATCTCGAACCAACCACATAAAGGTAGGAAAGCAATTGATGATATCTTGCATTTATCTTTCACTTCCTTTTTGAAGGAGTTTGCTTAGATTAATTATTAGACTTAAATTCTGAACTGCTTTTTCATCAATACTTCCGACACTGTTATAGATGAAGTATGAAGATAGAAGCATAGCCATAAGGAATATTTTAGTATCTGTTTGTTCTCCTTCTTCTAAAGATCCAAGTCCTTCTGTATCCATTACCATGTATTGAATCGTTGGATCATTAGGATTTTGAATTAGCTCAGGCCAACACCAAAGACCTTTGGTACATGCATTGATAGTAGGGCCAACTTCAAATCCTGAGTTTTGATTGAGGAGAACTCGATTTAAAATGTAACTTTTACCAGTTCTATATTTCCCAACAACAGTCACAATGCCAAGATGTTTTTATTGGTTCGCTTTCATGAGCCAACTGACAGCTTCATGGTTGACAATTATTTCTGAATAAGAGATTATGTACTTTTATTTTGGTCGAACGAAATGAGTTGAATGGGTTTCATCTTATCCATCGTAATTAAAAGATGTCGTTAAATTATTTTTAATATATGATTTCAATGTAATCAACTCATTTTAATATACTGGTGATCAACCCCGGTGTTTGATAGTTTTGTCGCAGTTTCTCTTTGAATTTGTTTATTTTCAAATGCTGCTCTTAGAATAAAACACTCTTTTTGATTTATTATCAACCAATAGGTAGATTCTCTTACATGCAATATTTTTGGAAAAAAATCCGATATCTTTTTGTATCACGCCATTTAGCTGTTTTAACAATCTTTAAACAAATTCTAACTATTCAAATTTAATTATAATTGTAAGCATAAATCAAGAAAATAAATTTATGATGTACTTTTTGTCAATGGAATATTTGCCAGTGAGAACGCAGTCAACAATGGCATCGCTTTTTATGAACCGCCATTTTTTGTTTTATCGGTTACTGAGATAGGTCTCAGTATCCATGGAGTCGTCAGATCTTAAAATTACATTTAATACTCTCTTTTTATCCACTAATTATGTGACCACCTCTCCTCCTAGTTATTAAATAACTCCTTCGAAAAGTTAATCCAGTCTTTTGGAAACATAAAACCTTCCCTTCCCCTTGAGTGGTTCTCCATGCGTACCTTTCTTTTCATAAATCTGCTTCCAAGTCAATCCATTTAATTTTGATTGAATTTCTGCTTGTTTGTTGAAAATCCACTGATCAGATTCGATTCTTTTACCATTTATCAAAGCTAATAACAGTTTGTTGCAAATTCTCAGAGGCTATTTTACAAGTAAAAGATCATAGTCGTTGTGAGGATTAGAGACTAACGATAAGTTCTGCTATTTTAAAAATTTTCGGTGAGCTTCAGTAGGCTTGAATCCCACAATGTTGACCTTAATATTCTACTCGCTATTTTCCACTTTTTATACAGAAATCTTTTTTTAAAGATTAGCATCTTCATTTTATACAGGGAGAGAGCTTGCTTTATTGGAAATATTCATAAGAGATAGATCTTTCATGAGATCTTTTGTCGGGTCTGAATTGTGATGTTTTAAAGGAGATGAAAAGTTCATTCCGAATAAATCCATGAAATCTTCAATAGGCTTCTCTTCTTCCTATTTATTATTCTCCTCAGCTAATTTTTCGCTTTGATAAAGCCGATTTGATTTATCTACTTTGATGCCAGCAACCATAGTTTTTGAAGGTTTAATTTTACTAGACGGAGCATCCTCTTCTTTAATAGTTGGTGGCATTTAGTCTTAGTCATCTTACTCTATATCTTTACTTTATACAGCTCTATAATGATCGTCTTATCCTTTGATATTTTAAATATTTTAGGATTACTTTTCCTTGAGAACAGGGGCATCATTATTATGAACTTAGTCAGGTTGATCAACTATTGTGTCTGGCATGGAAAAATCGATTTCTTCTTACTGTGGCTTCTGCGATAATCCGTTTTGTTCTGATTTCTTCTTTATTTCGAGCATTAACTGCTCTTGTGAATAACCTGAAGAAGGTATTTGGTTGAGCGGAGGCAAATCCAAATTGATGGTTGGCTCATTAGCAAATATTCCCTCCTCTAAAATTAAAGTGGCTTGATAATTCTCATGGTCTAATATTTATGTGTGACTACGCTCTTCCGAAGGCTCTCTCTAGGACTATTCCTTTTAATTATTTGTCTAAAATTGTTTTTCATGATTGTCAACAGGTTTTATCTCTATCTTTATTTCTTATATATTTTCTCGTTCTGATGGAATGGGCGGCTGTTAAATCTCTATTTTTTATTGAGCTGACTAATGAACCTTGTATTAATTAAAATCATCATTTAAAAGTGTTGGATTGTCAAAGACCTACTGGATTTAACTGGGAATAATTTCATTTTTGAGTTATTCTTTTTTATCATTCTTTTTGTTAGATGAATCTCTTTATCGTTTATTCAGATCTTATTTTGGAATTTACTCCTTATTCAGACAAAATAAATCACGATTGAGAATGTAATTCAGTTGCACCAGCTCTTACTTACTCGCAGTACCTATCACTCCCTTGATTCTTCCTAAATAGAAAAACTCACCCAATCTCGGTAAATATTGCACATTCTGAGCTAAGGGGAAGTAGTTATCAGTCTGCAGATCTTTCTGCCCCCTCGATAGATTACTCTCTAAATAAACTAAATGGGGATGCAAAGCCTCAATTGTTATAAAATTATAGCCAGCTCGTATGTTAGCAGCATAGTGAAGCATCTCATACTTCTAAGGCAACACTATTTGGCAGCGCCGGTCGCAGCCAATCACATTGTCACCGAGTCCCAAGAAATATTTTAAGTTTTTAAGTCTGTTTTCACCTGGTAAATTGCTGAAGATGACAAAGGCAACGGGCTACATATAGTATTATAAAACTAATAGAGACTGGTCCTGCCCTCCAATATCAAATTAACATTGTCTGCTCTTTTTTTAAAATAATTAATTATTCCTCTGCCTTTTGAGCGTATTTATACGTTATTTTTAAGAAAGTGACCTTGCATACGAATAATCCACATATCCAATTTATATTTTCAGATGCTGACAATAAAAAATCAATTAATAAGCGCCAAGCAGTCTGTAACATTTTTTGCTGAAAAATCATGACTTTATGAGAATATTCAATTTGGCTCCATATATAGGTTCGGCTAATTTTATAAATGCGGCAAATTTAGTCATGTTATATATATAAAACTAGAATTTGAAATGGACAAAATTGAAAATGAATCCAACCAAAACAATATTTCTTCATAAACAAACATAGTCGGGCCAACTCCCAAAAAATAAGCAGCTTTCGTTTAATTTTTACATTCTCATTAAAATGCTACGATCAAGAAATCCTTACCTCCGCTCAATCGTTTCTCGTCCTCCAATAAAATGAGAGAACTCAAAACACTCATGAGGGCGAAATCAGTGAAGTTTTTAGAATGTAAATCTAAGCTGCTTTAACTGTAGTCAATGCAGTAGAACAACAAAAAACATAAT
>Ga0302194_10003268_pt1 | contig 10213 bp, 9 predicted proteins | sample II_Bog_N1_1_FD_200227 | JGI IMG/M metagenome (GOLD analysis project Ga0302194, IMG submission 200227) | Peat permafrost microbial communities from Stordalen Mire near Abisko, Sweden - II_Bog_N1_1 | ecosystem: Environmental > Terrestrial > Soil > Wetlands > Peat | place: Sweden: Abisko, Stordalen...
TAATTCTTGCATATAGCAAAACTAGTATGTTGTCAAAGAACTAATTTATTATTTTTAAATACTTGCTAAAAACCATTTGTTAAGTTTGCGTAACATCAGATTGTAAGTTAAAATTAATGGTATTTCAATAAAACCTAATTTATCCATTCCCTTGTAACTGCTATAAACCGTATCATTAACATATTGTGTTACAGCACCTAAAGTACTTGTATTTACAAGTCCACCCAATATATTTCCAAAAGAACTTAACAACGAAGCTTTTTCGGAGTAACTGTATTGTTTAGCTTTCCCGGTATAATTAAGTTCCACTTTTAAAGCAAATTTTTTATACACGCGTTTTGAAACAAAAAGTCCCCCGTTAAATCCGGTATAATTTTGTCGCCCCATTACCTCATCTTTTGGAATAGGAAGCAAATTGATTCCTGCCCTTGCTCCAAAACTCCAGTCCGTTTGTGCATACATAAAATTTGAAACAACCAAAAAAACACAGCCGATTTTATTTTTCATTTAGATATGAGTTAAAAATCCTGAACAATGCAATTTGTTTTAAAATCAGGTTTAAAAAATAACGACTCCTAAAATATGCAGTTTATTTTTTCACTCTGTTAAACTTTAGTGCCTTCAACATCCAGTTGGGCAATGGTTGTAGAGCATCTCTTTTTCTTAAATCCAAATACCAACCTAGCTTTTTAAGGATTGGAATTTTTTTTGTTTCAACAAATTCTATCAATGTTCCGTCCGGATCTTCAATATAGCTAAAGTGTCCGGCAGCTTCGCCCATATCAAATTTTTCTCCACTGTCAACAGTAAACGGATAACCTTTTTCGGCACACAATTGTTTCATTGCATTTTGATTAGTTATATCAAAACACAAGTGAATAAAACCTTGATCGCCCCAAAAACGATTTTCAAATATTTTTTTAGGTGTTCTTTCAAGTGTTTGTACCAATTCAATTTCGCTTTCGCCCAGCAGTTTAGAAAATGCACCAACACGAGGTTTGCTGTGTTTTAGCAAAACTCGGCGGTATTTATTTTGTCCGCTTGGTAAGTTTTTAAAGTCGTCAAACACTCCTCTTTTATCATACACAACGGTATCGTATCCTAAAATATCTGCATAAAATTTTTCAGAACGTTCTATGTCACTCACACCAATCATGCAGCCTGCAGATCCTCCGGTAAGTTGCATCCCTTTTCCAAACCAGGAACTGCTTTTAACAATCTGAAATAAATTATTCCAAGGGTCGCGTAAATAAAAAGTAGGATTGCCTCCGGCATCCTGCGTTAAGTTACTTAGCAAATTTACATTTTTACATTTTAAAAATTCGTACGAACCTTTCACATCGCTCGTTTTCATGCGTGTGCAGTATATTCCTAAATCACCCGCTTGTATTTCAAACGGACAAGGTTGTGGCGTGCGGCTGGTATATTGCCATATTTCAAAACCTCCACCACCTTTCATGTTAATGGCTAATATAGCGTGGCGCTGATGGGGCTTACCTCCCGTATAAGGCAACATTAAATTGGCTTCGGCAGCTTCTTCAAAAATGGGTATGTCCATACCAAAATGTTGGCGGTACCATTTAAAAGCTTCATGAACATTAGGAATTCCTATTCCTATTTGCTGGATTCCTGCGATGGTAGGTGTACTCATAAATATTTATTTTGTAATTCTATAAACTATTGTCAAACTTGCAGTTGTTCTTGTGCATTACCAACGGACACGAAACATGTAGCAGTAAGAGTAATGAACGTTTTGATTTTTTTCATTTTAGGGTTGGTTAATTAGTAATTATTTTTGTTTGATATGTTGGAAAATTAAAACACTTTACTTGCTACTCTTTTAGTTACATCAGAAGTACCCATGGTATAAAAATGCAAACAAGGTACATTTCCTTTTATCAATTCTTTCGATTGCTCAATACACCATTCAATGCCCACTTCTTTTACTTCTTTATCCGTTTCACATTTTTCAATTTGTTTTAAAAATGGTTCAGGAATATCAATGCTGAAAATTTCGGGAAGAATGCTTACTTGTTTTTTAGTACTTAATATTTTTAAACCCGGAATAATAGGAACGTTGATACCTATTTCACGACATTGTGCTACAAATTGAAAAAATTTAGAGTTGTCAAAAAACATTTGTGTAACAATGTATTCAGCACCTGCATCGACTTTTGCTTTCAGATATTTTAAATCGGAATCAATGTCTGACGCATCTATATGTACTTCCGGATAAGCTGCAACACCAATACAAAAATCGGTTGGTGAAAGTTCTGTAAGTTCATCATGCAAATAAATTCCTTTATTCATGTTAACTGTTTGTTTTACTAAATCCACCGCAAATGCGTTTCCGTCAGGTTCAGGAATAAATCCCGGCTCACTTTTTAATGAATCTCCGCGTAATGCAAGCACATTGTCAATTCCCAAAAAGTGTAAATCAATCAAGGCATTCTCAGTTTCTTCTTTACTAAAACCGCCGCAAATAATATGAGGTACCGCGTCCACTTTGTATTTATTCATAATGGCAGCACAAATACCAACAGTACCAGGACGTTTGCGTGTGCTTACTTTTTCTAAAACTCCGGCTTGATTTTTTTTATAAAAATATTCTTCACGATGATAAGTAACATCAACAAATGAGGGTTTAAATTCCATCAACGGATCAATTCCATCAAAAATTGATTGTATGCTTTTGCCTTTTAAAGGAGGCAAAATTTCAATTGAAAACAAGGTTGCTTTAGCCTGTTTGATATGGTCAACAACTTTCATAAAAGTACTGGGTTATAAATGGTGTGCAAAGTAACAAAAACATTTTAAAAAATATGGCGTTCGGCATGATAGGAAGAACGCACCAAAGGACCGCTTTCTACAAAACGAAACCCTTTTTCGAGACCTATTGTTTTATAGTTGGCAAACACCTCTGGTTTTATAAATTCCTTTACTGGAAGATGGTTGGGTGATGGCTGCAAATATTGTCCTATTGTTAGTACGTCGCAATTAACGCTGCGCAAATCGTTCATGGTTTCAAGTACTTCTTCTTCCGTTTCGCCCAAGCCAAGCATGATGCCTGATTTGGTTTTTAATCCGGCTTCTTTTAATCGCTTCAGCACTTCCAGACTTCTATCATATTTGGCTTGAATGCGAACCTCTTTGGTAAGTCTTCTAACGGTTTCTAAATTGTGCGAAATGATGTCCGGTTTCACATCAATAATCATTTGCAGGTTTTCCCACTTTCCCTGAAAATCAGGAATCAATGTTTCAAATTTTGTTACAGGACTCGCTTTTCTTATTGCATTGATGGTTTCTACCCAAATGCCGGCTCCTCCATCTTTTAAATCATCACGGTCAACTGAAGTGATTACACAGTGTTTTACATTCATCAACTTAACCGAATTTGCAACACGTTCCGGCTCCAGTAAATCAACAGCCTTTGGTTTTCCGGTGGCAACATTACAAAATCCGCAGGAGCGGGTACAAATGTTACCAAGAATCATAAATGTAGCAGTACCTGCTCCCCAACATTCGCCTTTGTTTGGGCAACTCCCGCTATCACAAATGGTATGCAATTTATGTGTGCTTACAATTTCACTTACCTTTGCAAATTCCTTCCCGGTAGGTAATTTTACCCTTAACCAATCTGGTTTACGCTTAGTAGTACTGAATTCTGAGTCGTTAATCATTAGTTTACTTTGTTCAAAATTTAAAAAGTCTAAAGTTCTTAGCACATTTTCAATCTTCTAATCTTCCATTTGCAATCATCAAAACCACTTCTGTCCCCAAATCATTTTTAAGTAAATAGAAAATAACAAATTTCTGCTTGGGCTAAATGCCATTAATTCGAGCGCTTGTGGATATGCATCCATAATAATACCCCCTTCCCAGGCTTTTATAGCATCGTATCTGTCGGCATAATCAAAACTAAAACCCATCTTTAAATATGCTGCAGGTTTTAAACTCATTTTATCCAACCCATCAGAAAAAGGGGCTTTCCCATAAATATTACTTTGGTTATCAACAGCAGGATTATATCTCTGAACGGTTGTACTCCCTTGATAATTACTGGTATCAGTAACGATTAGATATATAGGCTTGACAAGTGCTGCTGTTATACCTGTGAACGCTATAAACCGAACTTCTATATTTTTCTTCTCTACTTTTTTATATATTATGTTTTGATACCCCACTCCTATGCGGAACACTAACACCGAATTAAGTTTTCCATATACATAACCATTAGAAGTGTAAGAACTCAGATTTTTTACTTCCTTTGGGCTTCGGAAATTCTGCATTTCAATTTCAAACATCTTTTTGCGGGTTCCGGTAACGTGTTTCCCCCGCCTGTATGCAACTCCTATGCCTCCTGCTGAATGTACATATATTCCAAAACTTTGTTCATTACGATATAGCAGATTTACATCTTCTCCGTTTTTAATGCGAGTTAAATTATCATTTGCATCCTGAGCAAAAGCAGTAACGGAAAAAACTAAAAATAAAATAAAAGCCCGAATGATTTTATACATTACATTATATTTGCTGATGCAAATGTATTAAATAATCTAAAGACAAGAAACCCTTAAATTATAGGTTTATGAAGACATCTAAAATTACTTATTTAGGCGGTTTACGCACGGAAGCCGTTCACTTAAAATCGGGTAAAACATTTATAACAGACGCTCCTCCTGATAATAATGGTAAAGGTGAAGCCTTTTCACCTACGGATATAATGTCCACTTCATTGGGTTGCTGTATGCTTACCATTATGGGAATTGCCGCAAATACGCACAATATCAATATAGAAGGGGCTAGCATAGATATTACAAAAAAAATGGAAGCAAATCCAAGACGTGTGGGTGAAATTGTGGTAGAATTTAATATGCCTAAAAACAATTATACCGATAAAGAAAAAGCCATTCTTGAACATGCAGCGATTACTTGTCCGGTTGCTAAAAGCCTAAGCGCTGAATTGAAACAAACTGTGGTATTTAATTATTAATAACCTATTTTCAATGTCCGACCAACCTAAAAAACTTTTTTTACTTGATGCCTTTGCATTGATTTATCGTGCATATTTCGCTTTCAGTAATAATCATCGCGTGAATTCAAAGGGGTTAAACACCTCAGCAATATTGGGTTTTACGAATACTTTGTTAGAAGTATTAAAAAAGCAGCAGCCTACACATATAGCGGTTGTATTTGACACTTCGGAGCCAACAGCGCGTCATATTGAGTTTGAAGCATACAAAGCTCATCGTGAGGAAATGCCCGAAGATCTGCGCAGTGCCATTCCTTATATAAAAAAAATCATTGAAGGATTTAACATTCCGGTTTTGTATTCCGATGGTTTTGAAGCAGATGATGTGATTGGAACATTGGCTAAAAGAGCAGAACAACAAGGTTTTACTACCTATATGATGACACCCGATAAGGATTTTGGACAATTAGTTTCCGATCATATTTTTATTTACAAACCTGCCCGAATGGGTAATGGTGCAGAAGTGTTGGGTATTAATGAAGTTTGTAAAAAATGGGATATACTGAATGTAAATCAACTTATTGATATTTTAGGGTTGATGGGCGATTCTGCCGACAATATTCCGGGAATACCGGGAGTAGGTGAAAAGACTGCTATTCAGCTTATAAAAGATTTTGGAAGTATTGAAAATTTATTGCAAAATACGGATAAGTTAAAAGGCAAACTCAAAGAAAAAGTGGAGCTGAATAAAGAAATGGCAATACAATCAAAACGTCTTGCAACCATCATTTGTGATGCACCAATCGAGTTTGATGAAAAGGCTTTAGAGATGGAAGAACCCAACAAAGAAGCATTAAAGGAATTGTTTAATGAACTTGAATTCAGAAGACTTGCAGAGCAACTGGAGATAAGCCCCTCCCCAACCCTCCCAAAAGGGGAGGGAGCTACTTTACTCAAGAAAATTCCAATCAAAAAAAATAATGCTGACCAAACAGATTTGTTTGCTCAACCTGATGAAGATGTAATAACTGAAGATGCTGCGAAGTCTAGCTCCATCTCCTTTGGAGAGGGTTGGGGTGAGGCTTCTGAAGAAGTTCCTGCTGAAATAAAGAATTATTCTACAGCCGCTAACACAGCGCACACCTACAATTTAGTGGATACGGCAGAAAAGCGCAGTGCCTTAATAGAAGAACTTAACAAACAACGAGAATTTTGTTTTGATACTGAAACAACTTCTTTGGATGTTTACACCGCTGAATTAGTAGGACTTTCATTCGCATATAGAGAGTTTGAAGCATATTATATTCCTGTTCCTGAACAAACAGCCCAAGCGCAAGAGCTGATGAATGAATTCAAAGCTATACTTGAGAATGAAAGCATTGTAAAAATTGGACAAAATATAAAATACGACCTTGCTGTTTTAAAACGTTACAACATTTTCTTAAAAGGAAAGCTGTTCGATACCATGATTGCACATTTTCTGATTCAGCCGGAAATGCGCCATAACATGAACGTTTTGGCTGAAACATACTTGAATTACTCTCCCATTTCAATTGAAACATTAATTGGCAAAAAAGGGAAAGAACAAATGAGTATGCGTGACGTCGCTATTGAAGATATTAAAGAATATGCAGCAGAAGATGCAGATGTCACCTTGCAACTCAAATACAAATTTGAGCCAATGTTGGACGAGTTAAACGAAAAAAAATTGTACGAAGAAGTTGAAGCACCGCTCATTTCAGTATTAGCAGACATGGAGGCTGAAGGTATTGCATTGGATAAAACAGCTTTGAACGAATTATCTGTTGGATTGAAAAAGGATATTGCTGTTGTTGAAGCTGAAATTCAGCAATTGGCGGGCACATCTTTTAATGTTTCCTCACCCAAACAAGTGGGTGAAGTATTATTTGAAGTGCTTAAAATAGTTGACAAGCCTAAAAAAACAAAAACGGGACAATATGCTACCGGCGAAGAAGTGCTGGCAAAGCTGGTTGGCAAGCACGATATAGTAGGGAAAATATTAGACTATCGTGAATTAATGAAATTAAAAAACACGTATGTAGATACGCTCCCTTTATTGATAGATCACATTACTGGGCGTATTCACACTTCTTATAACCAAGTAGTAGCTGTTACAGGAAGGTTAAGTTCCGATAATCCCAATCTTCAAAATATTCCTATTCGAACAGAACGCGGAAGAGAAATCAGAAAAGCATTTATCCCGAGAAATGAAAATTACATTTTATTGTCTGCCGATTATTCGCAAATAGAACTTCGCATCATTGCCGAATTAAGTAAAGATGAAGGCATGATTGAGGCGTTCAAATCGGGGCATGATATTCATAAAGCAACAGCAGCAAAGGTTTACAACGTGAGTTTAGAAGAAGTTACTTCAGATATGCGCCGTAATGCAAAAATGGTGAACTTCGGAATTATATACGGAATATCAGCTTTTGGCTTGGCAGAGCGATTAAATATACCGAGAAAAGAAGCCGCAGGAATCATCGAAAATTATTTTCAAAAATATCCGCAGATAAAAGAGTACATGGATAAAAGCATTGAACTTGCGCGCGAAAAGGGATATGTAGAAACCATTTTGGGACGCCGACGCTATTTGCGTGACATTAATTCGAGTAATCACACCGTTAGAGGTTTTGCCGAGCGCAATGCAATTAATGCCCCTATACAAGGCAGTGCCGCAGATATGATTAAAGTAGCGATGATAAATATTCATAGAGAATTAACCTCAAAACAATTAAAAACAAAAATGCTTTTGCAGGTACATGATGAGTTGGTGTTTGACGTATTTCGTGATGAAATAGAACTTGTAAAACCTATTATCAAATATCACATGGTAAACGCAATGCCTGCATTAAGCATACCTATGGAAATTGAAATGGGTGTTGGTCAAAACTGGCTGGAAGCGCATTAAAGTGAGGTGGCAATGAACATAAGAATATGAAAGGTTGGTTAAGCGAATACATTTGTCAGTATTTGTTTTTATTATATGGGGAAATATATTGAGGGGTTAAACGATAAAGTAATTTTTAAAACGGATTTGTTTTACTAAATTTGCCACTCTTGCAATAAAAAGACTGTTTTAGGAGGTGAAGAAGTTAATATATTTATTTGTTTTGTTATTTCTGTTTTACAAACTGGACGTAACTTCAAAAAACGCAATAGTCGCTGAAAATTTCGACTTCTTAGTATCTGACAAAAGTGTTAGAATTTGCTACTATGCGACAATTGCCGAAAAAAAATCAAACATATCTGTTTTTCATTCAAAAAAAGTAACGCAACATCTTAAAAAACGCAAGCAACGAGGGCTTAAACCTAAACCATATTGCCTTGGCAAAAAAGCAGAAAGATATACAAGCTGTGTTAATTACAATCCCATATTACTTTTTAACTCTATAACCTCTATTAATGCCCATTGGGATATCCATAAAAGAGGTCCTCCAAATTATAAAAATCTCTAAATAGGCTTCAAAATATTATCCTTTCGTTGAAATAAATTTGAAGTAGTTTGCCAAATTTTTAAGTGTAGTTATTATCGCTTTTTAAGCAGACAGACTTATCCAATGCTGTTTGTTGATAAAATAACTTAACACTATGGAGAGAGAATAGTTTAGATATCTACTTTCACAACAAATGAATACCGAATTACAAAATCAACCTTGGTGTGTTATACAAACAAAATCAAGGTTTGAAAAAAAAGCGTTTGAATTGCTCGTCAGAAATGGCATTAGTGCCTATTTACCTCTTCAGAAGCGCATGAGAGTATGGAGTGACAGGAAGAAAGAGGTTGAAGAACCCTTATTTTCGGGATATTTATTTGTTCAATTCAAAGAAAGCGAACGATACACCATATTAAATACATCAGGTGTTGTTCGTTTTGTGGTTTTTGCAGGTAATTATGCTACTATTAGTGACAAGCAGATAACAGCAATAAAAAAAGCTATTTCTTTGGACACAACTATAGAAGTTGCGGATATTGATTTTCGTCAGGGCGAAGAAGTTATAATAACTTCCGGACCATTTAAAGATAATTATGCTCATGTTATCAGAGGAGCAAATGGAAAAGGAAAACTGTTATTGAGATTAGAATCAATTGGAAAAGAAATAATACTTGAAATTGGGCGTACACGTGTTGAAGCGTTACCACAATTGATAGGCATATAAAATTGCTATAACTATTGAAAATAGAGCCTTAGCCCCTGTTAATTTAAAAAAATAATGGGAGTGAAAGGGCGAAGCTGTAAATATGTTTTAGGTATTTATAGTACTTGAAGAACCTTAATAAAATGAAGAGTATAATTATATTTGTTGTTTAAATCATAATATGACATACGCTAAAATTTCAAATTCTCGAATTCTCGTAACAGGTGGCGCCGGATTTATTGGTTCTAATTTATGTGAGGATTTACTTTTGAACAATAATGAAGTTATATGTTTAGATAATTTTTCAACAGGAAAAATAGCAAATATCCAACCTTTTTTGAGAAATAAAAACTTCACCTTAATAGAAGGGGATATTCGCAAGTTGGAAGATTGTCATCAGGCAATGAATGAGGTTCAAATTGTATTGCAACAAGCTGCATTAGGCTCAGTGCCTCGCTCCATAAATGATCCCCTAGCAACTAATGATGTAAACATAAATGGTTTTTTAAATATACTGATAGCAGCACGTGATGCAAAAGTTAAACGAGTGGTTTATGCTGCGAGCTCTTCTACTTATGGTGATTCAGAAGCCTTACCAAAGACGGAAGACATAATTGGCAAACCATTATCTCCTTATGCTGTTTCAAAATATGTCAATGAGTTATATGCGCATGTATTTGGTTTAAATTATGGTTTGGATTGTATCGGACTGAGATATTTTAATGTTTACGGAAAGCGACAAGACCCTGACGGAGCTTACGCTGCTGTTATACCTAAATTTACGCTGCTACTTATGAAGCACCTGTCACCTATTATCAATGGGGATGGAACAAACTCTCGTGATTTTACATACATTGATAATGTAATTCAGATGAATCATTTGGCGGCGTTATCAACGAATCCATTGGCAAAACAACAAGTATTTAATACTGCTGTAGGGGAGCGTGCGGACTTAAATCAAATGACTCAACTGCTTAAAAAATATTTATGTAACTACGATTCTAAAATTGCTAAAGTTGAAATAACACATGGTTCAGAAAGAAAAGGAGATATTCCCCATTCTTTAGCTTCCATTGAAAA
>Ga0302194_10003270_pt1 | contig 10209 bp, 3 predicted proteins | sample II_Bog_N1_1_FD_200227 | JGI IMG/M metagenome (GOLD analysis project Ga0302194, IMG submission 200227) | Peat permafrost microbial communities from Stordalen Mire near Abisko, Sweden - II_Bog_N1_1 | ecosystem: Environmental > Terrestrial > Soil > Wetlands > Peat | place: Sweden: Abisko, Stordalen...
AAAAAAAAAAAAAAAAAAAAAAAAAAAAAAAAAAAAAAAAAAAAAAAAAAAAAAAAAAAAAAACTTTAAATAAAATGATTATAAAAAAAATTACCAAATTGGGTAACCAGTTTTAATCACAGCGGGACTTTCCTCGAAAAAAAAATTCTGCCAAAAAAAATCTCATGGGGTCCTCAAAAATTTTTCCCGAGATTTTTTTTGGCAGAATTTTTTTTTTGAGGAAAGGTTCCGTAAAAGTAAACACGTTTCCCGATTTGGAAAAAAACAAAAACCATATTTTCCGCATCGGGTAAAAGATTTTTTTTATTTTTCCAATTAGACACGAACAAGAACAAGCAAATACACAACCTCAAACAGCGTGCTTTTTAAGCATATAAGTGAATCTTGGAAAGCATCCCTTAATAAATTAAAAAAAAAAAAAAAAAAAAAAAAAAAAAAAAAAAAAAAAAAAAAAAAAAAAAAAAAAATCTATTGTGTTTTTTAAATTTTTATTCATATATGGCATTATTAATAACATTTTTGTCACACAAAGAAGTAAAAACAATGGGTTCAATTTCATTATCCTTGTTGAACCTGAAACCAGAACCCGCAGAAGTCATCCTAGGAATCCTTATTTGGGTTATTTCGTAAACAAAATACAAAAATGACCACCTAGCCTGAATGGCCTTTGAAATAACATAATCCAAAGCCAGTTCCTTTGGTTTTCTTCCAGCTTTGGGAACTCCAGAGTCACTATCACAAGAAATACTCACATTGGCATCAGTTGCAAAATAGATCAGATTAATCAGTGCCACGATGTTGATGTGTGGATATCTCTCGACAGACACCTTTTTGTTATTTGCGGGTTTGGGTTTTTCGTTTTTATTGTCTTCATCCGCTTGTTCTCTTGATCGTTTTCTTTCATTTGGTTCGTCGTTAAATCTTGAATCACTGGGGTTGACCAAATGGACAACCATTTTGAACAAATTTATATCATCCACTTCAGGATCAAGAATACCATCTCTGATGCAAGAGGTTTTCACAATCTCCCATATTTTTGAGTTTCTGAGTTTTTGGCACGATCCCCCATTCATCAAATAAGTTTCATAAACTTGAAGGTATTTGTTTGCGCCAGTGTAAGGGATCTTTTCAAAGTAGTCTATCCCTGAAAGGATGCAACACAAAACAAAAAAGTAGGGTGATGTGTACACCAATTCGTTTTCATTTTCAATGATCCTTTTCTTGATGTCATAGGATACCTTTGGATCTGCCTTTATTTTTTTGATAATCAAGGCGGAGTCAGATCTTATCTTTTGGCACACTTCCACCATATCAAATGCCCTAATTGTGTTTTTGCCTTCTCCAAAAAAGGTACAAAAACGTTCCTTTTTAACATTTTCACCTTGATTTTCTTCGTTTTCCTTTTCTTCTTCCTTTTCCTTCCCCTCCCCCTTTGATACCTCGTTTTTGTAAAAGACATTGGTTTGGAGATAATTTCCCCAATCATTGTGATTGCAAAGTGAGTTGCATGAGAGGTAAAGTTTTCTCAATCCTATGTTGTTGTGGATGTGAGAGACCGCCGTAAGCGCAATCAAAAAGAGATCTCCGTCTTGATCAACCCTGACCAAAGCCTTTGGCTCGGGCTGAAAAGAATGAGGCGGGCCAGAAGAAGTTGTTTGGTTTCTTTTTGATGGAATTGATTTGGCATTTTTTATGTGAGCAATCGCCATGCTAATTGAACCAGTATCAGCCTCAATTGAAAACGGACAACTCCCATTTAAAAAACTTGGCTCGTCAAACATTGAACCCAAAACACCTTCACTTCGATTATTACTTGGTGATGGTGGGATGTAGTAAACCTTTTTTACTGAACCCGTCTTCACAGTTTTGTCGTATTTTCTTTCTTTCATGTTATCTGCAAAATAATCTTTTTCAGAGAGACCAGAGTTTTCGTTGTAAATCAAAGGCCTGTATGAGACATGGAGTCCCCTGTGGTAAAATCCAGAATCGTCCAAAGGCATATTAATTCCGCTGTGATTATTTTTCTTTAAATATTGCACGTAATTTGCAATTTTTGATGCCGAGTTGCCATCTCTTAGCCAGTTATTTAAAATATTTGGGATAACGGCCATGTATTTCCCCGGGGTCGCCATAAGATTGAGATGCATGGCGTTTGTCAAAGTCCCTTGTGGCTTGCCCCCATCTGATTTGAAAAAATCAAAATTTTTTAAATCAATTGAAATATCATTTCCAAGGTGAAAAATGTCATTAAAATATTTATGCAAGTGAACCCCGGATAACCCATTTTTGTTTTCCGAAAGATGACCGTATTCGGAAGAATTTATAGAGCTTGGTTGGGGCTTGACCAAAACATTTGGATTAATCCAATCTGCATATCTTTTTGAGAATTCAATTTTGGATTCTTCGAATTTTTTTGATAAATTAACAAGGTTTTCAAATGAGGATGAGGTTGACAAAAGCTTTGTTGATGCAGAAGGTGGAGGGGAATGAGAAGAAGAAGAAGAAGAAGAAGAAGAAGAATAAGTCATGGATACGTTTTTTAGATCTTCTTTTTTTTCAGGAGCCTCCTTTCTTTTTTGTGAAGTATACATTCGGTATTCTGGAATAAATGGGGTGACATTTATTATAATCTTGGAATCGGTTTTTGGAATTTTCACCACCAGAGAATCATTCCCAAGATCTGGATTTGGGTCATAAATGTTGTCCATTTGCATTGAATCTGAGGCCATGAATTTAAATTTGTAAACAAATAAGGGTCTTAGGTCTGCCAACAAAACCAAAATCTTCACTTTGGAGTCTATGAAAGGTTCTACATTTGCTTTGAATAACTTTTGTGCGTAGACTTCATAATTTGAATACAATTCTTCCCTTTCACAAAAGGAACTGTAATACATGCCACACACATCATAAAATACCGCCAAATTTTCAAGTTGCAATTCCTCCAATCTGAAACATTTTTTTATCACGTCCCTTGCAGATTTGTCTATTCCCATTTTTTTTTTTTGTTGGTCTTGTTCAACCAAACCTTTTTCAGATTTCTTTTATTTATTTATTTATTTATTTTGTACTTTCTTGGATTTTTTACCTTCCACCTTTTATTGGTTTGAATTTTGTGATTTTTTTTTTTTTTTTTTTTTTTTTTTTTTTTTTTTTTTTTTTTTTTTTTTTTTTTTTTTTTTTTAAATTTTCCATTTATGGAATTTTTTCAATCAGCGAACTCTTGTTCAAAATGGTATATTATCCTTTTTTGGAGATACCATTTAAGGAGATTGAAAAACAAAAGAAATGATAAAAAACATTTTGTTTAGAGCAATAAAGGTTTCAAATCACATTTTTATTTTCATTTTTCTGAGCAACAAAATCCCCAAAATATTCCAAAGGAAAGCAAAAAAATAAGACATACACACACACACAAAAAAAAAAAAAAAAAAAAAAAAAAAAAAAAAAAAAAAAAAAAAAAAAAAAAAAAAAAAAAAAAAAAAAAAAAAAAAAAAAAAAAAAAAAAAAAAAAAAAAAAAAAAAAAAAAAAAAAAAAAAAAAAAAAAAAAAAAAAAAATTCAAAATTTTTAAGATCTTGACAAATAAAAAACCCAACAAAAAAAATTTTTTTCAAAAACCCATTAAAAACAGGAAACAGCAAAAAGGAGCAAAAGATAGGGGCTTAAAGGACAAAACATGTCAACAGCAAAATGCATTTTGAATTCTTTGTTTAGTAAATTCGATTGCTACGAGGTGCGACATCTTATCCAAGAAAGGAAGATTCCTGAGATCTTAGAGGTTTATTACAAAAACAAAGGCAATGTCACAATTTTTGATTTTGAAACAGATCTGTGTAATAGGCTCGACACAATAGAGACACTTTTGAACAAAAAACCCAAGAAATATGTTTCAAAATCAAACAAGGCTTCAAAAGAGGATTTAGGATTGATTGATGCAATAACCAACTTTGAAAAGGATTTGCTTATGTACCTATTGTCGATTGTTGCAAACAAGCTTGTTATGAGTTACGGAGCGAGACCTGTTATCAATTGTGATAAAGAAGGGAATTCAACAGAAGATTTAGAATGTGTTAGCGAAGAGGTGCACCAACAAAGTCGAAAATTTGATCCTCCTGCCAACAAAAACCCTTATACACCGCCTGCAACCCCTGAACATGTCTTGACACAACAGACACCAAGACCTTTTGAGATCTCCACTCCAAATGAGAAAATTGGAATTCAAAGACCACAAGAGACAATTGAAACAATTGAAACTTACGAGGACCCAAATTCATTCGAATGCGATGAATTAATTGAGGAATCTGATACTTCTTTTTATTCCCAAGATGAAACAACAGAAACACTAACAAGTCAAAATGGTGTTTTTGGAATGGAATTCAGCTATCTAAATCTTCTAGATGAGGGTTCGATAGAAAAGATTTTCTATGATCCAGAAGTAGAAGATGGAAAAATGCGAATAGTTCAAGCTCCAGAAAATGAAAATGAAAATGAAAATGAAAATGAAAATGAAAATGAAAATGAAAATGAAAATGAAAATGAAAATGAAAATGAAAAGCCAAAAGAGAGCTCGATATCAATTTCAAATGGGGATATTTTTGATTTGGAAAAAAAAGATTTTGATAATCAGAGCAAATACACCAACGCTGGGCCAATGGTCATTGATAAACCAAGAGGCAAAAAAAATAAAAATAATTTGAATGTGAAAAAAAACAAATTATTTAGTTGTAAAAATATTGAAGCAGCAAAACCCATAATAGTTGAATTGAAGCTTTCACCAGACAAATCCTTTAATTGCAAAAGAGTAGGTGCAAAGAATGGGGAAGGTGTAAAAAGAATTTTGGAAATTAACCATTGTAGACCCACGCTGAGAAAAAAGGGTTTTTTAGAATTGAATCCAGAGAATTTATCAAAAATCTCTGAGGAAAGACCCAATCTTAATTTTAGAGTCGAAGGCAACAATATTAAAATGAAAAAAAAGATATCAGAAAAACCAAAAATACTAAGTATTACTTTCAATGAATTTTAAAAAAAACAAAAACAAAAATGGACACTTGTAAAACACATACACACACACACACACACACACACACACAACAAATAAAAGTCAATCTTTGTTCTCTCCTTCTTTTTTTGTTTTTAACATTCTTATTTTTATTCTTCGTTTTTTGTTTTTTTTTTATTTTTCTTCTTTTTTTCTTCTTTTTTCTTCTCTTTTTCTTTTTTTTTCTTTTCTCTTCTTAATCTTTTGTATTTTTTTTAAGTCAAGTCAGATTCGGTGAAAACAAACCCGTAATTTAAGGTGTTGAGTTCCCAAACAAGTCCTGTTTTAACAAACCATCCATGTTTCAAGTGTTTAAAATTTTCCACTGTCAAATTTTCAAATCCAAAGTGTCTTGCAATAGTCAATAGGTTCTGAGTGTTTTGTAGTTTCTTTTCTGGATTTTTCGTGTAGTGAATCTTTGAAAACTTATCTTCTTTGTTTGGGTAGATGAATCCGTCACATAAAAATGTCCCACAATAGCATTTGATCCTGTCTGTTTCACTCTCATCCACAGTATTTACAACCTTCTCGGTATTGTAATTGAAGGTTATTTCTTCTCCTGCTCTGACATGGGAACTAATGCAATCGATCTTGATGTAACAATCTGCAACTTCACCTTCTTCGTTTTTGGGAACGCAAACGGTCTTTGCCAATGAATTGGCGCTACAAGAATGATTTATGAATCTGGTGAAATTACCGGTTTTATTGCCATCAATGTAAATGGTATTTGGTCCGGATTTCATAGTGAAAACGTAGCTGGGGTCGTCTAATTTCACATAATCAGCATTGTTGATAATTTCTCCCTCGTAAACACCCACGAATTTCAAAGGGTTGGTGATGCTCTGTTTGCAAAATACACCATTGTAGTTTGTAAATTCTCCATAACAGGTTTCAATTCTAAATGGGGGGACACACTCCCAAATCTTACCATTTTCCCCAGAATGTTCTTTCAACCAATCATACATTTCACCATTCAGACAAACATTGATTCCTTCGTGATTGCTGTGTCTGCAAGAAATTTCAAATGCAAAAGCAGTGCATTTGGAAATGCTGCTCAAGGTTGGGATAATTTTTTTGATGTTTTTTTTTCTGACGATCTCAGTGATTTCACTACCACTTCCGTTTTTGTCCACATCCATATCATTGCTCCCTTCTTCTTCTTCTTCTTCTCCTCCTTCTCCTTCACCTTCTCCCTTTGATGCCTTTCCCTTTCCCTTTCCCTTTCCCTTTCCTTTTCCATTGTCATTTTCATGTTTTACCAACCCGCTAAGACATCCAAACCCGTGTTTAGACTTTTCATTATCGCAATTGCACACGTGTCTATTTTCATCTGCATTTTGGACAAAATCATCGACCAATTTTTTGTATTCATTTTTTATTTCATCATCGCTATCATATTCGTTCATATCCTTTGGTCTATTGAAGGTAAACTTGTCACCTGCTTCATCCCCTTGTCTGTATTTTGCGGGCACAACTTGTTTTCGGTCAGAATAGGTCATTTTGTAATCACAAAAAAGCACGAGACAATTTGCAAGAGTTTCCAAAAAGAAAAACCATTGTTTGCAATCTGCTCCGTTGAAGAGAAGCTGGTCTCTTATAAACTTTCCACTCAACTCGTTTTTTTCGTTCAGCTTGATATTTACATTCTTTTCTTTGGAAGGTTCATCGAGTTGACCAAACCCTTTATATTTATCTTGCTCTCCCAAAATAATTTTGGCTTCCAAAATTTCATTGCAAACAATTTTGGCATAATTACACAAGTTTTTGTATTGAGATGAATAATGAGAAAAGTTGTGGCAAACAATTGGAGGTGAGGGAATCAACTCACTTAAAGTACTGGCTTTGTAAACAGTCGAATCAATCATCAAGTTTCCTATGGCACCGGATATAACATCTTTGAACAAGTTCACCAACGTCGGATCTTGCCTTATTTTATCACGGTGGTTTTCACTAAACTCGTCAACAAGATCTCTGATCCTGCAAATAATTATCTGAAGGATATTGGTGATAATTGTATGAACCAAAAACATTGTGATCTGGTCTGGAAATTTATTGAGTCTGGACACTATCGACCATGCCTTTCTGATAATCGCAAAATCACTATCGGATACATTTTCAAATTTTTGCAGGGGGGTGTACCAAACAGTTAAGTTTTGATAATTTATCTCACAAAAAGCACGTCTGATTTCAAAATTTGCAATCTCAAGTTCATAAGGATTATTTCCTAATTTTAAGTTGTACAGATGTATAAGGTAGTGAGGGTACCAAAAATGTGGGACCTCATTTTTTATGTAGCTAATTGCATTTAAAAACTCTTTATGGCTCAATCCTTGTGTTTTGATTTTGAAAGTATCATTATTTTTGTTGTATTCATTTTCGGATGATGGACTTGTCTCGATAATCAATTTCTTGAGCTCAGAAACAATTTTTTTTTCAGAAACAATATCTTGTTTTAATCGACTTGATTGTTTGTTTGTATTTACATCTAAAGAATTTATCAAGGGCACCAAAACGTTTTTATGGAACATTATTGCCATATTATTGCCAATTTGTTGATATGTGTGGAAGTGATCATCGATAGAAAAGGCTATTGCATTAAACAGCTTGGCAGTGTTCGTTCCAAATTGATCTTCTCTTTGTTCAATTGACATTTTGTCTTTAAAATTTTGGTCGAATTCAAATAATTCCTGAACGTTGACCCTGCGCCTCTTGTAATATCTTATCCCTTGTGGGACACTACTTTCACCAACAAATAAATCCTTATCACCACGACTTGTTATTTTGCAAGGTGCAAGATTCCTCAAATTGAAATTGTTGCCGAGCATCTCACGATGGTAACACATAATATGCCATGCAAAATCATTGGCGCACATTGAAATAAATTTTGAATCGTTGAAAAAGGTTTCGTAAAAAATGTCTTCAATTTTTCCAGTGTCCACTTCGATTTTTTTCTTTTTTTTGTTTGAACCCGAAGAGGGGGCGTGGCTCAGCTTTTCTCTCTCATAATCAATAGCCAGATCCAAAAAATTGGACATGGCGTCATTGTAATAAGGGCTTTTACCCACAGATTTTTGCAAATCTTGCATAAAGTCTTTGCTATCGTCGTCAAAGGTAAATTCCTGAATGTACATCCCCCCAACCCAAATTGCCATTTTGGAAACCGGGAATCGATAAGATCTGCTTATAAGACCCAAATCTGGTCTTCCAAATAACAAAAGAGTTGGGTTGGTACTGCTTAATTTATTTTCATCAGATTCGCTCCTGAGGAGGTGGTCTTGGCATTTTTCCATGTGAAAATTGACATAGTCTCTCATCTGATCCGCTGAATGATTTGCAATGGAATCTTGGTTGTTGTAATGCTTTGACCAAGCGTATTTTGAAAGCAGGTAAAATGGTTGGGGTAACATGACCCCGACCTCGTGCAATGAGTATGTTTCATTTTCAAAGTCGGTGTCTAATTCTTCGCCTCCTTTATTATTTTTATTTTTATTTTTTGAGCTGGAGCTGGAGCTGGCAGTGGCACTGGTACTCAACCCTTGATTACCATTGGTTGGGACACATTTCTCACAGTGAGTTGATATCACGGGTTGGTAGTCACCTATTGCAACTTTGAGGGTGAAATTTTTTTTAATGTTCTCGTCAATGTTGTAGAAATTTGCTGGTGTTTCGTATGTATTGGTTGTCGTGGCTGGCTTCCTCTCAAACTTAAAATTGGTGGCCAGAGCCTTGAGATCATTATCATTTGCAAACCTCTGGTTGTTGCATTTGGTGCATTTCAAGATAGAATACGATCCAAACAAATCAATTACCACTGGCTTATTCCCTTCTCCATGCCCATGGCCGTGTGTGTGTTTGTCACCACTAAGCAAATTAGACAGATTTGTATTTCTCAACAGTGCCTCGTAATCATTGTCCATTTTCCTTTGTTCCTTTACATCTTTTTTCTCAAATGGGTTTGAATTTGATTCAAAATCCGTTTTCAAGGTCCTCAAAGCATCGTAAATAGACCCTGTCCTCTTGGAGTTTATCAAATAGTCCACACCCCTAATTTTGTGACAAAAATAGCCCAAAAATTGCTCAATGTATGGAATTTGGCTACAGTCAAACAATTCAAAAAAACCCTCACTCTTGATGGTGCTCAGGGCAGCTTTCAACCACTTTCCGTTATGTCTTGGATAAAAATTTCTGTCATCCAATTTTAAACGATTCAATACAAAGTCATCGGTTCCGTTAACAGGGATCTTTGAGCCCTCATCAGTCAAAACAATAACAGATCCGTTGTTGTTTGCGAGCATTTCTTGGACTATTGCTGTTAGACTGGCGCTTTGCCAATTGAAAGCAATTGCTTGATCAACCTTCAGATATTTTTGTGAATCATTGTTTTTGAACTCAACTCTGGGTATATCAATAAAACCCGGAGTATTCCCCAAAATTTTGTTTGATGAACTAAGATCGAGATGGAGAAGTTTACGAGTTAATTCGTCCTTTAAATCTCCAGTTTCAACTTCATATTCGTCTTCATCTTCATCTTCTTCCTCTTCTTCGTTTTCTCTTTTTCTTCCTTCTTCTTCTTCAGATGATTCAATTCTGGATGAAGATTTGGCTTTGCTTTTTCTTTTATTTTCACTTCTGGTTACCATTTTTGTGTTTTTGTTTCTGCTTGTGGTTTTAGTGCTTGATCCGCCATCATAATCACCATCATCGTCATCATTGTCGTCAACGAACATTGGGATGTTTTGTTCATTTCCAGATACTTTTGCCCTTTCTTTTCCCTTTTTGTTTTTGTCTTGATTTTTTGATTTTGGTTTTGCAGGAGCTTTGCTTCCTTTCCTGTTTTGTCTTATGGCAATATTCAAATCCTTAAATAAATCCTCTCTTGCGTAGCTAACCGGAGCGGTCTTACGCTTTGATCGTTCAGAAAAGGGAGGGTTTGCCTCTTCTTCCATTTTTTGTTTCTTTTTCTTTCCTTTTTCCTTTTTTTTTTTTTTTTTTTTTTTTTTTTTTTTTTTTTTTTTTTTTTTTTTTTTTTTTTTTTTTTTTTTTTTTTTTTTTAATTTTCCAATTTTTTTTTTCAGAGAAACCCAAGCAAAAGAATAGACATGAAGCGCGCATTGTCAACAGAGGAATTTTGTAAACAAGGCAAGGAAGGGTTTGAGAAATTAAAGAAAA
>Ga0302194_10003274_pt1 | contig 10198 bp, 7 predicted proteins | sample II_Bog_N1_1_FD_200227 | JGI IMG/M metagenome (GOLD analysis project Ga0302194, IMG submission 200227) | Peat permafrost microbial communities from Stordalen Mire near Abisko, Sweden - II_Bog_N1_1 | ecosystem: Environmental > Terrestrial > Soil > Wetlands > Peat | place: Sweden: Abisko, Stordalen...
AGCCCAATGCGCTTTGAAGCTTCAACTCTGATGTTGCGTCCAAACCCTCCCGCGAGATAGAAGGCTTCGATGTCTTCGAAGTCGATTCCATAACTCGAGAAGACAGCGTGCAAGCCGGCAACATTAGCGCCCTTGGCCTGAGCTAACTCATTCACATCGCCCTCAGTGAGAAAAATGTCCTCGTCAGGCGTGTCGCCATGGTGAAGCGTGATGCGGTGAACGTCATCATCAAAGCGGCCCATATCGTTCATGCGGCCGGTGCGGAGCAGTTCGCTAAGCAGGTCTACCAGGCCGGAGCCGCAAATCCCCTCAGGCGCAACGTCTCCAATCACGCCGAGCTCAAAGCTCCCGTCATCGGCAATCTCAACCGCTTCGATCGCTCCATCCAACGCAGGCATGCCGCACGAAATCGCGCCACCTTCGAAGGCTGGCCCTGCCGGGCACGAAGCCGCCAGAATGCGATGCCTGTTGCCCACAATCAACTCGGTGTTCGTCCCGATATCCATGACTGCAACCAGGCGTTCTTCGTTGGCCAAGTCCACCGCCAGCATGCAGGCAGCGGCATCCGCTCCCACGTGGCCGCTGATGATGGGCGCTCCATAAACGCGAGCTTTGGGATGAATGGGCAAAAGGCTGCGCAGCCCACTCTGGAAGAGGCTGGTGGTGGTGCGCTTCCCTTCGGCCATTTCGATTTCAGTGATCGATTGGTAAGGGGTCTGCCCAATCGAATAAACGCTCTGGCGGAAGAACAGATCGCGCATGGTCGAGTTGCCCACCACCACCATTTCATAGATGGTTTTTGGATCAGCGGGAAACTTTTCTATCGCGTGAGTCAGGTATCCCGCCAGCGTCCGCATCAGCAGCTTTCCGGGGTGCTCCGTATCGTACGCGATGCGAGACATCACTTCCGAGCCGCCGAAACGCTGCGGATTCTCAAACGATGTGTCCGCAATCAGCTCGCCGGTTTCGAGATCCACAAGGCGCAGCACAACCGTCGTAGTCCCGAGGTCCATCGCGATTCCAAGAATGGGCCCGGCGGAGCGCTCCACCTCCACTCCGTCGATAAGGATCCGGTCTCCATCGCGAGTAACCGCGGGATCGAGTGCGAACTCCCGATTGCCGATTGGCAATCCAAACGAGTGCCGCTCAATGCGCATGTGGCCGCGCCGCATCGTATGGCAGCGAACGTGACCCTCCGCGGACGTTACGCTGGTCTGACACGACAAGCGGAAGTTGCCCTTGAGATGAAGCTCCGGCTCGGCAATTGCCGACAGCGCGCTCATCCCTTCAACCACTTCCACCATGCACTCTTTGCACTTGCCTTGCTTGCGGCACGATGTGGGTACGTCAATTCCCATCGATTCCGCGTAATCGAACAGGGAACGCCCGTCCGTCGCCTGAATCGATTGCCCGTTGATGGTGAGGGTCACTGCCATTTGTAGGAATTTCCTACCAGCCCTTCGCTTCCAATTCGGCTTTCACTGCTGCCGCCACTTCGCGCGCAGAACCCTCGCGTTCTTCTTCCTCGCTCCACTTCCACTGGGCAAGGTAGTCGTCGGAAGCTTGCAGTCCACGTTTTGCGGCGAGTATATCCACCTGTGCCATAAACCTCCCATCCAGCATCACGGTCACGTCTTCCGCCTCATCCTCGGCCTTGATCTGAGTAGGAATCTCCTGCCAATACAAAATCTTGTAAGTGGTCACGCAGGTTGCTCCTCGGCCGCAAGCCGCAAAAACAAATCAACCGCGGCAGACGCGTTCGCGCCGTATCCGTCGGCTCCGATTTCGTCGGCAAACATCTGGCTGATGGGAGCTCCGCCGATCGCCATCTTGATGTGCGACATGCCCGCCGCATCGAAGCCGTCAATCACGGTCTTCATGTACATCATGGTCGTGGTCAACAGCGCGCTCATGCCGATGATGGTCGGCTTGCACTTCTCTGCCGCAGCCATGAACTTGTCCACACTCTGATCTACGCCAATGTCGTGCAACTCGAATCCCGCTCCTTCGGCCATCATGCCCACCAGGTTCTTGCCAATATCGTGCAGGTCGCCGCGAACCGTGCCCATCAGCAACACGCCTCGGGGCTTGATGCCACCATCTTTCGAAGTCAGCAGCGGCTTCAACACAGCCATGCCGGCCTTCATGGCGCGCGCCGCAATCAGCACCTCCGGAACGTATAAGACGTTGTGCTTGAAGTCCTCGCCCACCACGCTCATGCCCGCGATCAATCCCTCCGTCAGCACTTCCTGCGCGGTTCGCCCCTCGGCGAGGGCAGCCTCGGTCAAGCGCCCCACCTGGTCTGCGTTGCCTTCGTAGAGGTACTGGTTCATCAGGGCATAATCGGGCATCGTTCCTCCTGTTGGGCGTGCGCTTTACACCAGGCTGCCGGCGCGCTTTGCATTGAACTCTTCAAGGGCCTCGAGCATGGCCAGAATGTTCTCGCGTGGCATTCCCGGACTGGTGCCGCCGCCTACGGAAAGAATGATCCCCTCGCCACCCGATCCCTCCAGCACCTCGAGCGTCTCGTCCTTCACTTCATCCGGCGTTCCGCGCACTCCAATCTCCAGCGGATTCACATTCCCCATCAGGCACATCCGGTCGCCCACGCGACGTTTCACTTCGGTAATGTGCTTCTGCTTGCCCCAATTGAGAACGTTGAATCCTGCATCCGGCAGGTGATCGAGGCACGCGTCCACCTCCGCGTCGTTGTGGTACACCTTCACCCAGTCCTTCGGAAAAGCATCGCAAATCCGCTTCAGATAAGGATGCGCAAACTCCAGGTAATGCTCTTCGTTGATGAACCCCACAATATCGTCGAGAATGAAGATGCTCTCCACCCCGTCGCCCATCACCTTCTGTTGCGCCTTGAGCCAGTCGATGATGACGCGCGTACACAGGTCGATCAACTTGTGCGCGCCACTGGGGTCTTCCACCAGGTCGATCATGAATTCCGTGGTGCCGCGAACAAACCCGGCCGTGCACAGCGGACCGCGCGACGTAACCATAGGCAGAATGTAGCCGGCATCGAGAATGCGTTGGCGGGCCATGCCGATGCGGTGCAACGTGAGCCCGGCAAAGCCGTCGGCCTCCACTTCGTAGTCGGGAAAGCTATCGATATCCTCCAGGCGCCTGAGAGTCTGGTATTCGCTGGGCGTATTATCCTGCCAGAATTTTATCTTCGCCCCCAGTATCGAGGGCTCGGCCGCCATCCCGTACTCCATCCACCACGAAGGGATGAAGATGATGTCCGGGAACTCGCGCATGATCTTCAGGTTCGATTGAAACCACAGTTCGGGATCGAGAAAATAGTCCAGATGCTTGATGCCAAGGTATCCGGGAATCCACGGGCTATCGACGATCAGCGCCATCGGAATCTTATCCATCTTTTCGCGGCGCGCGGCTCGCTTGAACGTCTCCCATTGTTCGGGCAGCATACTTCACCTCCAGGCCATCTCAAGGATACTCACAGCCGCTACCGGATCGTAGCCGGCCGTGGCGAAGAACCCTTAACCTTCGCGATCTCATACTCATTCTAGCCCAGCCGGTTTCCTCGATTGCGGATATTGTTGTGGGATCGTAATAATTCCACCCAGCCCAACAACCCGCCTCGGATTCCGGAAATCATATCGGTAACCTGCACATAATTGTGCGTTCTCCACGCTCCAATTTGAGATCGGGAAGTATTAGTTTGTGACACGAACGATAGGTGCAAAGCACCAATGCTGTCAACACCGATTTGCTGCAACCGATATATCAATGCCTCAGGAGCGGGCATCGAACCGTCTTGAAAACCGTAGACGGAAGCCCTGCCCCGCCAATTCCGAGGACTAACTCACTCTCTTTCGCTTTGGTGAAACGTGCGATCCTCTATCCGGTTCATGCAGCCGTCCAGGCCCGGAACGCCGTTGCAAAACCAGTGCCGCTGCGCCTCTGAGACGGGCGATTTCTCCTTCATGTGTCGGCAGAATTTGCGGCAGAGCTCCACCCAGCGCAAACCTTGCTACCTCGTTTTCTATGACCCCGCCAAAACGGTGCCAGGCAGAGGTAATGTCACCTGAAACCAAGATCAGGCTGGGCGAAAGCCCCGAAAGAATCAACTGCAATCCGCGTCCGATATAAAGGGCCTGCTTTTCCAATGCCTGGGCAGCGCAGGAATCGCCCTCGTCAGCCATGTTCAGTAATTCGTGAAACGTAATTGCGCGCCCCTGGGGCTGCAGTTCCTTGTAGTACCTCAGCGCCGCGCGGCACGAGGCGAAAATCTCCCAGCACCCCCTCCGTCCACAAGAGCACAGGGGGCCTGAGGGATCGAGTGGAGCATGACCGAACTCTCCTGCCATTCCGCGATTCCCGAAGATCAGCTTTCCATTTGCGAAAACGCCGGTCCCCACCCCTTCCGACACAGTAACCAGGACGATATCGCGTATGCCGCCTATTCTCCTGAACATGAGCTCCGCCAGCAGGCAGGCCGTAGCTGCGTTTTCCATCTCTACCGGCAAGCCCATTTTCTTTTCAATCACGCGCTTTATGTCGAAATCGGGCCAGTGCAGATTCGGCGCGAATACCAGGCGCTGGCTGACTGGATCCACTCGTCCGGGAAGGCTGATGCCGATGCCTTCAATGGTCTTGTGGTGCAGGGCCTTTTGCATCCGCGCCATGCAGTCCGTCATCAGCAGCGTGGATGCCGCCGGGTCGGTCGTCAGATGGACTTGCGACCGGGAAAGCAACCGTCCTTTCAGATCCACCGTTGCAATCGTGGCCAGTTTCGGATGGATGTCAACGGCGATCACCACCAGGTCGTCGTTCAACTCAAGCAGGGTCGAGGGGCGTCCCCGCGGCGGAGAATCAACGGCGCCTTCGCAAACCCATTTCTCTCCAATCAGCTGCTCCACGATCTGCGACACGGTGCTTCTCTGCAGTCCGGACTGGCGAGACAGATCGGCTCTGGAGAGCGGTTGGTTAGCCCTGATCAGTTCCAGCACGATGTCACGGTTTATTCGCCGCGCAGTTTCGCTGGAAGCAACCTGAACATCCGCCAGGTCAACGTGTCTCATACCCCTTGCGTGCTTGTCCGATTGCACCGGCCCCCCTGAAAAGTCATTCGGCGCCAGCCGCCCCTGCGCCGGCAATTAAGCTCTCTTCCCTGACGGCCCGTAGCATAGCATGCCATACTCGCCTGCGGGGATTGCCCCAGGAAAGCGGCGAAAGCTCAAGGCCGGATGCCCTGAAAACTGCGAAGTTGACATGGCTTCCACACAGGTTCTAGTCTGGTTCAGATGCACGCAACGCCTGGCCACACGGCTACCAGGACAATGACTAACTTCCCCCTAATCCGCACCTCACTCCCTTGCTGTTGCAACGGCGGGGTGCGGGTGCGTATCTAGGGGAATCGAGCCAGGCTTCGACAATCTCTCAGAACCCACCCGACGCCAGACCGGGTGGGTTTTTTGATTTTACGCATCAATCCACAAACCAGAATCAGGGAACTTCCCCAGGAGGAAACACCGAAATGTCACTGCGTATCAACGATATTGCTCCGGACTTCACCGCCGAGACGACGCAGGGTCCAATCCACTTTCACGAGTGGATCGGCGATGGCTGGGCTGTGCTCTTCTCACACCCCAAGGACTTCACGCCCGTCTGCACCACCGAGCTTGGTGCCGTTGCCAAGCTGGAACAGCAGTTTGCCGCACGCGGCGCAAAGGTCATCGGGCTCAGCGTCGATCCCGTTTCGAACCACAGCAAATGGACCTCGGACATCCAGGACGTCGGCGGCTACCCGGTAAATTACCCGCTCATCGGAGACCCCGAGTTGAAGGTCGCCAAGCTCTACGACATGCTTCCTGCCGATGCCGGGGACACGTCCGAGGGTCGTACCCCCGCGCTCAACGCCCCTGTGCGCACCGTCTTCGTCGTCGGGCCCGACAAGCGCATCAAGCTGACCTTGTCCTATCCCATGACAACCGGTCGCAACTTTGACGAGGTTCTTCGTGTCCTTGACTCCATTCAGTTGACCGCGAAGCATCGTGTGGCAACTCCGGCGGACTGGCGCCAGGGAGACGACGTGATCATCACCGGTGCTGTTTCCAATGAAGAGGCGGAAAAAATCTTTCCTGGCTATAAGACGGTGAAGCCTTACCTGCGCACTACAGCGCAGCCACAGTAAGCTCTGCTCCGGGCAGGTCTCGCCCTGTGCTTCTCATCCGCCGTGCGGCTCGCATGACGGATGAGGAGCATTGCGGCATCGAAAGTCATTGAAAAAGAAAATAGAAATTATGGCGGAGGCGGCGGTAGTCGAGCCAGGTAGCCGCGTTGAAAACTAGAGACTCATTGATTCCAAAGGCCCGCTGGAAACGCTGAAAACGGCAACATCGCGGTATCCACAGAAGTAATACGCGCAATACAACCCAGCCCCCTTCTACCTCTGCGGTGCCGCTCGCGTCGAGCGTGCTATGTTGGGATGTTCTTTACGTCCACGGGGTACTTGACCGCCAAAAAACGCAAAGACCGTCTCTCGATCGCGGGGAAAGGACTGAGAATGTACTTCATCCATTTATTCAAGCGGATGTTTTCGAGGGCCTGTTGTATCGTTCTGCCTCTAACGATCGGATGGATACATCAGGCGCGTGGCGCGAATGCGACAGACCGAACAGTTGCAGAAATGGACGCCATCACGGAACTCGCACACAGAGTTGTCCCATGGATGGACGGCAAGTTCGAGACAGTCCGCATTCCGAAGCAAGATGGCCTGGACGTATTCGAGCTGCACACCGAAGGCGGCAAGCTGGTGATTCGCGCATCCGACCCGGCGAGCGCGGCAATGGGGCTTAACTACTATTTGAAGTACTACTGCCACCGCTCCATGTCGCTTGTCGGCAATAATCTTGTGCCGGTAAAGGTCCTTCCAGCGATTGCGGCGCCCGTCCGCCGAACGTCGCGCTTCAAGTATCGATACTTTCTGAATTACTGCACCTTCAACTACACCATGTCGTTTGCGGACTGGCCCGGATGGGAGCGCGAGCTGGACTGGATGGCCCTGAACGGCATCAACCTGGCACTTGCAACCAATGGGACCGAAGCGATATGGCAGAACACGCTTCGCCGAATGGGCTTCAGCGATAGCGAGATTATGCAGTTTATTCCCGGCCCGGCTTACACGGCCTGGTGGCTGATGGGAAACCTCGAAGGTTGGGGCGGACCGGTCACGCAGAGGATGATCGACGATCGCGTGGCGCTGCAAAAGAAAATTCTGGCGCGGATGCGCGAGTTGGGGATCGAGCCGGTCCTGCAGGGATTTTATGGCATGGTGCCTGCTTCCCTGGCGGTGAAGTTTCCCAATGCGCGAATCGTGGACCAGGGAGTCTGGGGCGGGTTTCGCAGGCCGGGTATATTGCTGTCGTCGGACCCGCTGTTTGCACAGTTGGCTTCGATTTACTACGAGGAAGTTGGGAAACTGTATGGGCCGGTGCGGTTCTTCGGCGGTGATCTTTTCCATGAAGGCGGAATCGCCGAGGGACTCGATCTGGCGCCTCTCGGCCGCGGCGTGCAGCAGGCAATGCTGAAAGCGAATCCAGATGCGGTCTGGCTGCTGCAAGGCTGGCAGCAAAATCCCAAGCAGGGGTTGCTGGACGGGCTTTCGCCGGCACATGTGTTGATCCTGAACATGGAGAGTAACGATTGGGAGAAGAGAAAGGGCTTCGGTGGGCTGCCGTGGGTTTGGGCGGTGATCGACAACTTTGGCGAGGACACAGGAATCTACGGCGACCTTCCCCGAATTGCATCCGAGCCGGCTCGAGCGATAGACGGACCCTATGGTGCAAGCATGGCGGGCGTGGGTGCGCTGATGGAGGGGACCAACAACAACCCAGTCGTGTACGAGCTCTTATTCGATGCTGCGTGGAAAAATGAAGCTGTCAATTTGAGCGAGTGGATTCGTGAATACGTGAAATACCGGTATGGGGACGACATCCCGGAACTGGATCACGCCTGGCAGATGCTGCTTGAAACGGCTTACAAGCAAGGTAACCGTGCGGAACCTGTTTTCTGCGCCCGTCCGTCGTTGGATCTGAAAGGCGCGTCAACCTGGGGTACAACCAGGATCGCCTATGATCCCGCGGAGTTGGAGGAAGCGGCGCGTGAGTTTCTGAAAGCCGGCGATCGGTTGAGAAACAACGATGCCTATCAATATGACGCCGTAAATCTTGTGCGGCAAGTGCTCGCGAATCGCGGCCTGAAGGCGTATGACCGGATGATCGCTGCCTATCGCGCCAAAGATGTTGAGGGGTTCGAGCGCACGTCGCAGGAGTTCCTGAGCCTCTTGAGCGCGGAGGATTCGCTGGTGAGTACTCGACGCGAGTTTCTGTTGGGAACATGGCTTGCGGCGGCAAAGGCCATGGGACAAACGGATGAAGAGAAAAAGCTGTGTGAAAGGAACGCACGCGCGCAGATCACTTATTGGGGGCCAGACAATCCGGCGACCGAGGTGAAGGACTATGCCTTTAAAGAATGGTCAGGCCTGCTGCAGGACTTCTACCGTCCGCGCTGGGAGATGTTCATCGACGATCTCGATGCTCGCCTCCATGGAAAACCAGGCCGGCAGATCGACTATTTCGCGTTCGAAAAAAAATGGACGGAAGAACTTCGAAACTTCCCGGTCGACTCCTCTGGGGATCCGGTCCAGGCTGCCTCCGCAGCACTCAAAATGGCGACGCAACCTTAAGGTAAACGCTTGTGCGGGTTCCCATATCAAGCCGCGCTCCAGCTATTCGGCATTTTGTCTGAGCATCGGAGTAGATGTATCCTCGCATCGAGCTAGAATCAACAAGGAGTTCTTCGGGGAGGCCTGGCGGATGACCACCATTGAGAAACTGCAAAGTATTTTCCAAGATGTGTTTGACGATCCCTCGATCCGGCTCACATCGGAGCTTTCACCCGCAACTTACCCGGATTGGGATTCGGTCGCCACAGTCAACCTCGTTCTGAGCGTCGAATCGGAATTCGGCGTCCGCTTCACAACGGATCAAGTGGCAGGAATCAAGTCAGTGCAGAACCTTCTCGACGTCCTTGAAACGCAATGATTACACGAAGTTTTTGCTTGGCCGACCAACTGGCGTTTGGCCAGCTTTCTGGAGATTTCAATCCGGTCCACATTGCTCCGGTCGAGGCGCGGCGATCGATTTTCGGCGCCGTCGTGGTGCATGGCATTCATTCGCTGCTGTGGGCATTGGACGTTTGGTCGCAAGATCGCCCTCAACCATTCAACATCCATTCCATTCGCGCCGACTTTGCGCGACCCATCCGGTTGGGGGACGTCGTAACCTATTCCGTCATCAGCGAGCTGGACGGTCAAACGCAAATCCATCTGCTGGTTGACCAGTTTGTGACCACCAAGATCAAACTCAAGTGGAGCCACGCACCGACCCCTGAGTTGAAACTCTTCACCGATGGGTTCCCGCCGCGCGAGGACCCCAAAGTGCTTTCGATTCGCGACGCTGAAAGCGCATCCGGAGTGCTCCCGTTGTATCTGCATTTGGATGCTTCGGCGCAGCTTTTCCCACACCTTGGCGCAGCGCTGCCGGTTGCCCAATTGCTGGCGACCACGCGCCTCGTTGGCATGGAATGCCCCGGTCTGCATTCATTTTATTCGTCGCTCGAAGTGTCATTCCAGGAAGATGCCAACATCGCGCCAGATCTGGCTTATGAGGTCACAAAGCTGGACACTCGTTACGGCCTCGCGATAATCGCCGTCACGTCACCACACATGACCGGCAAGCTTAAGGCCTTTTTTCGGCCCCCACACCAGGAGCAGGCTCATTCACTCGCGTTGCAGGCGATGGTCAGCCGGGACGTGTTCGCCGGTCAGCGTGCTTTGATCGTGGGCGGTTCCCGCGGCCTGGGTGAGGTGACCGCTAAGCTGCTCGCGGCCGGCGGCGCGGATGTGAAACTTACCTACCATCAAGGCGCGGACGACGCGCATCGAGTTGCCGCAGAGATCAATTCGGCGGGTGGTACGGCTGGGTGCCTGCAATTGAATGTTCTGGATCAAACTTACACACTCGACGGCAGTTGGACGCCGACTCACCTGTACTATTTCGCGTCGCCGCTTATTGCATCGGGAAGGCCGGGCACATTCTCCAGTGCGTTGTTTCAGGGGTTCTGTAATTACTACGTCCTGGGCTTTCAACGGTTGGTCGAAAAT
>Ga0302194_10003277_pt1 | contig 10188 bp, 9 predicted proteins | sample II_Bog_N1_1_FD_200227 | JGI IMG/M metagenome (GOLD analysis project Ga0302194, IMG submission 200227) | Peat permafrost microbial communities from Stordalen Mire near Abisko, Sweden - II_Bog_N1_1 | ecosystem: Environmental > Terrestrial > Soil > Wetlands > Peat | place: Sweden: Abisko, Stordalen...
TTGCCCTGCGCTGTTTTATGATGGTGCGTGTGTTTATCTTTCATTGTTGTGTGCTTGTTTATGTTGTTTCGGATCGTTGTTGATCCTTAACCTAGACAACGACATCGAGCTGGGTTTTCTTACAGCCGGCAAATGTTTTTCTTGAAATATTATGGCAGCCTGCACCTCTCGATTCCGATTTCTTGAAAATCAAAACGTCTCATATCCGATTTTACGCAGTCGCGGTTTTCTTGACGTCTGGTTTTGCAGTGAACAGCTCCCATATTAACCCTCAATTCTTTCTCGCCAGCGACCCCATCCGCAAAAAACGCACGTATTTCGGTTTTACGCGGTCGACCTCAGAAACAGTAAAACCGCACCAGAAAATCCGATGCGGTTTTACTCACCCGTCTCGCCAATCTCACGGTCTCGCAGTCTCATCCGTCTCATGCGTTTTGCCTGGCTTCTCGGCATTAGCAACTTGGCGAATGCTCCACAACTTGCTGAACTGGTCGTGGTCCAGATAGCCGTCGTCCAGCAACATGCGCCTCACCCGATAAAACGATGCCCGCGAGATGTTTGCCGCAGCACACTTGGATTGCCACTCAGCATGGTTCAAGGGCTGCGGCTTCAGAATGTCGTACATCTGCTGGCCCACACCATGAAGATCTTCGCTAGCTACTTCCTCGTTCAAATCCGGTTCCATGTCGTCGCGTTCCATCATCACCGGATAATTCCACTGCACAACGAACGGTTCCTGGGGAGCAAAATTGCGCAAGGTCATTTCAACAGTATAGCAACTCTCGCCCGCATCGTGTTCGGTAAGTGTAATTATAGTATCCGCATCCCGGGCAAACACACCACTTCCACTCATACGGTCGATAGCAGCTTTTTTCTTGGCGGGGCCTTTAGTGAAGTGATGAGCAAACACAATGGCTGCACCGGTGGCTTCAGCCAGGCGTTCCAATTGATTGCAAAGCGCCCCGACTCCACCAGCCATGTTCTCTGATTTGCCCACCATGGCCTTGTAAATCGGATCTAGCACAATCAACGCGTAGTTCTTGTCTTTGGTGGCTTCGATAATGTTGGCTACCAGAGCGTCAAAATCAGCCGTCTTGCCCCGTAGGTTCCAAATATCAAGGTTGTCTGCTTTATCGATGCCCCGGCGCTGCATCAAGGTTGCCAAGCGAGTACGGGCAAAAACTCGCTGAATCTCAAAATTGAGAAACAACACTCGACCGGCTGTTGTGGGCCAGCGCAGAAAAGGTGTGCCGGACGCCACGCTCAACGCAAGATCCAGTAGAATCCAAGTTTTACCCACCTTGCTGCCGCTCGCCAATACGGCTTTGGTTCCCTGATGGATCAAGCCCTCAACCAGTTCGTTGGGCTTGGACATACGGGTGTTTTCGATCAGGCGGCTGACGTTATCAATCGCTGGTAAACCCGGAATGCTCGGCACCGGAAAGTTAATGACTTTGGAACGCATCTGAATTGGAAAGGACGTATTCATATTTTTGTGCGGTTTAATTTGTTTGTTAAAAGGCCGGGGGAGTTTGCTCTCCCCCGGCCGTTGAGGTGTTGCGGATTAGGCCGCGAGCGGAGCGGCTTCGGCGGCAACTTCAGCAGCCACAGTAGCAGATTCAGCTGCAACTTCGGGCTGAGTTTGAACCACCGGCATGAACTCTTTGATCACCGGCACCGGCACCTTGGTGGCATTGTTGTGACTAACCACCACAGTTACCGGCAGGTTCACCAACTTGCCGCAATCGAGCTTATACAGCTCGTAGCGGTTGTGCTTCGTGCCAAACAGCGCGTCGTAGTCGTTGATGAGCAGCGCCGCGCCACGGCCGTTCTCGCCCATGTTGTAGCTGCGCTTCAGGGAGTAGGACTTGCTCTGGCTCTCCACCGAGACCGTCATCTCGATGAAGTGGACCGGCTTGTTCTTGCTGTCGGTGCCAGTCACCTGTTCGATGCTGGTGATGACCGCAGCGTACTCGCCCTCCGCGAGGGTTTGCGGCTGGCTGAAGCCACCGAAGGCTTTGCGAACCACGTTGATGTTGTTTTTGCCGTTGCTAGCAGCGGCACCATTTGTGTTTATGTTTGTTTTCATTTGTTTGTTGTTGTTGTTGTTGTTGTTGTTGTTGTTGTTGTGCCGGTTTGTGGCCGGCGGTTTTACCGCAATGCCAGATGTTGATATTGTTCATCTGACAGGTTCTGTTGGTTAGTGGAGACCGAACCTGAATCTCCGGTGTAGTGCACTTGAACAACTTTGGACCCCTGGCAAATTCCTTTGTGATCAGTGTTCAATTTAGAACTGGTATTTGATTTCACCGGATTTGCTTTCGTTGTCGTTTCGTTATTCATTTGCTCTACACCATAGGCAACGACAGGCCGGCCGGGTTTCTTACAGGAAAACGGAAAATAATTTAAATTGGCAAAAACCCCTGCATTTACTAGGGTTTGACAATATTTTATATGATTCCAGACCTGCCCACAGACGGCGATTTGCTAGCTCAATACCGGTCTGAGGACCAAAATATGCGCCAAACGGCTTTGGTGGCGTTGGAAAAGGCAATCTACAAGCATCTCCGCAGCCGTAAAGTGGCGCTGGGAGAGCATGATTTGAACAATACGGTACGGCACACCATTGAAAGACTGCTGGCCGCACCGCCGGAAGTTGCCAACTGGGTCGAACTGACCGGCAGGGCTCAGGAACTTTCCGAACTGGTGGCCGCCGAGGAAATTGAGTGGCTGGAAATTCTTCCTGATTTACTGGATAGAACCACCAGGGTTTTAAAGGTAAATTTTGGCAGATTGGCCGACGAAGATTTTAATTCGATCGCCAACAAAGCCTTTCTGAAAGTGCGGGAGAAATACCCCAAACTCATAAAAGATCCCAAGGCGCTGAGAAATACGCTTTTTGAAATTGCCCGTAACGCCGCAAAAGACGAACTCAAAGCCAGAAAAACCGACAAGCGGGACGAGGACAAACTGCAGCACTTCGAGGACATGTCGGTCACTCATGGCGATGCGAGCGATGAAGATGGTCCGAAATTCGAGCCCTCCGACCAAGAACTGCATCCGGGAGAGGTTCTGCTGGCTAAAGAAAAGAAGCATACGCTGTGGCAGGCCATTTCCAAGATGCCGAAGAAACATGCGCAGATATTCATGGACTTGCACCTGCACCGTTTGAAGCATCATGAAGTAGCAGAAAAGTATGGACTCCAAATCGGCAGCATCGGCGTATACAACAAACGTGCCGCTGAAATGTTGCTCGTGGCGCTCGCCGGTACGCTTGGTGTGTTTATGCTGATGTTCCGCTATCTGTTTCCGGCGAATGGCCCCGAAGCCACAATGGCAAATAATCAAACGCCCGGTGGATCAACAAATTCGCAAATTGCCCAGCAGACGCCAAGCAAACCGCATTTTACAGTGCAGTTCGCTGAAATATTCGTGGGTGGCGAACTGATGCGGGGTGGCACCGCAACGGTCACCAACAATCCGTCATTCAGCCCCCATGCTGTACAAAAGATACAAGAGGCGTTTGGAACCAACAGCCTGGTGTTTTCGGTGAATTCTGATGACAAAACCTCATGGACCGCAGACTGGTCAGCAAAAGGCCAAGTGCCAGCATTCAAGGTGGTTTACGATACCGACAACAAGATGCTCACGGTTTTGGCCGATGAAGCAGGGAAATCCGTGCAGGTGATGAGTTTGCATGTGGAAAATGAGGCGGCGGTCGAAGCTGCGTTGCCGGCCATCCAGGGTGCAGTCATTGAATATCTGAAAAAGCACTAACTCGGTCTCAGAGTCTCACGGTCTCACGGTCTCATGTCGTGGTGGGATGAAAGGTAAAACAAAAGGCACCGGGTTTTTGAGGCCCGATGCCTTTTGGGATGCGTTGAATTTTGACTATCCACTCAACCACTGCTTACTGGTAACGGCCGGTCGTGGCCTGGATGAACCGAATCAGTTCAACTTTACTGACGCGCTTGAGCCGTAAGGCACAGCAGGTCTTCAAGTGGTTCCGCTCGACCAATCGGTAAACAGTGTTCTCGCAGACTTTCAATATCGCCGCAACTTCCGGAACGGTGTAAACCACCAGTTCCTCCTCGATTGAGCAGTTGTTCATTGAACATTGCCCTTTCTCCACCAGTTGCTGCTCGAAGGCGTTCGCTGGCGGCGCTGTGAATGCGTCATGATCAACCAAACCGACGTTGTCAGAGAACGCACACCCAACGAGGACCTGACACCACTTCCAGCTAATCAAGCCGGAAGGGAAAGGACTCAGGTTTAGGAGTCAGGCAGCGGATTCCATCCCGCCACCCAGCCTAGTCAACGACAAGCGGGGCGGGTTTCTTACATCAAAATTTATCGCCGTGCATAAACGGCACCTGACTTGGCGACAGTTGCCCTTAATATTTTGAAAACATCATTTTCCGGCGTTTTTGAATGCGCCATACGCAGGAGAACTCCAGAAGCCGTAAAACCAGATTGCACCCCAAATTGCACCCCGAGTCAGTCAAAAAGAGTCGAAAAGTGGGTTCTGGAGGAGGTCTAACGCGGAGGCTGAAGCGGGATATGCCCAGTATTTACGGTATTTACATTGAAGTTGAAGTAGAGGCCGCAAATTTCGAGTCAGATGCCTTTAACCACTCAGCCACCCTTCCGCTCATTCAATAGTACTTCCGGAACTGACGGTTTCACCCTACGTTGTAAAAGTTTTCCCCTGCGCCATCCGGGCAGTGAGAAAATGGGAACCAGACCGGCTATCAGCACCAAATTATGCGCGAATCGGCGGGCGCGGCAAGCTGATTTGGAAGAGGCCCAAATCCGGCGGGTCTTTCTACAGAAACTCGTCCGCATGGAGATCCCAGTCTCACCCGGAGTCAGATGAAGCCAGGGCTTCGCGCAAGGTCTTCGATCCAACCACCATCCGGCTGGGCATAGGGGCGGAAGGTTTCGAGACGGCCTTCCCGGTCGTTATAAAATAAAGCGCGGTGCAGGCCGAGCGTGCTGGCGGCGGGCGCGTCGATCAGGCTGGCGGAGTCGCTCGCGCTCATCTGGAATACCACGCGCATTTCAAATTCACTCAGGGTCTTCCGGCCGAGATAACGGCTGACGTTGTTGTAGGTGTCGCAGGTGACGATGATGTGGATGCCGCGCGCCGAGCCTTCGGTGATGAGGTTCAGCAAGGTGGCGGCGGGCGAACCGGCGGTGTCGCCGCCGGAAAAACTGAATTCATCCTCCTGCCGCAGCTTTTTGAAATTCTGCAAGCCCTGGATCAACACGAAAATCTCGGGACCGGAAGCCTCGTTTTCGGCGCGCCGTTTCAATTCCGCCGCCAGTCCGGCCATCACTTCCGCGAGATTGCCGTTGCCAGCCAAAACCGTTTCGGCCGGAACCGCATGGATGATGCGCGCCAACAATTCGCGTTCGGGGAAGCCCGGTGGCATGCTGTCCAACACCACGAACCGCACTGCGCCCCGGGGAAATTGGGCCGCCAGCGAAACAAGCGCTACCGCCAGAATTGTCGTGGTGCGCTCCTCGCTCTGGCCGACGACCAGCAGGTTGCCTCCGCTCTGCCGGCGGAAAACGGCCTCGGTCGGGCCCTTGATGGAATTCGGCGCGCCGAGCCACGCCGCGGCCTGAACCGGAATTTGCGCCACCGGTTTTTGCAAGGCCAGCCGCAGTGGAATATTTTCCCGCACCTCCGCCGGCGCGTTGCCTTCAAACACAATCGGGCCGGGGTACTGGTCGGCGGTTTGGTCGGCGCGTTCGCGGATTTTGGCGAGGTAACCGTCGCGTGTCTGGTCGGACAGCCAGACGGCCTGAAACGGACTGTTGCCTTCGAGCGCGCCGGCCGCGTCGTTGTAGATGCCTTCGCCCGGCCGTGACAGCAGACGCGGCGCCGGGTTGTCCTGGTCCATGATCAGGTAGGCGTCGGCCTCGTTGCATTGCAGCGCGATGCGAATGACCATCTGTCCGATGGTCGCGCGGGCCAGCGTGTAGGCGCCGCCCAGCGTCTGTGAACCGAGCAGCACATGGATGCCAAACGCGCGGCCCTGCCGGACGATGCGGTCCAGTAGTACCGCCGCGCCTTGCGAGACCCGATCCTCCTCGGTGAAAAATTCCTGGAATTCGTCGATCATCAGTAACGTTCGCGGCACCGCCTCGGTGCCGCCGGCCCGTTTATAGCTGGCGAGGTCCTGTGCGCCAATTTTACGGAACAGATCGCCGCGCCGGCGCAATTCATCGTCCACGCGCTGCAGGACGCTCAGGCCGAATTCACGGTCGCTTTCGATGGCCACAACGCGTGCATGCGGTAGCCGGCGACTGCCGTAACATTTGAACTCGACGCCTTTTTTGAAATCGACGAGATAAAATTCCACCTGTTCCGGGCTGCAACGCAGCGCAAGGTTGGTGATGATGACGTGGAACAGGGTGGACTTGCCGGAACCGGTCTTGCCCGCGATCAGCGCATGCTGCCGGGTGCCGCTGCCGATCTCAAGATATTGCAGTTTCGTCGCCCCGGACCGGCCGATCGGCACGCGCAACAGTTCCGCCGTGGCTTCCGTCCAGAGGGCTGAATCGGCGGGTGCGATCTGGGCGAATGGCACCTCGACGCGGTTCGCGTCCTTGCTATCCTCGCCGACGCGCTGAAGAAATTCCGTGGCAAATTCCGGCGGCGGCGGCGGGTCGAACACCAGCCGCACGCCCGGTGGCTGCCCGCTGGCCAGTTCAAAACCGCGGTCGCGGCGGACGAGCCCGACGCTGTTTTTGCGCAGCTCGTCCGGCACGAAATCCGGCGGCAACGCGTTCCGCTGGTCCCAGTGGATAAGCGTAAAGACGCCGCAACGCGCGCCGTTGGCGGCGATGTTGCGGAGCCGGCGCGCGGCGGTCTCGCTGAAATTGACCGGGAACGAGGCGATGACCAGGAAATGATATTTCTCGGCGACGCTGCCGGCCTGCGCGTTGTATTCCGCTATGGTTGCGTATTCGTTGCGGAGATACATCTGGATGATCTTCTCCATGTGCTCGTTCAGTTCCGCGAGTTTTTCCTCGAACTGCGCCGTCTGCGTCCAGATGCGGCTGTTGAGACTGCTTTCCTCGTAGTCCGTAAGATGCAGGAGCGCGGAAAAATTCTGGCCAAGGCCGACCGGATCGAAAATTGTGAAGCTCAGTTTGCCGGGCGGGGTAGCGGACAACAGGCGAAAAATGAGATTGTTGATCACGCCGAAAGCCTCGTCGCCGGCGGTTTTGCCGGTCTCGAATAGGATGGAGCCCTGCGTCGGAAACTCCAGCGCGAGCGGCACGGAAACCGCCGCCGGTCCGGGCCATTTCAGGCGCGGATCCTTGGGCAGGACGTCCACAAATTTTTCCACGGCCGCCTCCAGCTGAGCAAATTTCGCGGCGTTGTGAAATTCTGCCGGCGGCTTCCAGTCCTGCCAGGCGGCCGCCGTCCACGGCGGAAAAAGTATTTCCGCAGAATCATTGGCCGCGCGTAACTGGTCGCATAACGGTGTGAGCCGGAGGTTCCAGTCCGCGGCCAGCTCCGACCAGCGGCGCTGATGATCGTTTTCGGCCTGCGCTAATTTGGTCTGGTGGGCTTCGGCGATCTGGCGTACCTGGGCGGCGTCTTCGGTCTTCAAGCGGGCCACGGTCGCGGCGTAGCGTTGTTGGATCCGGTCGAGTTCGGCGTCCCGCCACCGTTCGTTTTTTTGGCCGAGGCGCGCCGCCTTATCGCTGATTACCGTCGAATTGTTGCTGCGCGATTGGCTAAGGTCACGCACGGCTTGCCGCCATTCCTGGTTGAAGGACTGCTTTAGCCGCTCGTGCTCCGCCTGCAGATGACCGCCGGATTTTTCGACACAGGCGTCAAACAGCTGCCGCATCCGGGCGATCCCGGCGGCGATGGCCGTGGCCTGCGGCGCGGCGGCGCGGCCACCCAGAAAAAAAGCGATTACGACCAGGAAAAATGCCCCCAGCGCGAGGCCGGCTTCCACCGGGGTGACGTCATACCGGTGAAAATGTGTCAACACCGGCTCCGCCGCCGCGCCCGCCAGCAGCAGTCCGGCCACCAGCCAGACGGGCAGGATTTTGAACAGCTTCGGCAATGGGAATTTTCCGAATCGCTGCAAGTCGGTGGAGGTTTTTGCTTGGAGCTGCTGGAGTTCCTGAAACAGAACGAGGTGATCCAGAGCCAAGTTCGGCTCTGGCGACGGGCTGGATGGGGCGAGCAGCCGCCGGAATTTTCCGTACCCGCGGAAGGCGCCCAGCACCGCTTTTTCCAATTGCGCCAGCCCGCCGCCGGCGGCGCTCAGGTTTTGCTGGAAAAGATTGTAGTTTGTCGTGGCACCAGCCAGCTGCTCATCGCGGCGGAGTTCCGCCGCCTGCACGCCCTGCTGGGTTCGTTCCCGCCATTCGGCGTCGCACTCGCTCAGGGCGGCGGTCACCCGCCGGTTGAGGGAGGCATAGCTGCGGCTGATGCGGACCTCGCGGCCGGCAAACCGCGCCTGCAGCCGCTCCGTCTCCGCTTCCATGGCGGCTTCCTCCGCCAGTTCCCGGTTCATGGCGGCGGTTTCCTGCGCCTGGTTCCGCGCGGCAAAGGTGTTCAGTTCGGTGGACGACTGTAGCCGCCATTCGCCGTTTAGTTTTTCCTCGCGCGCGACAAATTCGTGGACGGTGCTTTTCAGCTGGTCCAGCAACGCGATCATTTCATTCACGCTAGGCTGGTTATTCACAGTCGGTCCTCACTTTTTTCAACAGCTCCTCCAGCTGTTCCAGGACCACGGTCGAACGGTTGACATGGGCGGAGAGTTCTACCATGAATTTGCGTTCGAATTCCTCGCTCTTGGCGTCGCGCCAGAAATTTTTGGTCTCGTCCCATTGGAGCAGGAGGTCCCGGGTCAAGCCGGCCAGCCGGGCTTTGTTGCCGCTCAGGCTCATGGTTGCACCTCCGTTTTTTCCGGTTCGCCGCCGGGCACCATGGTGCTACGGGGCGCGGCAATGTTCCGGTAGGCATCTAGGGCCCGGAGCGCCTGGTCGAGGTAGCCAACGGCGCGCGTCAGGTCGATGGCGAGGAAGCCGTGCAACTGTTCGGTTTGTTTCATCAGCGGCGCGGCGCGGTTTTCCAGTTCCTGATCCCACCGCTTCAAAAATTTCAGCTTGGTTTCCGCCTCGTTGACGGCGCGTTGCGACCGCTGAACCGCCAGTTGCAGCATCGCGGTGGTGCCCGTCTGCAGGTGGGACAATGTGGCGTTGAACAACTCCTGCCGGGCCTCCTCCAGTCGTCGCGAGCGGGAACGCAGTTCATGATCCCAGAACATCCGTTGGTCATTTTGCAGCCAGACCCGCGTGCGCGACAACTCATTTCCGACCTCCTCCAGCACGGGTCGCGCCTGGCCGAGAAATATGATCAGGGCGGCCCGGAACGACTCAATGGCCTCAACCGAAGTGATCTGGGCTTTGTCCGCCATGCTCAGCGCTGGTTGAGATATTCCTCGATGCGTTGCGCCTTCCGCAGCAGGAACGGCGTGTGTTCCTTGGACAGCTCAACAAATTTCTTCAACGCCTTCATCGTCTGTTTGAATTCCTCGGAGAACTTCTCATGCTCCTGGTCTGACCAAGTGTCGCCGAGCGCCGTGAACCGCGCGTGCAACAGAATCAACCGGTTCTCGAGGTCGCTATTGAAGCGCTGTAGTTCCTCGGCAAACCGCCGCACTTTTTCCGGTTCCATGATTGCCTGCGCCATGATGTTTCCTTCGTTGAAATTGGTGAATGACTATTGCAGCATTTCGGCTGTTCCGCAACCGCCGTGGCTCAGGGCGAACTGAACCGGTAGAAACGTCGGGGATAATTTGTCCATTGGGGATCACTGAAATAAGACGAGCCGCCGGTGAGGGTGTTGGTCGAGAGCGGCACCCAGTTGGGGATCGCCAGGTTAGTGGAAGCGACCACCACGACGGCCAGGTTGGTGGGGCCGGTGATGTTGAACCCGAACTGATTCGCCTGCACCCCGAAACCCGCGCCGGCTTGCGCCTGCGGATTCCATAGCACCATGTTCAGCCCGGTAGTCAGGGCGAAATTTCCCCAGCCGGCGGTGCCGGGCACGTAGTAGCCGGTTGCCCCGCTGGAACTGGAAAACACCGATGAATCCACCACCGGGGGGCTGCCCTGAAAGTAAACCGTGCTCAAGCTGTAACAGTA
>Ga0302194_10003278_pt1 | contig 10186 bp, 8 predicted proteins | sample II_Bog_N1_1_FD_200227 | JGI IMG/M metagenome (GOLD analysis project Ga0302194, IMG submission 200227) | Peat permafrost microbial communities from Stordalen Mire near Abisko, Sweden - II_Bog_N1_1 | ecosystem: Environmental > Terrestrial > Soil > Wetlands > Peat | place: Sweden: Abisko, Stordalen...
TTTTCCTAATGCATTAAATTGTCTGTCTAGGTGTGATAAAACAATACACAAGATATTTGAAGAACAATCAGTAAATCCTTATGGCATCTATCTTCTGAACATATATCAATAAAGTGGTTGGAAATACATAATAATTGATGATTATATTCCAGTGATCAAAGATAATCAAGGAAAATATATTCCTGCATTCATTCAAGTCGAGATGGGTGAAAAAGGGGTCATCGATATTTGGCCGTTTCTACTTTAAAAAGCATATGCCAATTATTATGCAAGTTATGAAGCTTTGCAGCATGGAAATCTGCTTGACTTTGTTTAAGAACTCACTGGAACTCCAAGTCAAAAGATAGAATTCGGAAAATAAAATACATCTTGTGATGATTAATTTTAAAAAGATTTCATCCAATTAAAAAAATAGATTACCACGGAAGAATTGATTATCATTGGTGAGCTGCTTGGATAAAAGGGGTATATTTCATTGACTTACTCCATTTCCACAGAGCTTTTATCGTATAATGATCCATTTTGTGATTTAAGAGATAGATAAATTACAATCTCTCAACTGAATTGTCTTTGCACAGCACTACATATAATTGCACCTCTCAAGTACAGTTCCTACACTTCAGCAGTTATCCGTAAATAATAATCAAATTCTTATAAATAAATCAATAAAGGTCTGTTCTCAAATGTCTTCCCAATTGTCCGTAATTTCATTGTGTAGTAGTCTGGAAATTTTAGTATCGTTCTAAGACAAAGGTAACATCGAATTTTTCATTTTAAATAAGATTTAGGGTAATACATATGGTGTCGTATGATTTTGCTTCAAAAATAGATAGGAGATAACGGTTATAGATGGATTGATGGAGAGTACTCGCAAAAAAAATCTGTTTCTTTTAGTCAGTGGCTATAAACTGGATAATATTGGCTGCTTATAGAAGCGGAGTGGAAAAATAACTCTCCTAATGAGCTTACACTGCTGAACTATGGAAACGCTCCATGTTATTTTAATAAACCTGTCTATAAATAAGAGGAAAAAATGTTATAATCTGGCTGCATGGATTTAGCACAGCGTTTTGGTCAATTAAATCAAATCAGCAAATTTATCTGCTCGTATCATTACACAACATAAAAAGTAGGCCTAATTATTTAGAACATCATCAATGAGCGAGTCAGAGGAGATATAACAGTAATGAGATCAATTCAAGGATTGTAGTGTAAAGGACTCATCCTACCAGCAAACGCAGAGTTTTACTAACCAGTTATGCACAATGGTCAAAAGATGCTAAGACTACATGAATAAGTATTGATAGATATTCCAAAAGCATCCAGCTACACAGTTGTCCTTAAGATGAGAGGAGGAATCGATAAACTATTTTTTAAATCGTTTAATTTTGGTTGCTGATCTAATATGTATTGTTTTTAATCAATCATCATTTATTATCCTATAAATATTTAATAGCATTTTCATACAATCATATGGTCATGCCTATTCTTACTCATTGTGATGCCAGTTAGAAAAATCAAGCTCGCCCTCAGGGTTAATTGGCTGCAATTTGCTGCTTTTTAAACTTTTAAGCCGATTTGATAAATCACCTGAATTGGCTTCCTGTGACAACTAAGCCAAAGCCTCTAGTCCACAATCTCTCAAAATCTGTTGCTGCTCTTACTAATTATTCAAAAAGATTGCAGAGTTAAAGGCCAGTATTTTATTATTGAGTTTGTTCGCCAATTTCATCAACTTCTCGAGCTTAGGCTTGTTGTGCTGCAGAGAGTATAAAAAGTTGAGTCTATCATATTGTTTTTGTTTTTGACTCGCGAGTTCATAGGCTTCATAAACCCCCTGCTTCAAAGCTTACTCACCTAGCATTTTCCAATATTCTAAGGTATTAATTTGTGAGCAGATTTAAAATGCAAGTTGAAAGTTACTGGCTTGAACAGCTAAAGCAAATTTTTCCTCAGGAGTATCAGCCAAGTCAACTGCTGCAGACGCATACCCCTTGCTAACTAGATAGCTCACCAAACTTTTCTTTTGCTTTCCTAATTTATTTTTAACCATATCATCAACTTTAACCCATTCCTTGTTAAGTACTGCAAGCTTGAAATCAACATCCTAGTATTCTGGATACTACACTTCAAATACTTTTTTTGTGACATTAAACGCAAGAAATTTACGATCGGTCAATTTACGTACCAAGTGAAGTGGCTGCTCTAAAGTTTTTAGCACTCCAGTTTCGCCATTGATCAAAGCATATTTCCAATGATTTTTAGTTGTATAGAACAGAAGATTATCTTTCTACCAGTAAGCTGACTGAATAGAGAAAGTTTAATGAATAGTAGCTAGGGTTTATAATTCTAAAGTGGTGATCAGTAGCACATTTTTTCCGCAGAGGGCTATCTTGTCCTTGCCAAGGACCACTTGTCTGATATCTGAGCCTAATTCAATATTTGCTTGCCCCACAACTTTACCACCCTTTAGATCGTATTTCAAAACTGCTTCTTTAGTTGATATTATGAGCTAGCTTTCATGATTGCTACTGAAAAGGCGCAGGATCTCTAATTTATCAGACAGTCTCAAAATTTTATTTTTTTCCTCAACCCCTTCGAATCTTTGCAGATGAATTTCCTTGGGAGATGCTAAATTTGCCACGTGAGTCTTCGAGATAAAACAGCTGTCAAGAGCTTCATACTGTTTTCTAACATTTGGAAAATTAAGATAGCTCTCTTTCTTCTTGACCATAAATACTTTTTCTTCATTCTCATTAACCTGCACCATGAAAGTGCTTGAATCAAACTGATTGACAATAATTCTGTTAATAAAAGTTAGTGCATTCTTATCTTTAGGGGTATATTGATAAAGTTCTTCTTTTTGAACATTCTTTTCAATATCATACATCAGAGTTTTCATTCCTTTAGCAAATACTACAATTCCACTTCCTATCAAACCGTGAGGCACAATTTACTTATTCAACTCAAAAATTTCAAGACCAGAATCATGACCTGCGGCTAATAGGTTTCCATTTTTTGTCAATCGCAGCATCCAATATCGATCACTTTCACGCTTCTGAGTTTAGAGAATTGCTTTGGTGTCGTAATTCCAAATTCTTAAAGTTCTGTCTTCGGAGTTACTGATGAGAGATGACGATTTTTAGTCGAAGACCACTGATGATACGTTATTTTTATGTCCAGGAAGAGTGGAATGTTCCCAAGCCACTTAATTTGTGTATTTCCAAAGTTTAATTTTACGGTCATCAGAGCATGAGGCGATTAGATTCTGTGAGGGATGGAAGCAAACCCAGTTACATCCACGCTCATGTCCATCAAGCACTTTGATGCATTCAATCTCAACTCCAATAAACGAACTTGGATTCTTTGTTTAAGTAAGTTTCTTTCGAAGCACTGAGAAGTCCCATATCCTTACCGTAGAATCGAGAGAGCAGGAAACAATGAAATTCTTTTCATAATGAAACTGTGCACACATGACGTAATGACTATGCCCAGTAATAATGTTTACACATGCGCGACTTTGATAATTCCAAATTCGCATTGTTTGATCATCACAGGCAGATAGTACCCAAGGCAGTTCGTGATGAAAAAATGTTGATCTTATATAATCTATGTGGCCCTTCATAGAAAACATGCATCGCTTTTGCTTGTAATCCCATACTTTAACCAATCCATCGTCACCACCAGATACGAATAAGGGTAGTTGAGGATGGAAGTCGACTCCTCGAACTGGACCATCGTGACCCTATATAAAATATGGTATACTTCGAAAGTGCTGACGCAGATCTTCATGTTGTAGTCCCAGATCTGAATGAGTCCGGAGTGAAGAGAGGAGATGATCCAGGGCTTGGAAGGATGAAAGGATATTCCCTTAACCCTTGCGCTCTTGACTTACAATTTCAATTTCATTTGATTGATTATAGCATGACACCTGGATCGTAGAAATGATATCTAGACAACTTTAAATCAAGCTTTAATAAAGGATATCTTAACCTATAAAATAATGTTCGTGCATTTAAAGTGAGTAGCATATCCATAAGCAACAAAATATAGAGATGATTAGAAAAGAAGAAAAAGTAAAGTACCTCAAAGAAAAAACAGCTAGAAGAATGCTTATTTATTTTATGATTTTTATTTTCAATTTTTTTGATTGAATTTCCAAAGCAAAACTTACTATTTTTAAAGTTTAGAACATCAGATCTATTGAATGAATATACTCTTAACAATAAATTCGGATAATGATATTTCAAGAGTAGGAGATGTAGACAACGCACTTTGTTTGCTATCATCAACAGGATCAGGGATTATCATTTCTAAAGAATAGTTTCCATTAATGAAAGAATGTTATTTAACAATAAATAAATAAATAATTTATGACTAATCATTCTCATGATGTCATCAGATAACTTTTTTTGATGATTAGATAGAAGATCATTATCTTTAATTAATTTTGAATGTTTAACAGTCTATTATTTAAAGTAAAAAATAAAGTTGACGTCTTTCTGGTAGATCTCCTCTTATACTCAATCTCAACCACTTTGAGTGAGCCTATCATTTTTTAATGATTGCTTGTGCAAAATCATGGATTTTTAAAAATAATATCGATTTTCTTAAAAATGTGAATTAAAAGCTCCTCTTTTTCTTTATTATATAAACTATATATGAGATGATCAATCCTCCACTGATTATATAAACCATTTATTTCTCCAAAGACTACTATATTCATCTCCTTTTGGCTGGATACACATTTTGTTGATATAGGTTTTCCATTAAAGTTCGATACTTTTTTTAATTTTGCTGAAAAAGATGAAAATATGGATCCGCTGTCGTTAAATGATGAGTCCACGATAAAATTGAAATTTCAAGCCTATAAAACTTCATTGTAGTTCAATTTAGCCCTTTATCCGATGAATTACTCAACGCTGAATTTGAAATTATATTTCTAGTAAACAGGCTTAACCGTTATTAAATTACTATTTTATGGCATATCCACTCAGGACAATTCTTAAGCAACCTAATTATAACAGTGATTCCTAGAAATATATCTATTGTCTGCATTTTTTGATTGGAATTCAAAATTTATGAGTTGTAATAATAATGATCAGCAGAAGTTCAATTGTTCTACCCTCCATGAGGTCTCTCAAAGAAGAGCCCATCAAAAAGGATACTAATGAGTCAGCCAAAAGAATAACCAATGTTGGCTTAGATTAGGAAGAGTCTATCAAAGAGAGTAACTTCTAAGAGGAACTTAAAACCAAACTGCTCAGGTTACGTCAATTCATCAACGATCTTGGCTAACTACGCGATGCCCCCATTAACTTGGAATTGCTAGATCAGTTAGAGATAGATTAGGATGTATACAGAATTCAAGAGGCTTAAAAAAGAATTGAGAAGTACCCATATTTTTAAAGGTAGAATGACAAAAACTAGAAAATTGAAGAGAAATTGGAGCGTCTGTGATCTGAAAATTTTAATATGGTTGATCTGCAAACATTGCGAAAAAGATGCCGCCAATGTGAGCAACATTCACAACTAATATGAGAGTTGGGAGCTGATTTCGTCTCTTATCCCAGGTACAACAGCCTAGTCCTGCCTCTTTAAATGGCTGAGCCTCAAGCGTCATAAAATCACATTGTATGGGTGGTCATAAAAGGAAGAGGAAATCTTAATTTAACTCTAAAAGTAATCCAATTTATAAATAGAAAACATGCTTAATCCCGAAATAAATGGAAATATATTTCTGAATAGCTTTATTCTCAAAATCCTAATGCTGATAAAATTTACAGACATCCGAAGCAATGCCGCTAGCATTACTCAAGCTTCTTAGATCCATAGATTAAAAAGGGGCCTTGGACGAAAGATTAAGATTTAGCTTTGCTGCATCATATAATTGAAAATAAGGGATAAAAAAAATGGTGCAAATTGGTTAGGATTCTATAGGGAAGAACTTAAAATGCAATAAAAAATAGATTCCAACTGATTTTTACCAAGCTAAAAAAAAGAAAGGAAAATAAAAATAAGAATGAACTCTAATTGGTCAAGGAATATTTCCGTGATAATGGAGGAGAAAATCCAATTTTAAAAAAGAAATAAGATTCTGCAGGAAAAAGCGATAGTATAATGGATTAGATTCGAGAATAAACTCCGAACTAATAATTTACCACTATAAAGCATACAACTAATTTGCCTCAAATTCCAAGCATAAACTTCCCATCCTCTCGATCTTTAGGGTCAGCTTTTGTGCCTTATAATCCTCCAGATTCTCTGCATAAATTTCAAAGCGATTTTGAGTTTCGAATCAATAAGTCTTTCGTTAGTTTAGATATTTTTCCCTATTAGTAGTAAAAATGAATGATTATCTTGATATTGTATTTACATGTTTTGCTATATATCTTTTATAATATACAACTGATTTATTCATATTTATCACACTCGATAAAATAATAGTCCAAGTAGATAAATAGAATGAAATTATTTGCCTCATATACTCTTGTAATCGAATAAAGTGGTTGATTTATAATATCATTAATAAGATTCTATATCTGCTTAAATTACCCTACTGATGAAACAAACTTATTATTTTTCTTTTTAAATATTTAGAATGCTGATGTTTTATGTTATAATCACTCAACAACTTGATTAGATCTTATTCAATAAGCTGATATCTACAAATAAATGCATTCAAAAAATAGCCGTTTTCTTGTGGCCATAAATTATAATATCCACTGATTATCAATATAATATTCACTGAAAAATAACGATAATATTAACGAAAATAAATGTGGCAACCTCAAAACCAACTTTAAAATGAAAATTACAACTCAGCCAACCTAAAAGTGAAAAGTAAATTAAAAGAGAAATCCGTAAAATCGGAAAATCTTCATTGTTTTAATCATGCATAAAGAGTGGCCACTTATACTCTAACTTCTCTTTAAACAAATGAAAAAGTGTTCTATTGTTAAAAATGTGCTATTATATACGCCAGCAAGGGGTTCCCTATCACTAAATTGGAAGGAACTGCCAATACTGCTCAACGGAATGTTTGCCCCATCGACTAATCCATGCCTAAACGCCAATAGGAGATAGAACAATTTTTAAGATTACTTTGCTGTCAAATAAAATAAATGAACAAAAAAGGGAGCTAAGCTTAATACTCCCTGCGAATTTCATCGGATCATTTCAACAATTTAATTGAATAAACGTCTAGATATTTTCAGGAAATACAAGATATAATCTAGATTCAAAAATTTGTCAGTCTAAACTCCATTCTCAATCAGAGAGCAGCCCTCGAGAATTAGCTCAGGATGATGCGAACTTCTCTTCAAAGTTAAATTTAGCTGTTGACGGACTTCTGGAAAGATATATAAAATAACATGGAGGCTGTTGAATCTGTTGAGGAAAATATATATGAGTCTATTATGCAGAATTACAAAAACAAACTCAATCTGTCTTATTAATTTAACCAGTTCAAAATAGACATACTTATGATACCTCGACCAGCCATTGCCCTCCCAGATATTCCCAAGAGTCTATACTCATTGGCAGAAAAGATTACCCTTAAGGCTGATAATCATTCTTTTGAAGAAATAGATCTTGCTTGTGTCCAGTCGACTGCACATTCGTCCTTGAATCAAAGATCTAGTAAATTGAGACCGCGTCGTTAAAATAGCAAAAAAAGGAATCATAAAACTCTTTAAAACTAGAGCAATAATAAGAAAGCTAAAAAATCATTTACCAAAATGCCAAATACAAAAAATATATAAAACACTAATTCATAGGAGAAAGCATTTTCATTTGATGATCACCCTTAAAATTGCCTCAAAATAGCAGAAAATTCAATTCATCAAGTTATAAAAAAAGATTAGAACCCTTCTTAATTTTAATACGACCTTTAGAATTAAAGTTTCAATCTGAATCAAATTCGATAAAATAATAAATATGATAAAATTAAAAAGCACAAAGGATTTGTCAAATTCTTATAAGATATAATTCCAGAAGAAATGGTTTCAAGTCATTAATAATTTCCAGGAGACTATGTTCCCTACATCTTAAGCTAACGGCATAGCAATGATGCTGACTCGAAAGGGGAGGATACATAAAATGTATGATTTGTTGATATTCTAATCAATTTATTTTAAATATATACTTAAGATATATCAGAGATTAGTGACTAATGCTACAAGATGAGGAAAGTCAATTTACTCAATTAGTAGGCTCGAAGTACAACATCCTTTTACTAAACTCATTTCAAGCTTTTTAGGACTGAGGATGTCATGATTAATCTTTTTTATTTATTGAATTAAGACTGCCTATACTTATGACACGCAAATGTGAGGTATACATAAAGAAAGTCCCACAGTGAATGGAGCACATATATAACCACACCAGTAAGCAAAGGAACAGGGCCAGTATTAAGTAATTTTAAAGTTAAGTTGATTTATGTATAAACTGAATCGGTGCATATCCTGTTGAGAAAGGATTTCTTTAAGAAATTAAGGCGGTCTATCATCATATTTATTGGAGATGCCATTGCAAAATAATGAACCAATAGCTTTAAGAGAACCTACCTTTCGTATAGTCTGTACTGACTGATATTTTTGATCTTTCATAATATTAATAATTAATAAGTTAACCAGACTTGTAATTGTAATCATTTTGCGAATTTAACATTGGAGTTAACCTTTCTCAAAGCTGCAAAAGTTCCAGGCACTTTACCGTTTTTGGTTTGATCAAATTTTTACAAATATGTTTTCCCAATGGGATTGATATTTAAATTTTATTTGTCTTTAACTTGTTCTTTGTCCTTTTTGCAATTACTATTACTTTTTACTCTATTAATATGGACACTATTTTATTTTTACCTCAAGATCTCTTGAAACAAATGAACATTCTTTCTCTCTTCATTACGTTGATCCTTTTCTCCACTAGCTTTGCGACTGTTTATTTCGTTTAGAACTTTGCCAAAACTTTTTTATCCTTTTCTCAAATCACTAAATCTACGAGGAGCTTATTTCTTTTAGATAAAATGTTTTGCTATTAACTATTTATAGGCCTAAGTTGTTAACTTTACATTATCATTAGTTTCAAGGACAATTTATCCTTTAAAAGTAACAAGGTCTGATTCTTTAAAAAAATCTTTAAGATATGGGTGCCGTAAAGCTTGCTAGGCTGTTATTCTTCTACTTCCACTAAACTTAAGTAATTTAAAAATTAGATCAATGCAGGTTTAATCTGCTCCTGAACCAAAAACTTATTTGCTTGTTTTTTGACGAATTGGACCGCATTGCTTAATTATTGATGCTGCAATCTAAGAATTTGTCTCAGTAATCTCCTCTAAAGTAGGTCGACCAATAACTTGTAAAATCTTCTAAATTTGAGCTATGGTAGAGTTGCATCCAAAAAGTGGATTTTTTAGCACCATTTAAGCTAAAATGCATCCGACACTCCATATATCTGCTTTTTAATCATATTTTTGAGAGCCTAACAATATTTCAGGAGCTCGATACCATCTCGTAGCAACTCCGTCAGTCATCACAATTTCTTCATTTTTTCCCATATTAAGATGTCTAACCAATCCAAAATCACAAATTTTCAATTGGCATTGCTAATTAAGTAATAAATTTGAAGGCTTTAGATCTCGATGAACAAGTTTTCCCGAGTGCATATAATGCAATCCAAGGAGCAATTGATAAAGTACATATTTTTTGTGGATATCCTCAATATTTCCTGAGTAGACAATGTGATAAAGATCGGTATTCATAAACTCGAAAAGAAGATAGATATCCCTTCCTGATTGGGAAGGCATAACATCGAACAGTTTTATAATGTTTGGATGATCCATTTTTTTTAGAATAGAAATTTCTCGAAAGGTTCGCTGGGCATCTGTTCCGTGCTGAAATGCTTAAAATACTTTTTTAAGGGCCATTACTTAATTTGATTTGTCTATGGGAGAAACCTTCCATACATGTCCATATGCACCGGATCCTAATTTCTTAATGACTCTGTATTTATCTAAAATATGCTGATCAATTTTTTAGTTATCGGACATAACCGTTATTATATCAATATAGATCATCAACTTTATTAAATGATGAATTTTATCAAATGAATGAATTTTGATAAATTGAAAAGGATAAGGATTATAAAAAAGGACCTTTTTTTAAGAAATTTCGATCCTTAAATGTTA
>Ga0302194_10003282_pt1 | contig 10181 bp, 1 predicted proteins | sample II_Bog_N1_1_FD_200227 | JGI IMG/M metagenome (GOLD analysis project Ga0302194, IMG submission 200227) | Peat permafrost microbial communities from Stordalen Mire near Abisko, Sweden - II_Bog_N1_1 | ecosystem: Environmental > Terrestrial > Soil > Wetlands > Peat | place: Sweden: Abisko, Stordalen...
TGTTAAGAAACTAGGTAGTTCAGTACAGATGCAGGGGTCTGAACTAGCTACGCTAGAAGTAGCGGGGTAGTCACGTGGGGTCGCGGAGAATATAATATTCTACGCGTCCCGCAGATCTTTGCTCCTCAGTCAACTTGAATATACTCTGTTCTACCCACTTCTTTCTGTGCCTCTGATTCCCCTAACCCCGTCATACAGGATATAGGGTTATCAGTTCAATAGGTTATGAGCCCGGGTTAGCAATAGAACAGATTCAGTTCGACCAGAGATCGCGCAGGATCTCGAATTGCTACGTTTCGCGCAAGGAAACGAACTGCCTATACTTCGCGCAAGGAAGTAAAACACTGTCTACGATTCGCGCAAGGAATCGACATCTCTTCGAGCAAGGAAGAGAATTCAGAACTAGCTGAGGCGTATTCCAGCTATACCATACAAACGATTCGCAGAAGAATCGGACTCTCTCTCTTCGAGCAAGGAAGAGAAAGACTCAGCATAAAAGACGCGATTGAGAGCAACGGCTTGTCGCGCAATTCACCATACAAAACTCGTCGTACGTCGAATTACCTCCTTGATTTACGGCATCTACAACTACGAATTTATAACGCGCCATCTCCTCAAACCTCGAACACAAATACAAGATGGCAGAAGAAAAGGAAGGATGGAAGATCCCAGCACTCACCCGTGACAATCACGAGTCATGGTTCCGCCGATACAAGATCAAGCTAACTGGCAAGGATATATACTACGTCTGCGAGAAAACCTATATCGAGTACTGCAAGGTTGCCACCGTTGGAGAGATTACAGACTTGCTCGAGGAACTCGATATTTCTGACGCGCAAAATAACAACAAGACGATTCGCCTCAATATCGAGAGAAAAGCCAAATACCTCAAGGACGAAGCCACCGCTCTTGACCTGATGTTCAGATCTCTTAGCGAGGACGATCAAGCTTTATTCGACGAGTACAGCCGTACATACGACTTCTGGGCATACCTGCACAAGAAATACTCCAAGACCGATGCGACGACCGCAAATATGTACATGACCAACATCCAAACCTTTACCTTTGGCGAAGACAGCACAATCGTTGGGTCATGGGATAAGTTAAAGGACTATAGGCGCAAGCTTGGAGCAGCAGACGTAAATGCCAAAACTGCTTACAATGATGCTGCACTACTGCTCGTGCTGATCAGATCCCTGCCAAAGAGCTTCGAGACCACAATCGATACCCTGAATGCTCAGAGCAGCCTTACAGTTGACGATAAACTCAAACACCTTGAGGAAAAGGAGTCCAGAATGAAGGTCGATACCGAGCAGGCACATGCTGCTAGGGCTCGTCCTTATGTCATTCCACATCGACGTGACTCTACCTCAGAACGATCAGTCTCTCCCCGCAGTAACTGCTACCTTTGTGATGGAAAGCATTGGATGAGAAACTGCCCCGAGATCGAGCGCGCTAGGAAGCTCATCAAGCGTGACAACAAGGAGCGTCAGCGAAAGCGTACCCAGAAAGCTCAACCCAAAACATCCAACAAGCTGGTCAAGTACGTACCAAAGACTACTCCGAAGCCTACTTCCAAGCCTACCAGGAAGAATGCTCACGGCTACGTCGCGGACGACGATTTTACGTCTCAAACCGAGGAATCTCTCTCTGAGTCTGATACCCAAGAGGACGATGAGGAAGAAGAAGTCTGCCGCCTTTCCAAGGAAGAAATCAGTAAGGCTACCCCGTCAACCTGGCCAGCTGATACTGGCGCAACTTCGCACATGTCTGATCAACCTTCTCTCTTTAGCACGATGAAGCCAATCAAGGCTAGACGTGTTAAGGTTGGAGGGGGAGAGTTACTTGCAAAACACAAGGGTAGTGCGAGGTTGCAATGCGCGGACGGTTCCTCAATGATTCTCAAAGACGTCTTATACGTGCCAAGACTTGGAATCAATTTGATCTCAGCAAGAAAGCTCTGTCAAGAAGGACTAAAGGGTTCGTTCGATAAGAACCACATGTACTTCAAGCAAGGAACTAAGAAAGTTGTCACTGCAACAATGACAAATGGCCTCTATGTGATTACACACGTTTCGAAGAAATGTAAAGATACAGCGTTTGCAGGAGTCGAAACACGTGAAAATACCACTCCCACTGCTACAGACGATGGGAGCGATAATGAGGCAACGAAGGAGAAGGAACTCGAACGGTATCTCAAATACCATCAGCGCTTCGCTCATCTTGGACCAAACAAGATTCGCAATCTCCACAAGGTAACTACCCTCCAAAAGAAGATCAAGATCCCTAAGGATTTAGATATCTGCGACGTATGTGCGATTACGAAGATGAGAAATAAGATCCCAAAGCAGCTAAGCGTATGGCCAACAACAATTCTCGACCTAATCCAATTCGACGTGGCAGGACCACTTCCAGCTACGATTCGTGGAAACAGATGGTTCTTACTAATCATCGATATCTGTTCAAGGAGGGACTGGGTACTGCCACTTAAGCACAAAGGCGACGCCTACCAAGCTCTTAAAGAGTGGAAAGTCAAAGTGGAACGCCAGACCGACAAGAGGATCAGACGCGCGCGATCAGACAATGCCCCAGAGCTTCTTAAAGCCATAGACGACTGGAGAGTCGAAGATGGAGTTCTCGCGCAATCCACGACCGTAGCCTCCTCACACCAGAACGGACCTGCCGAGCGCACTATTCAGACGGTCGAGTTCGATATGAGAGCAATGCTTGAGGAGGCGCAACTGCCAATTGAGTTCTGGGACGAAGCTGCAGAAGCGGACTCATACATGCGGAATCACACCGATACGGGACCCGTAATCGACGGCCAGAAGACTTGTCCACTGAAAGCCTTCACCGGAGAGACACCTTCGATTGACCATATCCGTAAATGGGGGAGCAAATGCTTCTACTACGTCGATAAGAAGACGATCCCGGCTAACGAACGACACGATAAGCTCGTAAATCCTGGCAGAGTTGGAGTTTTTATGGGTTACTCAGAGAACACAATAAAGCACTTCAAAGTCTACTCGCCAGAACGTGGCTACACGATCATGTCAAGCAGAGTGCTCATTAAGGAAAGCGTTAAAGGCGGTACTATTGACCTCAGAATTCGGAACTGCGCTGCTGGCCCCCAGGGAACACCAAACGCAGCATTTGATAGGAAACCTCGAGGCAGACCAAAAGGAGCCAAAAAAGCGGAACTAACACCTACTACAACTAGTACAACGCCAAGAGTTGTGATTCCGGCTTTTACTCCGCCAAAGAACGTACCAACATTCGCCGAAGAAGACATGCCTGACTACGAGCTGCCTCCCAAATCACCCGCTATCACTGTCGACCAAACTGCCCAGAACGCCGCAACTATCCAAAATCAGCTTGTCGACCAAACTATCCAGAATCAACCTGGTGACCAAGCTGTCCATAAAACTGCCTATCACGCTGAATCTGTCCAAAGTCAGCCCGTTACCCAAACTGCCCATCAGTCTACCTCTCAATCAGCCCATCACGTTACTACCGAGCGCAAGCCATATCAAGCTACGATAGAAGATGCCGATGAGGAAATGACCTACTCAGAGAAACCGCAGAACCCTCCAACTGCTACTCCTGAGCCGGTCGCCGCTCCTAACATCACAGAACCTGCTGAACAGCCAAGATACTTCACACGTTCTGCACGTAAGAGGGCAGGATCTGAGACGGCTGAGGACCAAGGTAACGCCAAGAGGGTACGAGCAATGATTGCACAGATCATCTCGGGAATGGATAAGGATGAGTTAGATCTTGACGAACCGAAGGACCTCCTAAGCAACGACTTCGAGACCGCATTCCCTGCCGAAGTAATCGCTGGTATCCATATCCCTCGCACATACAAGGAAGCCATTAACGACCCGAAGCACGCAGAGCAATGGCGCGCTGCAATGGCCGAAGAAATGCTCTCCTTACATGCGAATGGAACCTTCCAAGAGGTAATCCCGCCGAAAGGATCTAATCTTGTCTCCTGTAAATGGGTGTTCACAGTCAAGACTACGCCAAACGGCTCACTCGAAAGATTTAAGGCACGACTCGTCGCAAGAGGCTTCAGTCAAGTTCACGGCCAAGATTACGATCAGACCTTTGCTCCAACAGTCAGAATGGACACACTTAGGCTATTCCTAGCAACGGTAGCTGCAGAAGACCTTGAATGCTCTCAGTACGACATCAAGAATGCGTTTACCGAATCCCACCTCAAGGAGGAAATATATCTAGAGCCACCAAAAGGTATATCGCTCAGAAAGGGATACGTATGGCGAGCACTGCGGAGCCTTTACGGCCTAAAGCAAGCTGCTAGGGATTGGAACAAGCTAATCAGGAAAGAACTCGTTCGCTGGGGATTCGTACAAAGTCTCGCAGACCCGTGTATGTTCATACATTCCAAGAATAGCGTCAAACTCCTTGTGTATGTCGATGATATCGTTGCCGCCGCTAAGAAGCAGGGGGAGCTTGACTGGTTCTATGAGACACTATCAGAGAGATTCAATGCCAAGAATCTGGGGGAGATTAGCAAGATCCTCGGAGCAAGAATCACCCGTGATAGGAAAAATCGGACTCTCGATATTGATCAAGAACAATACCTTAAGAGTGTACTAGACAAGTTTGGAATTACCCAGGAGACCCATAAGCCAAAGGCGATCCCCGCAGTCGGATACGAGAACCTACGACTGGCTAACGACAGTGACGAACGAATCAACGTGACCGAATACCAACAAGCCATTGGAAGCGTGATGTACGCGATGATTTTCACAAGACCTGACATCGCATTCACACTTGGTAAGCTCAGTCAATTTATGAGCGACCCAGCAAAGCATCACGGCCACGCTCTTAAATCGCTATTTCGATACCTCAAGTCGACAGTCAGCACCAGGATCCGCTACGGGCCAGGGGGAGTACACAAGCAGTTCGTACTGTACTCTGACTCTGACTGGGCGAGTGATAAGGTCGACCGAAAAAGTATATCAGGCAGCGTAACGATGTTCTACGGTGGTCCGATCTCATGGTCAAGCAAGAAGCAGCGCTCAGTAGCAACGTCTAGCTGCGAAGCAGAATACATCGCTCTAGCAACTTGTGCAAAGCAAGGCCAATGGATTGCACAAGTCTTCAGGGACCTGCAACTTGCAAAGTACATCGGCAGAAACCCAAGGCTAGTTCAGATGCTAGGCGATAATCAAGGAGCGATTGCACTTACTGAGAACGCACACCTTAACGAGCGATCGAAGCATGTTGATATTTGTTACCACTTTATTCGAGACCTAGCGGAGAAGGGAGACCTGAGAGTTGATTACATCCCCACTGCAGAAATGGTAGCAGACGGCATGACAAAGCCACTGGCGAGAGTAGCGTTCGAGAGGTTTAAGGGGCAAATGGGACTTGTTGAGAAACGCCGGGAGAAGCGGAGATCCTTAGAAGAATGAGACCGTGATCTGTCCTGAGGGGGAGTGTTAAGAAACTAGGTAGTTCAGTACAGATGCAGGGGTCTGAACTAGCTACGCTAGAAGTAGCGGGGTAGTCACGTGGGGTCGCGGAGAATATAATATTCTACGCGTCCCGCAGATCTTTGCTCCTCAGTCAACTTGAATATACTCTGTTCTACCCACTTCTTTCTGTGCCTCTGATTCCCCTAACCCCGTCATACAGGATATAGGGTTATCAGTTCAATAGGTTATGAGCCCGGGTTAGCAATAGAACAGATTCAGTTCGACCAGAGATCGCGCAGGATCTCGAATTGCTACGTTTCGCGCAAGGAAACGAACTGCCTATACTTCGCGCAAGGAAGTAAAACACTGTCTACGATTCGCGCAAGGAATCGACATCTCTTCGAGCAAGGAAGAGAATTCAGAACTAGCTGAGGCGTATTCCAGCTATACCATACAAACGATTCGCAGAAGAATCGGACTCTCTCTCTTCGAGCAAGGAAGAGAAAGACTCAGCATAAAAGACGCGATTGAGAGCAACGGCTTGTCGCGCAATTCACCATACAAAACTCGTCGTACGTCGAATTACCTCCTTGATTTACGGCATCTACAACTACGAATTTATAACGCGCCATCTCCTCAAACCTCGAACACAAATACAAGATGGCAGAAGAAAAGGAAGGATGGAAGATCCCAGCACTCACCCGTGACAATCACGAGTCATGGTTCCGCCGATACAAGATCAAGCTAACTGGCAAGGATATATACTACGTCTGCGAGAAAACCTATATCGAGTACTGCAAGGTTGCCACCGTTGGAGAGATTACAGACTTGCTCGAGGAACTCGATATTTCTGACGCGCAAAATAACAACAAGACGATTCGCCTCAATATCGAGAGAAAAGCCAAATACCTCAAGGACGAAGCCACCGCTCTTGACCTGATGTTCAGATCTCTTAGCGAGGACGATCAAGCTTTATTCGACGAGTACAGCCGTACATACGACTTCTGGGCATACCTGCACAAGAAATACTCCAAGACCGATGCGACGACCGCAAATATGTACATGACCAACATCCAAACCTTTACCTTTGGCGAAGACAGCACAATCGTTGGGTCATGGGATAAGTTAAAGGACTATAGGCGCAAGCTTGGAGCAGCAGACGTAAATGCCAAAACTGCTTACAATGATGCTGCACTACTGCTCGTGCTGATCAGATCCCTGCCAAAGAGCTTCGAGACCACAATCGATACCCTGAATGCTCAGAGCAGCCTTACAGTTGACGATAAACTCAAACACCTTGAGGAAAAGGAGTCCAGAATGAAGGTCGATACCGAGCAGGCACATGCTGCTAGGGCTCGTCCTTATGTCATTCCACATCGACGTGACTCTACCTCAGAACGATCAGTCTCTCCCCGCAGTAACTGCTACCTTTGTGATGGAAAGCATTGGATGAGAAACTGCCCCGAGATCGAGCGCGCTAGGAAGCTCATCAAGCGTGACAACAAGGAGCGTCAGCGAAAGCGTACCCAGAAAGCTCAACCCAAAACATCCAACAAGCTGGTCAAGTACGTACCAAAGACTACTCCGAAGCCTACTTCCAAGCCTACCAGGAAGAATGCTCACGGCTACGTCGCGGACGACGATTTTACGTCTCAAACCGAGGAATCTCTCTCTGAGTCTGATACCCAAGAGGACGATGAGGAAGAAGAAGTCTGCCGCCTTTCCAAGGAAGAAATCAGTAAGGCTACCCCGTCAACCTGGCCAGCTGATACTGGCGCAACTTCGCACATGTCTGATCAACCTTCTCTCTTTAGCACGATGAAGCCAATCAAGGCTAGACGTGTTAAGGTTGGAGGGGGAGAGTTACTTGCAAAACACAAGGGTAGTGCGAGGTTGCAATGCGCGGACGGTTCCTCAATGATTCTCAAAGACGTCTTATACGTGCCAAGACTTGGAATCAATTTGATCTCAGCAAGAAAGCTCTGTCAAGAAGGACTAAAGGGTTCGTTCGATAAGAACCACATGTACTTCAAGCAAGGAACTAAGAAAGTTGTCACTGCAACAATGACAAATGGCCTCTATGTGATTACACACGTTTCGAAGAAATGTAAAGATACAGCGTTTGCAGGAGTCGAAACACGTGAAAATACCACTCCCACTGCTACAGACGATGGGAGCGATAATGAGGCAACGAAGGAGAAGGAACTCGAACGGTATCTCAAATACCATCAGCGCTTCGCTCATCTTGGACCAAACAAGATTCGCAATCTCCACAAGGTAACTACCCTCCAAAAGAAGATCAAGATCCCTAAGGATTTAGATATCTGCGACGTATGTGCGATTACGAAGATGAGAAATAAGATCCCAAAGCAGCTAAGCGTATGGCCAACAACAATTCTCGACCTAATCCAATTCGACGTGGCAGGACCACTTCCAGCTACGATTCGTGGAAACAGATGGTTCTTACTAATCATCGATATCTGTTCAAGGAGGGACTGGGTACTGCCACTTAAGCACAAAGGCGACGCCTACCAAGCTCTTAAAGAGTGGAAAGTCAAAGTGGAACGCCAGACCGACAAGAGGATCAGACGCGCGCGATCAGACAATGCCCCAGAGCTTCTTAAAGCCATAGACGACTGGAGAGTCGAAGATGGAGTTCTCGCGCAATCCACGACCGTAGCCTCCTCACACCAGAACGGACCTGCCGAGCGCACTATTCAGACGGTCGAGTTCGATATGAGAGCAATGCTTGAGGAGGCGCAACTGCCAATTGAGTTCTGGGACGAAGCTGCAGAAGCGGACTCATACATGCGGAATCACACCGATACGGGACCCGTAATCGACGGCCAGAAGACTTGTCCACTGAAAGCCTTCACCGGAGAGACACCTTCGATTGACCATATCCGTAAATGGGGGAGCAAATGCTTCTACTACGTCGATAAGAAGACGATCCCGGCTAACGAACGACACGATAAGCTCGTAAATCCTGGCAGAGTTGGAGTTTTTATGGGTTACTCAGAGAACACAATAAAGCACTTCAAAGTCTACTCGCCAGAACGTGGCTACACGATCATGTCAAGCAGAGTGCTCATTAAGGAAAGCGTTAAAGGCGGTACTATTGACCTCAGAATTCGGAACTGCGCTGCTGGCCCCCAGGGAACACCAAACGCAGCATTTGATAGGAAACCTCGAGGCAGACCAAAAGGAGCCAAAAAAGCGGAACTAACACCTACTACAACTAGTACAACGCCAAGAGTTGTGATTCCGGCTTTTACTCCGCCAAAGAACGTACCAACATTCGCCGAAGAAGACATGCCTGACTACGAGCTGCCTCCCAAATCACCCGCTATCACTGTCGACCAAACTGCCCAGAACGCCGCAACTATCCAAAATCAGCTTGTCGACCAAACTATCCAGAATCAACCTGGTGACCAAGCTGTCCATAAAACTGCCTATCACGCTGAATCTGTCCAAAGTCAGCCCGTTACCCAAACTGCCCATCAGTCTACCTCTCAATCAGCCCATCACGTTACTACCGAGCGCAAGCCATATCAAGCTACGATAGAAGATGCCGATGAGGAAATGACCTACTCAGAGAAACCGCAGAACCCTCCAACTGCTACTCCTGAGCCGGTCGCCGCTCCTAACATCACAGAACCTGCTGAACAGCCAAGATACTTCACACGTTCTGCACGTAAGAGGGCAGGATCTGAGACGGCTGAGGACCAAGGTAACGCCAAGAGGGTACGAGCAATGATTGCACAGATCATCTCGGGAATGGATAAGGATGAGTTAGATCTTGACGAACCGAAGGACCTCCTAAGCAACGACTTCGAGACCGCATTCCCTGCCGAAGTAATCGCTGGTATCCATATCCCTCGCACATACAAGGAAGCCATTAACGACCCGAAGCACGCAGAGCAATGGCGCGCTGCAATGGCCGAAGAAATGCTCTCCTTACATGCGAATGGAACCTTCCAAGAGGTAATCCCGCCGAAAGGATCTAATCTTGTCTCCTGTAAATGGGTGTTCACAGTCAAGACTACGCCAAACGGCTCACTCGAAAGATTTAAGGCACGACTCGTCGCAAGAGGCTTCAGTCAAGTTCACGGCCAAGATTACGATCAGACCTTTGCTCCAACAGTCAGAATGGACACACTTAGGCTATTCCTAGCAACGGTAGCTGCAGAAGACCTTGAATGCTCTCAGTACGACATCAAGAATGCGTTTACCGAATCCCACCTCAAGGAGGAAATATATCTAGAGCCACCAAAAGGTATATCGCTCAGAAAGGGATACGTATGGCGAGCACTGCGGAGCCTTTACGGCCTAAAGCAAGCTGCTAGGGATTGGAACAAGCTAATCAGGAAAGAACTCGTTCGCTGGGGATTCGTACAAAGTCTCGCAGACCCGTGTATGTTCATACATTCCAAGAATAGCGTCAAACTCCTTGTGTATGTCGATGATATCGTTGCCGCCGCTAAGAAGCAGGGGGAGCTTGACTGGTTCTATGAGACACTATCAGAGAGATTCAATGCCAAGAATCTGGGGGAGATTAGCAAGATCCTCGGAGCAAGAATCACCCGTGATAGGAAAAATCGGACTCTCGATATTGATCAAGAACAATACCTTAAGAGTGTACTAGACAAGTTTGGAATTACCCAGGAGACCCATAAGCCAAAGGCGATCCCCGCAGTCGGATACGAGAACCTACGACTGGCTAACGACAGTGAC
>Ga0302194_10003288_pt1 | contig 10174 bp, 4 predicted proteins | sample II_Bog_N1_1_FD_200227 | JGI IMG/M metagenome (GOLD analysis project Ga0302194, IMG submission 200227) | Peat permafrost microbial communities from Stordalen Mire near Abisko, Sweden - II_Bog_N1_1 | ecosystem: Environmental > Terrestrial > Soil > Wetlands > Peat | place: Sweden: Abisko, Stordalen...
ATGATTCGGGTCCATGGCCATTACCTCTTCCAGTTCCCGGACCGCGGCTTGCACTTCGCCCAGGCCGTGATGGGCCAGTGCGCTCAGGAGCGCCGATTCAATGCGATTCCGCTTGTCAAGATCGTCGTCGAAGAGAAGCAGATTGGGCAAGGAGGTGGCGAAGTAGTCGATCTTCGGCTCTGTCTTGAGCTTCATTGCAGCGAACTCGGCAAGGCTGGAGAAGACTGCGCGCGCACCCTCCTCATCGCCCAGCGCCCGCAGCGCCTGGGCTTGAAAATAGGCTTGAGGACTCAGGGCTCGAAGCGGCGCCGCAGCCGCTGTGAAGTAGCGCTCGGCGAGCTGGTTGTCCCCAAGCTGCTGCGCGGCCAGGCCGGAGAAGTAGTCCAGATCGCGCTCGAGGGTAAGCAGATGCCTGCCTTCTCCCAGGTTCCGCGGATAATGCCGCGCGCTCTCGAAGTGATCCAGTGCATCGGCCGCATCGCCCGCGGCCAGGGCCGCTCTGCCCAGCGCACGATGCGCGTGAACATACTGCGCCGACACCAGCCCTTCACCGCCCTCCCAAGGGCTGAAGCGGCGCGCACTCAGCATATCCAGAGCGGATTTCCATCTGTCGCATTGGTTGAGCAGTGTGATGTACTCCACGGTCAGGTCGTCCCGGCGCTCCACAAGTTGACGGTGCTCATCGAGAGAGCACAGCCGTTCCCGCGGTGTGGCCCGTCCGATTCTCTTCTTCAACTGATCCCACTCGTAGAGCAGCCGCGCATCTTCGCCATTCGCCGCGAAGGCCCGCGCATACATGTGATCGGCCGCTTCCGGATCGTGCAGTACATTGAATTCGGCAATCCCCAGATTCCTCCACGGAATCGAGAACTCCTCATTCAGTTCGACCGACCGGCGCCAGCAGGCGATAGCTTCCGCATGGCGCTGCTTGTCGTAATACAGATTCCCAAGATAGTAGTGCGCCTTTGCGCTCGCCGGGTTCCTTCGCACCGCATCCTCAAGCACAATCATCTCTTCCAGCCTTGCAGGGAAGCAGTATCGCGACGACGTCCCCTCTGCCTTGACCGCAAAAAGGTCGGATTCCCGCCCCAGGCCAAGCCCAGACACTAGCCATGAGAGCGTATACCAAAGCATCGGATGCTCCAGTCGCTCTGCGGTACTGCACGCCTGCAACAAGGTATATGCATCCTCGCGGAGGCCGGACCAGGCAAGATCGTAGACCACGTCCAGCAGCGTCTGGACATCTCCATCGAGGGCAGATACAAAGGCGCCAAGGTCTTGGTCGTCGCGGGTCGCCAGAAATCGCTCAGACATCATGCGAAAGTCCAGCCCATCCAACGCCAGCGACTCGGCGATGACCAACTGTGCGTCGTGCTCGCGCCCCATGCGCCGCAGCAATGAGGCCTGCAAGGCGCGTGCCTTCAGGTTGTCGGTGCTGGTACGCAGGCTCCGTTCCACCTGCTCCAGCGCCAGGGAAAGGTCTCTGCGCTCCGTGCTTATGCACGCCAGAGCATAGTATCCCGCGCTCTGCCAGGCCTGGTTCCACACCGACTTGTGGAAGGCGGCATAGGCCTCCGCGCTCTTTCCCTGGTAGATGCAGGCAAGGCCGAGATTGTAGAACGGTTCACCGTCGATGGGGTTTGGATTTCTAAGAGTCAGACGGCGAATGGCGCGGGCAAAGCACGCTTCCGCTTCGGCAAACTGCCCCTTGCGCAGATGAACAAGGCCCATTGCATTGTTCAGGCGGGCGTCTTCCGGTTCGCGCTTGAGCCCTTCGCGCCAATAGGTCTCTGGCGACCGGGTGGCATGACGGTACTGTTCCAGATGCAGACCGGTCAGATACAACTCCTCGATGTTTTCAATCTGTTCTGGCGGCAATGGTTTCGTGGCCGGCTCCGGAGGCTCGAGGTCCAGTTGCACCTCTGGCTGGTAACAAATCAGTTCCTTCCCCTCCCCATCCAGCACCGAAAGCCGGAACTCCTCCGGCCGGCTTGCGGACGCTTCGACAGACTGCAAAAGCGGCTGGCCGGGCGTCAACTCAAGCTGTCGGTCGATCATCGGCTGCCCTGCCCTGGTCAGCATTACGCGCACCGTGCGCCGCGAAGTGGCGCAGACTCCCACATGCGCGCCCTGAGCATCGAATTCAAGATTCACAGCCACTTGTGTGTTCGCGTTCTTTGCCGGCCCGATCTTCTGGATCGGATACCAGAACTGGGTGAAGGTCCTGGTTTCATACGGCTGAAGCCAGGAAAAATCCGGCTGATTGTCAGTGTAGGCGCCAGCCATCAACTCAACATAGGGCCCGTCTTCGTCGGTCAGGTTCCGGTCCCAGGCATATCCGAACTCCGCATTGCCCCACGTCCACATCTTCTTCCCTGGCGCCACGTAGTGGTTCGACGTGTGCACCAGGCCAGCCTGGCGCTCGTGATCGTACCCGCCGCAAAAGTCGTACTTCGACTTCGTCACCATGTACGACGTAGGCACCGGAATGTTCTTGTACCAGGAGATATCTGTGCCAGGGCGATAATCCACTCCGTAATACTCGTTACGCGCGATGGGGAATGAGGAAATGGCGCGCTTGGCATGGTCTGCCACAAATGTCACGTCCGGCGGGAAGAATGCCTGGTACTGGTCATGCACGCGCACCGCGACGTTGGCCCACCATAGAAAGGTTTGCGGCAAGCGCGTGGGGTTGTACAGCCTGACTCTGGCCTCGACCATCGCCTTGTCCGGCGAGAGGCGGATGCCCACCATTCCCTTCATGCGCAGCATGGGATCGTGCTCGCTGAGCCAAACTGTGCGGCTGCCGTCGGCTTCCTCTTCGATGCTTGCGTGAACTGGCATGAACGTGGACGGCCGGTGGTGCTGCGGCCAATTGAACTCGACCCCGCCTGAAATCCACGGACCCAGCAGACCCACAAGCGCTGGCTTGATTACGTGCTGCCGGTAAAAAAAATCGTATTGATTGGTGCGATCCAGGCCCGTTTGGATGCGCCCGCCAATCTCGGGGAGGATCATCAGCTGTATATATTCGTTCTCCAGCATCACGGCCCGATAAGTGGCATCTGTCTTCTCCAGCGACACGCGATCAGTGAACGGATTCGGATACACTTTCCCGCTGCTCCCCTGGTACACACGTTTCTCCAGGAACATCGGATTGGGATCTGCTTCCTGCACCGGATAGGTAGGAATGACGACCTGCTGCTCCCAGCAGCGGACTGGCTCGGATTTACGCATTTCACGCATATGGCTTGACCCTCAGTACTCCCAGCTTCTTCCCTAAGGCAGGGACGGCAAGCTAATTCGTGCTGTCAGGAAAAATGAAAATCCCGAATGTCCGGTATCGTACACGGACACTCGACACCCATGCAATGGTTTTCCTCACTTTCAGCGCACGTTAGCCTCCAATCAACGGGTTGTCTCCTCGTCACTGACTCGACATTAGAACTTCTCCCGATTCTCGCTTCGAAACGATGGATAGCAGCCGGATCGTGCAAGTTACTTGCACTTCTAAAACAATCCACCATAATGTTATAGAATCGGTTTTTCCGAAGGACGTTGATGAAGCCTCCCAGTATCAAAGACATCGCTCAGGCGCTTGGCATTTCGATTGGTACCGTCGACCGTGCACTTCACGGACGCTCGGATGTTAGCGCGTCAACACGAGCCCGCGTTTTGAAGAAAGCCGAGCAACTCGGATACAAACCAAATGTCGCCGCTCGCTCCCTGAAGCTCAACCGGCGGCTCCGGATTGGCGTTTACTTCCCTCGCAGCATCGCGTCCTTCTTCGATCCTCTCCGTTCCGGCGTGCGCACGGCAGCTTCCACTTTGCCGGGAGTCAATGTTGAACTCGTCTTCCGCACCTTTCCCAGGCTGGACGAAGGCGATATTGAACTTCTGAACGCAGATGCCGGCGAGCGGTTCGATGGCATCCTCGTTGCGCCCGGCAGTCCCGACCACATCGGGCCCACATTGAACGCCGTGGCGCGTCGCGGCGTCGCCATTGTCTGCGTTGCCAGCGATGTTCCGCGCAGCGAGCGCCTTGCCGCGGTGGCCTCGGACGCCTATGTAAGCGGCGCTATTGCGGCAGAACTGTATTCTAGAACCATTCAGAAATCTGGCCATCTTGCCACCATCACTGGAGAGTTGACCACACTCGACCATGCCGAGAAATTGCGCGGCTTTGCAGCAAATCTCGCCGTCCTTGCTCCTCATCTTTCTCTCCTCCCAGCCATCGAGTCGCACGAATCACCCAAGATCGCGTATCGCCAAGCTAAAGAACTCCTATCTCGCAAGCCTCATCCGTTGGGAATTTACATAAGCACTGCCAATAGCATTCCCGTACTCCGCGCACTCGAAGAGAGCAAGCTTCTCGGCGCGGTTCAGGTTATCGCAACGGACCTTTTCCCTGAACTCATTCCGTATATCGAATCAGGAAGAGTTATTGCGACTCTTTATCAACGGCCATTCACCCAGGGAAAGACCGCGCTGGAGCTTCTCTTCCGCTATCTTCTTGAGGGCGTGAAGCCCGAACCACATACCCGGCTAGCTCCCCATATCATCCTCCGCAGCAACCTCACTCTGTTTACCAGCTATCTAACGGAAGCCGCCGATACAGCCATATCCAGCAAATAGCTGCCCGGAGTTTCTGGCTGACGAGTTAGCAGTGAGCAGTTTCATGAGAGCCAGCCTGCAGGGGAACCAGAGCTGGCTTATCACGGAACCACAGCTCTCAAGTCGGGGTCCCCAGCGGCGGGTCTTTGTTGCTGGGGTGGAAGTCGAAGCGACCTTCAGAGAGCGGCAACCCTTCCAGAGACTAACCGGGCCACACTAACTCTGGTTCCGCACTACGGCGTAACACGGAGATTGTCGAACTGGATTCGCGCCCACTCCGAGCCCAGCGCGATCATGCCGTGTGTGTGCGCCGAATCCACGATAGATACCAGCGGAACCCCGTCCAGCGATGCCACGATCTGCTGGCCGCGGAAACGCAATTCCAAATGATGCCATTGATTGCGATCGAGCGCGGTTGATCCGGAGGCGAGGTTGAGAACAGGCTTGTTGTATCCAGTGGAGAGAAGCTCCCATGCGCCGTCAGGCTTCAAGCGCAGCACGTACCCGCTTGGCCAGCGCGCTTTGTCGTCTTCGAACACGTTCGCGGAGTCAATGCGACCCGCAATAGTTGCGAGCGCTCCGGATAGAAAGTGAACATCGGCCGCAACGCTGTAGTCCGTCCAGTTCGAATCTCCCGCCAGGGTGAATGGGTCGGGCGTCTGCGCCCAGGCAACGGGTCTGGCAAGAATTACTTGTTCCAGGCACTGGCCTGGCCGTCCGTCACAATGCCGGACCTCAAAAGCGCCATCCTGATCCGAAAGATATTTGGGCGTGCGATTCAATGGGGTCTGTTCAAAGTCGTCTTCATAAGGAAATGGAAACGCTGCGGCAACCGGCGGTTGCACTGTTCCTTTGCCCTGCCCCGTGGTCGTCGTCAACGAATAGAGCGACTCTGGCTCGAAGGTATACTCGAACACGCAGTTCTGCGGCGTCAGGCTCGCGACATGTTCGAAGATGTGCGTGCTATTGGTCTCCCAGATGTGAACCTGGGTGGCGGCAAGGCCACCTGCCAAACGGAAGGAGACAGTTTGCGGACTCTTTGCCTCGATCGTCTCCAGAACTACGCTCCAGTTCTTCATGTCCGTAGAGCGCAGAGCGACGTAGCTTCCCTTATCGGGCAGGTAGCCCGATGCAGAATCGAGATACTGCCATCCGGGTTGCGCAAACTGCGTGGTATGGGCGGTCACCCAGATGGTGGACTGAATGTCGTAGTGGCCCGACCAGGGCGTGTTCGCATACATCAGCCCCGAATTGGGAGCGGCCAGATTGTCGTAGTAGGAAGTTATGGGACTCCATATCTCCGTGGAAGTCAGCGTGCCCTGTAGATAATTCTGGTTATAAATATGTGACAGGATGCGGCCGCCGACCGGCCAGTCGCGGCTGACGAAAGGTCCCCCGCCGCCATTGGGTTGGTCTTCGCTCGACCATAGCGGCTTCCCTGTCTTGCGCGCCGCTTCCGTGGTGGTTATGTTGCCCTTTTCATCGCGAGGATAGTGCGCGCCGATGACGTCGATGGCAGCGGCCAGTTCCGGGTCCTTCAAGATGGAATCGGCGATCGACCAGTCTCCATCGCAGCAGGCAATCTTGGTCGTCAGGTGCTCGGCCTTCAGCCGCCTGTGAAGGTCTTTGATATAGGGGATGTCAAAGTCTCTCTCGTTCCAGATCCCGGCGTATGCGATGTCCAGCGAATAATCCCGCTTTGCCGTGCGGATAAAGTCCACCACGTAGTCCGCCATCGTGGAAGAATAGAGGGTCTCCTTGCCCGCCGCTTTTGTACCGACCCAGGCCGGCGCGCCCCAGGGAAGAACCTCCAGGACGATAGCATGGTTCCTTTTCTGTGCCTCCACCATCAACCACCATTCGTAGCCGCGCGTTGAGTCATGATCGGATGCGGCACGCATGTGGCTTGGTTCGGAACCATCGGTCGAATTGACATCGGCGCCCAACTCTACCTTCAGATGTTGGAGCGCTGCTCCATAACCAGGCTTGAATAGGTAATCGAGAATCTGGCTGCGCTGCGGTTCAGGGTAGTCGATGAGCAACCGCGATGAAGCTCCGGCGCTCACCCCTCCAAAGCCGTCAAAGACGCGGCCGGAACTTTTCCCATCCAGCACCACGCTTGTCTGCTGGCTAATCGCGGAGATGCCGGCGAAGAATACGCCCAGACACAGGATCAAAGATGCTCTTATGACCAGGCCGGGGACATTCCGCCCTGCCAACCAATACGCCTTGCACATAGTCACTCTCCAAAGATCAATTCAGTTTGCACAATTGCCTCATTCTGCTCAGCGCTCTTGCCCCGCACCGCTAATAGTCGGGAGCAAAACACTGACTAACCAACCAGTCCGATCAAACGCTCTCATGCTGCCCCTGAAGGGCACTGGATCCGCTCCGGGTCTTAGCGATCCGTCTACCTTTCCTTCCCCTTCGGCAGGAAGTCGTCAGCCCTGTCCTGGTTCTTGATTTGCTGCACTTTCCTGGACTCAGACGCCGCCTTTGCTCTTTCGCCATTCCGGCCATACAACATTGCCAGGCGGTAATGCGCCGGCGCAAACTCGGGTTCGATCTTTACTGTCTCTAGCATCTCGCGGATCGCGTCCTGATACCGCTTTTCGCTCTGGTACAGCACGCCTAGTTGATAGTGAGGTTCGTACCACCCCGGAGATTTTGTCTCTGCTTTCCGCAAAAGCGCCTCAATGTGGTCAAGATCCTTCCCTTCTTCACCGCCGCCCCGCTGCCAGAGGCTGTAAGCATAGTAATAAGTGGTGGCTGCATTCTCCGGGTACCGCGTGGCCAAGTCTTGCAATCGCTTGTCCACTTCGGACGCTAATTCCGGAGACACTTTTTGAGCCTTCCCCAAAAACTCGACAGGTCGTCTGTCGGTCGGGTCAAGATCAACGGCAGCGCACAACACACGAATTGCGTCGTCGTATTGTTGAGACGTATACAGCGCAACGCCCAGTCCCACCATCATCTGCGAAGACTTGGGATACTGGGCCACTCCGTAACGGAAAAACTTGATTGACTCATCGACGAATCCAACATACTTCTTATGTTGCAGAAGGAACGTGGCCAGTTCGAAGATATTCGATTCAGACGGGTCCAACTCTGCCGCACGATGATATTCCCGGGCGGCTTCCGCATAATCCTTGCGCTTGTCCGCGATCGCACCAAGCAGACTGTGTAATCTTCCGATGTCCGATCGGCTGAGCATTTGCTCGATTTGCCGCCTGGCGCCATCTAGATCCCCAGCCTGCATGAGCGCAAATGACAAATCGTAACCGATAGATTCATCGCCGCCCGAAAGCCCGTAGGCTTTTGAAAGCCAACCCACACTGTCGCGCCACTTACTTTGGCGGAGATAGAATTCGCCCAGCGCGGCAACGCGATGAACGTTTCCCGGCTGCTCGTCCACCGCCGTCTTGAGTGATTTCTCCTCTTGTGCCCGCTCATTCGTCTGCGAAGAAGCTTGCCAGAGCGCACACGCTATGTTGCTCGGAGACAGCATCCAAAGCATCCATGTGGACGCCACGAGTTTTGCAAAGCTGGCCACAGGAGTCTTTTCACTTGTCCCGAAAAAGCAAGTGCACAACAACTCGATGAATCAGCAGAATCTTTGCCGCTCTCGAAGTCTTGCTCCGCGGCGCGTCTTTCGTCAAGAGCCGCAAATTGGCTCCGACGATCGGTTGGAGATCGTCGGAGCCTTTCCAGTTTGTCTAAAAGTAGCACTTAAACGCGAACTGCAATTGGCGCGCAGTGCTGATCGTGCTCGTAATCTGCCCGAAGTTCGGGTTGTTTCCCTGGTAGTTCAGGTTTCCAGGTAACGCGAAGCTAGGGGTGTTGGTCAGGTTAAATGCCTCAGCTCGGAACTCCGAATGGATTCCTTCCCTTATTTGGAAAGCCTTGAAAACGGAGAAGTCGAAGTCTCTATAACCTGGTCCGTTAACCTGAGTAGGCCCGCCTCCAAGAGGTGCGAGGTCGGTCTGTCCAACGGTCGCGACTAAGGGAGGGTTGGTGAATGCAGCAGGATTGAAGTAGCTTGCGATGTGGCCCCTGTATTTGCTGACGCCGGGAACCGTAACAGCATAGGCCGAAATTCCGGAACCCGTATTGATGGCACTCCAGACAGTGTCAGGTTGCCCGCTGTCAAACGTGAGAATGCCATTGATGCTCCAGCCCCCGAGAACAGCTTCTCCGATGCGGTTCAAACCATTCAGGAAATCCTTGCCCCGGCCAAAGGGGAGAGCATAGCTGCCGCTGGCGACAAACTGGTGTTTGATGTTGAAGCCGGCGAGGCCTCTGTCATAGCTCATCGGGACAATGGCCGCCGCACGATATCCTCCGGCACCGCCATTGCTAAGAGAATCTCCCGCATCAGTAAGTGCCTTGGCGAAGGTATAGCCAAGCAGCATGTCAAGGCCTTTATATGCGTGGCGTGTCCACTTGGTTTGAAGTGAGTTGTAGCTGCTATTGCCCTCCGTATTGAAGAAGGGCATACCCGCGCTCCAATCGGGAAATGGGATGAAGTTCTGTGGCGCTGCACCGGGAGAAGCAACATAGCCGGTGTACGGCGTCCCTGGCGGAAGCAACTCGGTGACGTTGTTGTTTCCTGTGAAGGCTTCAAGATGCCTGACTTGCGATCCGACATAAGCTGCCTCAACGGCATCATGCTGAGTCACCGCGTATTGCACGGTGAGGTTGTAGCCTTGTGTATAGGCAGTCTTGTAGTTGAGCTGCCCACCGCGCAGGGCCAAGCCGCTGGCGCTAATCGACGCGGGTGTGAGCGGGGTTCCAGTCATCCCCTCTTCCAGGGTTCCTGTCGCACCGTTGGGGTAGATGATAGGGGTAACCGTGGAGATGCCACCATTCGACGTGTCGCTGAGTGAGATCTCATATTGAAAGGGATAGTTGTAACCAAGGCTAGGGTACCCGCCCCGGTTCTCAAATGAGCCATAAAAGATGCCATACCCGCTGCGGATCACCAACTTCGGTGTAAGCGAATAAGCAAATCCCAGGCGAGGCGCAAAGTTCAGCTTCTGGATTACACCCAAGCCGCTTCCGTACTTGTCTGTGTAAACCAGCGCAATGCCATCCTGGGCAAGCGTACTGGTAAAGCTAGAGGAAAGCGGCGTACTCTTTTGCCTGGTTGGGATGATGAGTTCCGCGCCTGCGTTTGTTTTCAAAGATGGCTGCACAAAGTTTGCTTGTGCCCCACCGGCTTCGCCCGTCAGCCCAAAATGCTCCCAACGTACACCGAGGTTGAGAGTGAGTTTCGAGGTTATGGCCCAATCGTCCTGGAAGTAAGCGCCATAGTAGTTGCGATTCGCGTGAACCGTACCGAAGTTCGAGGCAGCGTAATAATCCATGCCACCAGAAAGGTTGACACCGTTGGGAACGGTAGCGGCCTCTGGAGTAATCAGCAGTTGGGCAATACCCGTCAAGTTGTCGGCCTGGGTGGGGGTTGAAGTGTAATTGCCGTCGAATGCGAAGTTCCCCTTGGGTGCGGGTGGGGCCAGCCACGGGAAGTAGATGTACTGGAATTCCCCACCAACCTTGAACG
>Ga0302194_10003314_pt1 | contig 10123 bp, 10 predicted proteins | sample II_Bog_N1_1_FD_200227 | JGI IMG/M metagenome (GOLD analysis project Ga0302194, IMG submission 200227) | Peat permafrost microbial communities from Stordalen Mire near Abisko, Sweden - II_Bog_N1_1 | ecosystem: Environmental > Terrestrial > Soil > Wetlands > Peat | place: Sweden: Abisko...
TCATGAGGGCTTCCAGTTGTGCTCAACACTTCCGGGTGAACGCCGACCTCACTCAACATCTCTATCAATCGGCGATGCGCCTCCGGGTGCTGTCTCGGTTCACGGAAGATTGTGAGCTTCTTTCCGAGAGCCGATGGTGCTATCTCGTCATGCTTGGCTGCTGGATCATTTGATTTCATGCAAACCACAAGGCGATCTTGCGCGAGCGGCTGCATATTCAGGCCCATTCCTTCTGCGGGCAGAGTCACCAAAGCCGCATCAATGAGGCCTCGTTCAACCAGGGAAAGAAGCTCCACATGGTCGCCACTCTTTGGCATGATTTCGGAGTCCGGAAACAGGTCGGTATGCGCGCCGCAAACCATCTGCAAAAGCGCGCGATCAACGAACTGAGAAAACCCGATTCGCAACGGCGCAATGGAGACGTTGTGGCTTGCCTGCGCAGCCGCAATCACTTCGTTGCGAAGTGCAAGTATCTGTCGAGCCCCTGCAGCCAACACTTCCGCTGCCGGAGTCAATTTGACTCCTTTTGGAACTCGCACCAGGAGGTCTATTAAGAGAGACTCCTCCATGGACTTTAGCTGAGTGCTCAAGGAGGGTTGAGCGAGGAAGAGACGCTTCGCCGCACGGCTGATATTTGCCTCTTCTGCAACTGCAATTAGGTATCGCAGGTGCCTGAATTCGAGTAGGTCTGACATGCTATAACGCTCCACTGCTAGATTTGCGAAGCTGTTCGATTGGTCCAGGACCACAAGCGTGTCAGTGTTCCCCCTCCAAGGGGGATAGCGATTATGACGGGTGGGAATCAAGAAAGTCAACGAGACCAACAGTTTAAGTTCCCTTTGCTGACAAACCGGATGCTATAGGCGAAAGCTATGCCCCAATGCAAATGCCATAGCTGAGAAGTATTGGACAACAAACTCGCTGGCCATGACTCTGAAGGTGTCCACTTGGGATGGCAGTCAAAGAGACCCACATTCTCATAGTCCAAACGCAGAGATGGGCGCCTTCGGCTCGATCATCAAAGGGCAAATGGAACTCTGAATTTGAGTCAAGGAGAGGTCAAATGGAGCAGAATGTAGAGAAGTTGCTGTATTCCCGTCGCGATACCGCTGAAGCACTCAGTCTCAGCGTTCGCTCTGTCGATTACCTCATTACGACTGGGCGTCTCTCCATGCGTCGAATTGGAGGCAAGATTCTCATTCCTGCAAGTGCCGTCCGGCGCTTCGCCAGAGAGGATCACCCGGAATTCGTCCGCGCCGTTGGCATCGACATCCCAATTCGCGCAAAGACCAAGCGGCAGGCCTCGGACGTGCCTCCCAGCCGTTTTGAGCCGCAGAGTGAACCGAACGATGATGTAGTGCCGCTGAGAGCGAATAGCAGTCATTGATTCATTCGTAGGGTTGAAGAAAAACAGGGTTGAAGAAAAACCTGTTGAAGAAAAACCTTGCCACAAAGCCGACTTTTTGTTATCAAACCTCTGTTTCGTGAGCAGTCGGTCACAAAAAGTACCGCATTCGCACAGCACAGAATAGTGATATATCTTCTTACCTATGGCACAGGACAGGTTGGAAGGAAGGAATCTGATTCCCTCTGCGACCGGACCGGCTGGTCCAATCCCGCATCCAGCCTATTGCACTCCCCAATGCTATGCGAAAGGCAAGCGTAAGTTGTCGGGGTCCTGTAAATGCAAGGGTTGTCGCGGCGGCGCGCATGGCCGCGGGAAGAAATATGCGTTTGACCACGGCTATCTAAAGAACGCGCCCCCGGGATCCCGGAAGCCACCGCTTGACCAAGAACCGCTTTTTCCCGAGCAGCCTTCTGCAGAAATTGAAGAACCCAATCAACCGTAATCCGGCCCCTGTATTCGCCAAACGATGCCGGTCCTCCATGGTGACCTAGGAATGGGCACCGAACCTGCCTCTTAGGAAGGAACCCGGCCCAGCATTCCTGTCGGAGGGCCGACTTCTGTGGGAAGGCGGAGTTGTCGATGGCGAGACTGTTGATCTATAAGAATTCGCCTCAGACAAGATCAGACAGTTGCTGTGCGGTCAAGATTTTGACGCCGTACGTTGTTTTCAGCCATGTACGGTTGTTGTCATCAAATATTGAGGGGCCAATTGCGGAGCCTCCACGATCTTCAGTACAGAGAAAGTCATTGCCAAAGGCGACGTGCGCAGCCACTACATCGCCATCGGCAGATTCCGCAAAAACCTTCTCAATCTGTTTCTTCTCTTTGTTGAGATTTGATTTGCGTGCGTACTCGTAAACGCGATAGATGAGCTCACGATCTGATAGCCATTCCGGCCGCGCCGCGTCCAGCCTCTCGGTAAATTCTTTCGCGAGAGCCACATGAGCCCCTTGCCCTACTCCTCTCGAAACAATGGCATTGACGACACTCCCGAATCGCTCGTCGTAGTCTGCGGTCGCAAAGACTTCGGGGGCATAGATGTCAGGATTGCTCCTGAGGCGGGCAGGAACAGGCAAACCGATATACGGCGTCGAAAGTAACTTCATCCCAATCGACAAGGCTTGGCGGAGCTCCTCTTCGAATTCTCCACTCAGACCGGGGTGTAGGTCGTGATTCGCTTTTATTCCGATGGTCATGGAAACGAGTCCACTACCTTGTGGCTTACTCGCCACCTCAACCTTCGGGGTGCTTTGGGCGTGAAATTTCGCTCGGTCCGTCGGTTTTATAGCTTCCAAAGTGCCGAAACTCTCGCAAATAAAGCCGCGCACGAGCCCACTTCGGATTGCGTTGTTGATCCTCGCCAACGCTGCATAGTTTGGACTCCTGAGATACCGCTCGGGAAAGACCATCCTGTTCCAGACATTGGTATCGAATGTAACCAGCATTGTCGGACCCTCTTTCGCGGTTTCCAGTTTTACGATCTGCTCGCCTGATCCGTCCGGATCGACGCCGGACAATTGGAGGCTATCAACTCGAAGATTTGAGCTGCACCACCGATAGCATACCTTTGAATTCCAGTTGGTCATGGGATACATCACGGGCTCCGAGAGTCAACGCAGCAGAATCCCATTCGCCATACCGATCTTTCGATCTAAATCCGACGTTCGGTAACGATCCGACCAATTCTTGCAAGAGCCCATGCCGCGTCCGACGCGGTGCGAAAATAGTCGTATGTTGCCCGTCAACTTGAACGACCTGACCACCGCTCATATCGAGAGCCTCATTGAATCCGAGGTACCTGAGAGTTTGACTCTTGACTACAAACAGCAGCTCCCCAGCAAGGAGCGCGAGGACAAAAAAGAGTTCCTCTACGACGTAGCAGCGATGGCCAATTCAGCTGGCGGCGATCTGGTCTACGGGGTTGCGGAACGCCGGACAGGGGACGATAAGCCAACTGGAATCCCAGACCGCCTCTTGGAAACTCGATTCCCAAACCCACAAGAGGAAGAAATGCGCCTCTCTAGCTACATTCGTGACGGCATGGCACCCAACCTGATCGGAGTAGTAGTGCGAAGCGTTCATTGCGACGGCGGGGATGCGCTAGTGGTACGGGTACCTTCGAGTAGAAGCAAACCGCACATGGTCAAAATGGGAGGGACAAATAAGTTCTACAAAAGGACGGGAACTGCAAGTCACCCAATGGATTGGGATGAGATCCGGCGGGCGTTTTCCGAACAGCGCGAACTCCGAGAAACCATCGCGAATTGGAGGGCGCACCGGCTGGACTTGATCGAACAGGGCCGGGGGCCAGTTCTCCTAGAAGGCGAAGTGGCAATGCTGTTCCATATCATCCCGGCTGATGCGTTCACGCCGGGGATGTTCACCGAGGCGTGGCGAATGTCACATGATCAAAAGAAAGCGGTGTTCGTTCCGTATGGGAACTACAACCAGCAGTACAACGCCGACGGGTTCCTTTGCTATTCAGGCCGTGCAGCTGCGGGGCCACGGAAGAAAACGGACGGGTACTGGGGGTACACACAACTGTTTCGGTCCGGGATCGTCGAGTACGCATTTAGCCATTTTTATGGTCCGCCCATCGGCTTTCATAGCGATCTGATCAAGGGTCAGGAAGTCGAGCAAGCAATCGTCCACTGCTATGAGGATGGGATTTGACGATTCCGGCGGGAGGGACGCACAGGGATTCTATATGTTGCCTTTTCCATGGCCGGAATTCAGGACAAGCAAATCTTCTCAGTCTCACGGATATGGTATCCGCGAGAGTCCGGCATTCGAGAAAACACCTTCACTTCCCCGGAAGTAATGGTGGACTTGAGCGAGGTGGAAGAGCGGCCCTACCCTCGAACGCTGCGCCCGCTGGTAGATACTTTTTGGCAACTTGATGGGAGAGAGGGGACGCCGTTTACTCCCAACGAAGAATGGAACCCATTTGGCGGGTACGATTGAAACCGCCCTGGTGAGCCAAATTACTCAATGATCGTGATTTGGGCAGTAGCGGCCGAACAGATCACCGCAAATGCTGATTTGCCCGAAATCAGCGCAGCTTCCCAGTCGTCGTTATCTGAAACCGAACAAAATCAATTTTGGCCAGTTGATCAGAATTGCCCTTTTCCAAGAGTATCGCGCAGTCCTTGGTCAGAAGCATGGCACTCAGCCCTTGGGCAAGCGGCACAAATCGCCGGAACGATCAGGCTGCGACCGGATCGAGCTTCTCAATGGCTGCCTGATTGTGCTCTGGCGCCAGATGCGCATACCTGGTGGTCATGGAAATTGTCTTGTGCCCAGCTAGTTCCTGAACCGTTCGCAAGTTGACATCCTTCATAACCAGGCGACTGATAAATGTGTGGCGCAGATCATGCCAGCGGAAGTTCTTTATCTTCGCTTCTTCAAGAGCCAGCTCGAACCATTTCCGGGGATTATTCAAATCGCGTCCGTACTTGGACTGAAAGATGCGGCCATTATGGGGCCGTACGGCATGTAATGCCTCGAACGCCTTCAGGCAGGTCTTGTTCAACGGAATCTCCCGATCACTTCCATTCTTCGTCTTCTCTAGCAGGATGCGTTTGCGGGTCAGCGACACCTCCGGCCATTCCAAGCTGAACTGCTCGCCCTTCCGCATCCCCGTATTCAGAGCAACGTCGAACTCCGGCAGGTGCATCGGGAACTGCTTCGTGATGGCCTCACGCACACGCTTCTCCTCGTCATCTGAAAGAAACCGGATGCGCGCATTGTTCTCAGCTCGCTGCTCCACCATGCGTGCTGGGTTGCTGGTTACTTTTCCATCAGCGAGCGCAATCTTGAAGGTCTTCCCAAAGACATTCTTGTACCGGTTCTTGGTCGCCGCGGACCATTTGTGAGCGCCAATCCAGGAGTCAATCTCAGACGGTTTAATCTCGTCCGCGACCCTCTCGCCAAACGCTTCTAGAATGAATTTCATTCTGCCCTTGAAGTTTCGGACATCCCTGCGCTCGTGATTGATGTACCAGTCGATGGCTTCCTGGGCGATCGCAGAGAATTTGACGCCCTTGTGCTTCATGTTCGCCGGCATCTTGACGCCGCGAACCACGTCCCCCTTCCGCAGGCCATAAAGCTTGATGGCATCGCCGCGCCGACCGACCTTCTCGCGATGCTCCACGCCGTCAACCTTGAAGCGAATCCACCAGATGTCGGAGCCCGGCACCTTTTCAAAGACGCCCCGTTCCTTGCGAACCACTTTCCTCGGCATGGGATTTACCCTCCTCAAACCGATGCTAGCAGCTTTGGTACAAAGTGGCCCCAGAAGTGGCACCAGCACTTATTTTAGGGTCTTTATTTGAGAAAGAGCATGTGTCTAAGTTATTGATTCCATGGTGCCCGGAGGGGGGCTTGAACCCCCATGACTCGATTAGAGTCTGCGGATTTTAAGTCCGCTGCGTCTGCCAGTTTCGCCATCCGGGCATGCGAGTGCAAATCTCACCCACCTATGGTAACCGAAGCCCAAAAGGCGGAGACAGACGCCAACCAACACGCTTCATCCGCGACAGCTCCCAAAGGCCGGCACAGCGGGCAATCCCTCACACCCGGCTACTGCACTTTTCGAAAATTTATGTTCTCGCCCTCAAGCCGATATTCCGCGGAGCACACATCCCCCCCGCAGATCATCGTCTCGCCGCTGCAGAGCTGGCGCCGCGTAATCAGCCCCATGGTCCCGCAGCGTGGGCACGACATCACTGCCACATACGGGTTTTGGGCACTCCCCATCTTCGCCTGATTCTCCAGCACGAATACGGTTCCAGGGTCCATTCTCTCGGGAATCCATTCTTCCAGAAACTGCAAGTCGGCTGACATCCTGCCCTCCGGTGGGTCGATGTAACCGAGCCAAACCTCAAACTCCGGCCAGCTCAGTTTTTTTGCAACAGCAGGCTGCGAATGGCATGTTCGGAGGTGAAGAACCTCCGTTCGAAATCAGTGTTGATGGTAAGGGGGCTTCGAGTCAAATGGATTCGAGGCCGGGGAGTATCGACTCCGATTCCTTTTTGCATTTGGCGCGATTTGCCTAATCTGCGGCTCCCTTGTCTCCCTTCGCCCCAGAAGCGGCATAAGCGTCAATCGCCCTGTAGGTTTCCTCGTTCCGAAGAATACTCTCCACATATTCTCGCGTTTGCGTAAACGGAATAGACTCAACAAACTCGTCCATCCCATGATAGGGTCCCGCGGCCTGCCAATCCACCACTCGGCTGTCACCTGCGTTGTAGGCCGCCAAAGCGTACTCCTGCACTCCGCCAAACTTGTCCATCATCTGACGAAGATACCGCGTGCCCAGCCGGATATTCGTTGCGGGGTCCAGCAACTGATAGGTCTCAAAGTGCGCCATCCCTTCTTCCCGCGCCATCGATCGTCCTACCGAAGGCAGAAGTTGCATCAGCCCGTATGCGTTCGCATACGAGATTACCGTCGGGTCGAACTCCGACTCTTGCCGGATAAGCGATGCCACGAGGTATGGATCAAGACCGTTCCTGGCAGACTCCTCCCGTATAGTCTCCCACCATACCTCCGGAAAAAGAATGCGCCAATAGGACAGCGGAATAGACGTGATTGAAGCCGTTGCCGCATAGGGCAACGCCCGCTTCAGGGCTCGCATCGCACGATACGGCTCGCCATAGGACGCATAGATCTGCGCCTCCGCCAGAGAACTCCAGGAAGAAGAGTCTGGATCGGCTTGAATCTCCTGTGCCACGTACTCATTCATGCCGGCATTCGCCAGCAGCCGCGCCTTCGCCAGGTGAGGGCTCTCCGCCGGAAAGCTCTCATCCAGAGCGGGCACCGGGGGCGCCTGGAACTGTTCCAACTGAGGAACAACCGCAGGACTCGCATTACCCAATGCTGCCAGCCTCTGTCGCGCCATCTGCGCATAGAAAAAATGCTGGTAAGCGCGGACTATCGTCCGATAGTTCGCCGCCGCAAGCGTCGGCTTCTGGTCCAGCGATTCGTAGAGGCGTCCGCGCCAATACAGCGCCGAAACTGTCTCGATCGCCGTGGGGTAAAGCTTGATCTGCTCGTCAAACATCCGAGCCGCTTCCGCATACAGCCCTTGCCTGTAACTCAGCCAACCCGCTCGCCAGTGTGCGGCTGCCGCGTTCTTGCTCCCCGGAAACTGTGCGGCAAGATCGCTGTAATATGTCGCTGCCTGGGCATAGTCATGGCGGAGCATATACATGTTTCCGCTTGAGAACAGCGCTTCCGCCAGCCACTGGCTGTGGGGAAACTCCGTCTCCATCCGTGTGACGATCCGCTGCTGCTCTTCCAGATCGTTCTTGTTGCGGGCAAGTTCCATCAGCAGGTACAACCGCCGCGCCCCGTTTTCATCGTGCGTGTCTTCCAGCGCCTCCGCCTGGGCCGTGGTCAGCCTTTTGAGCTTCAGCTCGCACGCCGCTTCGGCCACTGCAAAGCCGTTCCGCGTTGCAGCATCCAACCCGAACTTCTCTGCCAGCGCACGATACTGCTCGGCAGCCTCCTGAGAATGGCCGGCGTTGTAATATGCGTCCGCCAGCCCGCGCAACTCGGCCACTGTCAGCGAGGACTCAGCCCCAAGCGAAGTCAACTTTGCTCGCGCCGCAGTCGCGTCGGAACTCAATGGGTGCGCCAGAAGCAGTTTTTTGAAGTCCTGCACTGCCTCTTCTTTTCTTCCCAGCGCCTCCGCCACCATCCCCTGCGCCAGTTGATAGCCAGTCCTGCCGGCCGAACCCGGCGCCGCCAGCAGCACTCGCTCCGCGCCAGAGGCATTCCCGAGTTCGAGCAATACACTAGCCTCGAGTTCCGGCGCACCGGCGTCGAAGATGCTGTCGGGATACCGCTCCGTGAACCCATGCAGCAGAAGTTCCGCGCTCTGATTGTTCCCTACCTCATGGTTGGCTTCGGCCGCGAGAAAGTCTGCGTAATCGGCCAACTCCCCACCCGCTTTTCGAGCCTCAAGCAGATTTGCTTGGGCGTCCCCATACCGCTTGTCAAGCAGATAGGCATGCCCCAAAGCCAGGTACGCCGCGGCAGCCGCGTCTCCGGTATGCAGTTTCGCGTACTTCGTCACCCCGGAATACGCAGCCGCCGTCCGCAGCGTTGCCAACTGCTGGGCCATCGGCCGCAACTCGGTCGAGGCCACAAAAGCCTGATGAATTCTCGCCGTTCGTGCCGCCCGTGCTGCCCTGCTCGCCGTCCCCTTCCCCTGCGACTTCCTTCGCGCCTCTGTTGAGACCTTCGACGAGGTTTTCGGCTTTCTTGCCCCTCCATTGGCCGTCTTGGAAGTGGCCGAACCGCTGGAAGATGTTGAGCTGTTGTCGTTTTGAGCGGTTGAGCCATGCACCGCATCAGCGGAGATGGGCGTAAGCACCATCAGGACGCTTAGGGTGCAAGCCAGCCAGCGCGAAGCAATCGTCATTGGCTTGGAGCAATCCAGCATTTGGAGATTCAGCTTGGGGGAAAATACAACCTTCATCTCTTCACTCTATGATGATTTCATCGGCCACACGCAAGCCAGAACCACCGCCGTCAATGGATTTGCTCCATCCGCGGACCGCATGGTTTGGTTCCCTGCCCCCCGCTCCGGTAAACTGAGTTTTCTGGATCGTTCATTCTTCACCCCACTTGGGCTTGCAACGAACGCCAGCCAGGGTTCGACCAAACACCAATCGATTTCCAACCTGTCATAACGATTTCCGCAACCAACCCCCATGGCGACCATCCAACCCATAGCAGGTGAACTCGAGCCGCATCCTGACGTAGCCCTTGTTGAACGGGTCCGCGGCGGTGATGTCTCGGCCTACGATGAGTTGGTCCGCAAGTACGAGCGCCAGATATTTCGCATATCGCAGCACATTACGCAGAACCGCGAAGACGCTGAAGACGTGATGCAGGACGCTTTCCTCAAGGCGTACGAGAAGCTCGAACAGTTCCAGGGGAACTCAAAGTTTTACACATGGTTGGTTCGAATCGCAGTCAACGAAAGTCTGATGCGCCTGCGGAAGCGGCGCACCGGCAAAATGGTCTCCATCGACGAGGACGTCGAAACCGAGGAGGGCAGCGTCCCACGCGACCTGGCCGACTGGGCGCCCGATCCGGAACAGAACTATACACAGGCCGAGATGGGGCGAATCCTGGAAAAGACAATCAAAGGACTGCCCACCGGTTTCAGGGTGGTCTTCGAATTGCGCGACGTGCAAGGTCTGTCCACAGAGGATACGGCCGAAGCACTTGGGCTCAGTGTTCCCGCCGTCAAGTCTCGTCTGCTGAGGGCAAGATTGCAGCTTCGCGAGCGCCTCAGCAGGTACTTCCGCAGGGGCAAGAGTCGAAAGCAGCATCCGGCAAAAGAGCCCTCAGCCGCAAAAGAGCCTTCAGCCGCGAAAGAATTGGGGGCTGAGAAATGACCTGCACCGAATTCCTCGCCTTACTCGACGATCTGATTGACGACTCGGTCACGCCTCAGATGCGATCCGATTTGCAACAGCACCTGAGCTGCTGCGATCACTGCGTCGTCACCCTAAACACGACCCGCAAAACCATTGAGATCTATCGTTCCCACGAAATCTACGACCTGCCCACCGGCCTCCGCGAGCGACTCCACGCCGCCATCATGGCCCGATGCAAAAAAGGCTGCTAGCGTCGTGCCCCGGAACTGAATAGATCTGCTATTTTCGTCCCCCCTCAAGTCTTCACGACAATTCAATT
>Ga0302194_10003331_pt1 | contig 10101 bp, 9 predicted proteins | sample II_Bog_N1_1_FD_200227 | JGI IMG/M metagenome (GOLD analysis project Ga0302194, IMG submission 200227) | Peat permafrost microbial communities from Stordalen Mire near Abisko, Sweden - II_Bog_N1_1 | ecosystem: Environmental > Terrestrial > Soil > Wetlands > Peat | place: Sweden: Abisko, Stordalen...
TCGAGAACCGAAAGAAGCAGCCGAGCACCGAATACCGGTGAAACCAAGCGCTCGTAACCCTGCCACCATGGCCTAACAGGAACGCATCGACGTCGTGCGCGCTGAGCTCATCAAAATCGACATCCCCGGTTTGTCTAAGAAATGCTTTCAGGGCGCGGGCCGGCGTCGTATAGGAGTTCCCCAGTGCCTGCTTGTATCGGATGAACTCTTCAATAGCGGGAGCAAGTTTCATTGGAGGCCTCCTAACCCGAAGTTGGAAACCTCGCGAAGGGACCTCAGTTGCTCCTTTGCCCAGTCTGCCGAAATTGGCTGTGTTTGCGTTCGCAAGTACTCCGTCAAAGTCGATAGTCGAACATCGGCAACTTGCCCCAGTTTCGTGCGTTCGACCTTTGCGTAGATTGTTGTCGATCGGGTTGAGCGGTGACCGAGGTGATCACCAATCTCCTTGAGCGAGAAACCTTCGTCCAGCAGGTGCGTGGCGCAGGCGTGACGCAAAACGTGAGGGCCATAGTGCGGCAGATGGCAACCCAGAGTTCGAACTCGAAGTGAGATGGAGCAGGAGGCATGGCGCGGCTTCATTGGCCGATGAGGTCCACGCAGCAGGAGAAAAACAAAACGAGAGGAGCATTGTGGGCGCACCGTCTGCAGATACTTGAGGATGGCGTTTCCCACCTCTGCGGTAAGTGGGAAGTCCTGAATCTTCTTATTCTTCGGACGCCGCACGCGGATCTTTTCATTGGTCCAGTCCAGATCGTCCAATGTCAGAGCACAGACCTCTCCGATGCGCAAACCGTATACCGCCAAAAGCAGAATGATGGCGCGATCGCGAATATGGCCCGGGCGATCCGAGTTAAGGCTCGCAATCAAACATCGCACCTGCTCCCAACTTGGACCTTCCGGAAGTCCGCTCATTGAATAGATGCGAGGGCTCTCGATTGTTTTCGCTAATCCTGGGGCGCACCAATTGTGCTGTTCCGCATAGCGAAAAAAGACACGGAGTGACTGAGCATACACTTTGATCGTTGCCTTCTTCCAGCCACGGGTTTTGTTCTCAAGAAAATACGCCGCGAGAGTCTGGGGCAAAACTTCCTTCAGAGGAATGCCCTGCTTCCCAAGCCATTCGAAGAAAAGTGTCAGTGCGGATTCGCGCGTCGAAAGAGTTTGATTTGTATATCCTCGTTCGTCCCGTAGCTCTTTCAGGAAACTGTCGAGCTCAGCCCTGAACTGAGGATTTCGTTCCGGATCACGCCACTTGCCAAGAAATCGAAGCCAATTCTTGGCGATGTAGACAAACCGTTTCGCTGCGGCCTCGCGTGTTTCGGCTTTGGAATGCGGCGCGCATGACTTCGCAGCCCAACTCCCTGCTGCTCGGACGATCTGTACTTCCGAGACCTGGATTGATTGCCGCACGTTCACTCGCTCCGCGACTGCAAGCAAGATCCTGTTGACGTTCCGGAGCGTCTGCATACTATGCCCCTGCTCGTTCAGGTCACAAAGAAAGGCACGCCGCTCATCTGCAAAACGGCCCATCTTGTATATCCATACCCAATTGCTGCGTTTCATTACCTGGTCAAACACTTGGCTGACTCCTTGGAGTGAATTTGAAATCAGCCAAAGTATGCAGGTTATGTGGCCATCGACGCACGCGCCGGCCCTATGGAGAGGTGTTTTCGTGAATCATGACAACATAACCGACATCGCAACATATCTTCGCTTATGTGGTGCACCACATAAGCGCAGGTAATCAAACGAGGATTCCACGCGGACACCTCACTGGCGAACACTTTGGGAGAACTCAGTCGATACTTTGGAAAGGAGAATGGAGGTGCTGGTGAAAATGCGGAAACGGGAGATAAATTGCCGACGATTCGACGACACACCAGAAACTTGAAAACATAGAGCGACAGAACTCTTCAATGAGCATCAACGTCTGGTCGATCCAATATTTTGATCTCCGCGCCGACTGGAGGCTTGGCCGACTCTACCAAACGAGTTCAGAACTTTCCAGCGTGCCGACCATGAGCCTAGCTAACAACCAACCTCAACGAAAAGATCGTTGAATAGGCACCAGCTTGGCAAGTCTCATCCGCCCAGAGCGTGGTTCGCTGAACGTCCTATCACTCATTAGTTAGCAGCGTCATCGATTCGCCGTCTGCCAGGCGGCAAATACGGGGGAACCCTTCGGCCTCAGTGTCCCAGGCGACCCCATGAATCGGCACCAGCCAACGCGCCTGCATGCTGTTGGCGAAGGCCCTCAGATCGATGGGCGAAGCATGGCCACTGGTGTGAAGGTGGGCGGCTTGAGATCGGCCCTCATCGAACCATTTTTCAACTAATCTGCCGTCATCGTTCTTGAGGTAGCCACGCCACATGGACCAGCTCCAAGCGTCGGCGGCGTTCGGTTCGACCCTGCTCCTTGCATAGTCCCGCATCAGCGACGGGCGCACCATGACCACCCATTTTTCGTGGGTTGCATTCAGCTTCTTCGCCGAGATGCCGAAGGGAACCATGCGCTCCACGAACGCTTCATTGCCCTTCCGACGATACATCCGTGCCATCGCGCTGGTGACGACGACTTTGATGCCTGCCAGATCGGGTCGAGGCAGCCTGCCGAACTCACTCAGTAGCTCCAGCACTTCAGCCGTGTAGAGATCGACCACGAGGGTTCGCCCGGCTTTGAGGCAGGCCCGGTAGAGCGTGACGGTACGGTCCACGTTCTGGGCCGACCATGTCACGAACACCCGGCCCTTGGTTTTGCGGAACAAAGCCTCGAAATCGTTCTCCAAGTCGCTCTCTGTGACGCACGACTTATCGCTGCCAAGGTTGGTGCCCTCCATTAGAAGCACATCGATGTCCGAAGGTGGCGCAGCCATGAAGCGGTCCACCAAGGCGGATTTGCGCCCGTGCGTCCGGAAGTCACCCGAATAGAGGAGGCGTTTACCCTCCGCCTCGATCAACAACATATGGGCGTCGAAGGCGCTATGGTCGGTCAGGTAAGGCGTAATCCGAAACGGTCCCACCTCGAACGGCGTCCCGCTCTTCCAATGTCTGAAGTCCCGATCGATCGGTTTACCGAAAATTCCCGAGGTCAGTTGAATCAACCGCCTGGTTGCCTCCCCGCAGAATACTGGCCAGTCGCGAGGTGTTTCTTCCAACAGGCCATAATGATCCTGATGTGGATGCGATACGAAGACGCCGTCCATTGGAGCCTTGAGGTCCAACGTTGTAGGCAACAAGCCGGTGGCATCGTTTGGCGCGTCCAGGGGTCGACCGACATCGAGGACAATGCGATGGTCGCCGGTGGCGATTTCGATGCAATTACCGCCAATCTGCCTGGTCGCCCTATGGACGGTGAGCCGAACGTCTCTCACTGAGCGCCCGCATACTTCAAGGGACCTGCGCTTTCCATAACGCGCATTGGAATTCTCCCTGACAGCTTGCTCTCATGGCCGGCCTTCCAGCTCTTCCAGGCCCGCTTGTTGTCTACGGGCACGTCGACCACCACTAGAGCTGCCAAGGGAGCTACATCGAGCCTGGCGGCGTGGCTCGCGGCTACTATGCTGGGCCCCAACGCCAGTGCGGGTCCAATCTTGTTCTCGTCAGCTAGTGCTCGAAGGTCCACGAGAATCTTAGCCGTTTTACGGTACGCAATCTCTACTAGCTCAACGTGCGAATCCTGCTCAAGGAAGAGACGATAGTTGGATAGCTGTTTGAGCACTTCAGGGAATTTGTCCTCCTCGAACTCGGCTCTGCAACGGATACGGCTATCGTCGACGGTCTTGACCTCCCAGAAGACCACTTTCCCGTCTTCAATGGCCACGAGGTCCATCCGAACGGCCACCTTGGGGACAGTCCACGCGGGGAGTGCCATTTCCAGATCAACGACGTGATCGTTCTTCTCGACGAGTTCATCGACGATCGACTTCTCGACGCCAGCGTATCCCCCTGCAGCAGTAATCCAATGGTGGAGGGTGGCAGGGCCGTCATAGGGCGCAACCCACGCACCCTGGGAGAAGACACCCTTTGTTGTCAGGCGCAAATAAAGCGGGCCGGAATATCCAGGCCGCTCACCCAATACGTATTTGTAATGCACGTCAGCTACGAGTCCTCCTGACACGCAATGAACGCGAGCGACGGATTGGCCGAGCCGATAGAAATTAAGGTAGCCGTTGCGGATTGCGACTCTGAGACCCGTCTCACCGCTGCAGTAGCCGCTCGGACGCCAAAGGGAGATAAGGTCCTTAAACCAATGCGGCTCGTCGCTTTTCGCTGCGGTTTCGAAGGCGTCCCAGCCGGTCAAGCAACGTTCGAACTTCGCGTAATTGCCCGTCGCAACGGTGTCCCCTCCAATTAGCGCGTCGACTGCGCGATCATGATCAGTGTCCAAAAACGTGCCCTCCCGCCCTTCATATATCTATATTCATTATAGAGCCCGAGAAATTTACACCCTCGCTGGATAAATCCATAGAACCGAATCTACAAACTCTTCGAAGCGGGTTACAGTGATGCCGACAGAGCTAAGCGAGGCCAAACTATCGGTCCGTTCCTCTCCGGAAAGCTCAGAACGCGAGAATACAGGCCATCCCCGATCCACTCAAGCATCTCCTCGGTCGTCGCGGAGATCAGTACAGGTTGGCAACCGATGCCGTCGATCTCCTCGATCCTCTTCTTTCCCTCGACGATTCCAAGGATGTGGTCTGCCCATGTTGGATCGGCGGGCAGCCCCAGGAAACTCACCACGGTGGCCCACGCCTCCTCGCGACGGTATCGCAACAGGATCGTCCGTCCCGCGCTACCATTGGTGTGGAGTTCCTGGGACACCGCCAGCAGATGGCGCACAGGATGTTTCCGGCCCGGCAAAGTCACCGCCCCTTTATAGCAGGAGGCATGTTCGCCGAGCGTCACGTCCTTTACCGTACCGTCCGGAAAGGTCAAGTTGAAGGCGGCCTTCTCGTGAACGGCCGCCGTGATTGCGCCAACATCCGAGTCATTTCCGAAGACGCTCAGAAGATGTGCCTGCCGATCTTCCCCGATATAGCGATCGACCCGCAGGCGAATTCGGGTAGATGCCTTCTCCGTGAAGCGCACGTACTCAAGCAGCCCGAACCGCAGGTGTGCATTCTCCATCGGCTTCGCCCTCCTTCTTCGCAGGCGTCTCAGTGAGTTTCAGCGTCCTCCCATCGGCGTAGACCAGGTACAGCTCATTGGCCCACCGCTCTCGATGGTGGATGATCTCGGTGTCCCCGTCCTGTTCCACAAACGTAGCGACATGCTTGACCGAGCGCCAGCGGGCTATGTGCCGGTCCTCGCCCTGGCCGAAAACGCCATTCAGGAGCCCGGCGGTACACAGAAGCCCGACGTGGCCGCCATGCAGCGGTGTGATCGGCCGGCCAGTCGCAACGTCCTCGTGCGGCATCAGCAGCGGCGCCGCCTGCTTCCATGCGCCGGATTGCGGCAACAGGTCTTCCAACAAGTCGTAGGGAAGGCCGCGATAGCTCAGCTCCGCCTCGCCAGACGGAGGGACGGAATAGGGAGGGCACGCGCCTGGCTGCAACTCAGTCAATCCCAGGAAGCTGCCGTACAGGCCAACGCTCAAGAGCTGCCGTCTATTGTTCTCAACGGCTGTTCCTCTGACGTCGCGCCGCAGGCCAAGCACCGCGATTTGCCGGTACTTGACCGATTCTTCATCCGTCATGCGAAGAACAGCGAGTTGGGTGAAGTGGGAAGCAAGGATGCCGGCGCAGTCATGCAATCGCTCGAACGGGATCACCAGGATGAGAACGCCTTCCATTGCCAGCCAGCGGTAGGTATGTTCCAGGAACACGGCCTCCATGCGGCGATTGGCAATCGAGCCGATCTCCGAGTCATAGGGCGGGTTCAAATGCAGGAGCGAGAACGATTCAGGCCGTGCAATGGCGTCAAAGGCATTGCCCTGAATGGTCTCGATGCCGTTGGCGCCTGCGATCCGCGCACGTTCGGCGTCGAGTTCGACGCCATAGCGTCTAACCTCTGCGTCGCTCGTGACTAGATGCAGCGCAGTTCCTTGTCCTACGCAGGGGTCGATCACCGAAGCCGGCCCAACGAAGGAGAGCAGGGAGCGAAGTTTCACTCCCTCGGCCTCCGGTAATGGGTAGTAACCCATTTTAAGGCGCGCGACATTCCGCATGAATACACCTCACCTCGTGGAATTTCTCATAATATGAGCCAGTAGGAGCTTCCAGCTTCAAGGATGGACGCGCGCGTTGGGCAGTTCCGTAAACCCAGGATCATGCCAAACAGAACGGCGGACACTGGCCGACTTTCGGGTAGTAATCGACCTTACGACTGAATCGGAGGTCTTACAAAAGCTGCCCGATTCGATGTGTCCGGGTATTCGTATGGCGATGAAAATACCGGCTGAAGTCCTCTACGCCATGAACGTAGGAGCGGATGGTTGTCTCGGCGAAGTTGCGGCGCTGCAACTCCTCAATCATGAGCTGACGTAGATCCGACACCGAAAAAAGCCGGACGATCAGCACTGTCCTCTGGCCGCGACCGAAGTTGGGCGCTCTCACCGGTCTCTTTGCTTTGGCGGCTCGATAAATCACCCCGGTGACGATCATCCGCTTTATCCCCTCGCGGCCGCAAAATCTCTGGGATTTGGTCCAGCAATTGCCCGAGCGGGATGGACTTGGGCTATGATTCGCGCGGCATTTCCGCAACTCTTCAGGTAAGACGCTATTCTCACCGATTGCCCTTTCGAAGCATATTCAAAAGCTGCGCGACGCATCCTTCAGCAAATTCTTCGTTCGAAATGAATGGTAATTCCCGAATCGTTTTTCCATGCTTGACCCATCCGATCTCGAGCGCGTCGGAGAGAGTTGGTTGATAGATTTTTCGGTCAAGTTCCTTCGGCGGAAAATACGCTCCCCCCGTGAACTGGCCAGGCAGATAAAGATGCCCGCTCAACTCAACGACGTTGAGATTCGCGCGATCTAGCGAATTTATGATGGGCTGCTCCCAATTCACAACGATTCCAAGATGCGGTGTCTTTAGGACACAAGCCTGCGTTCTCTCCCGAGGAATTATTTGAAAGCCGCATTCGATATCCAAGTTATGTTTTGCTTCGACTTCATTGCATTTGGCGCAGATGAGGTCGAACAAGGTTTTTACGTTTTGGTTGACACCCTCTAAGCCGTCTCCATAGCCGAGAGCGGACAGCCGGTATGAATACTCCTGCTCTCTTTTATGAATGGCAGCAACATCGAGCGCCGAGGGAACCCGCCTTGCCTCTTCCTCTTGATATTCCTTGCTACTGAAGATTGTCCTTAAGGCCGACTCGAATGCATCCGTGAGAGCTTTTCGCGCCTCCTTCTTCTGGTCCTCGGATGCGGTCTCAGCCAGCGAATATCGAATAGGAAATCTTACATGCGCTAGATTAAAAGGAAGGGATTGATTCGACGCCTCGCCATAGGCTTCGTTCATCACGGCAAAGATTCGCGTAGCGCCGGGTTTCTTTAGCGCATAACCATATTCGATCAAAACGTTCGGGTTTGGGATCGGTCTCCCGTCTTCGCGCCGGCCCACGAATGTAAGATCGGAAACCGCAACTCGGGCTGCCTCAATCTTCAACAGAATCGTGTCAAAAATGGAGGGCGAGCCTGGTACGTTTTTCGTGTCTTTATCGAGTTCGAGATCTTTCCGCAGGGACGGCTCAATCTCCACGTCGGCTCGCAGCCTGTCGATGGCCGACTGGAGAGCACGCTCGATGAAATTGCGACAAACCGCCCCAGGCCTGTCGCTCTGCCAGGAATAGAAGACAGTATTCATTCTTGAAGGATATCAACAACGAACAGACCGCAGCGAGGTTGAAAAACAGGCGCGCGCCGTTCTCACGGATTCGCGAGAAGCCGACTCATCAATACCGTATCACTGAGTCGTTGCTACTTTGCAGCCGGTTAGCTTGTAGTGCCAGACTTCGTGGTGGCTCTCGCGATTGATCGAAACTTGTTCGGGCAATTGAAATCCCCCAACGCTTTGATAGGTATAGGTGAAGATTATCCGATTGCCGGACCTAAAATCTCCATCCTCGCCAAGTCTGTAGGAGGTCATGAGAAAGCCCTGCGGGCCGGGACGAAAGTCCGTTTCCCGGCGATCGGACGCAGATCCCTTTGCCGCTTCGCTCTGAAGGCTCATGTCGTGCGCGAACATCATCTCAACATCAAACGTCTGGACTTTGAATTCAAGCTTGTAGCCTGACGTAGATGGCTCGACGTGAACGGGCGTGTTTTCCGGCGGAAGCATCGCGTTATTACTGGCACCCAACCAGTTATTCAAGCTGAACTGCACTGCATGTTCGAGAAGACCTTCCGCCATGCCTCCATGGGGGAGCTTATGTTCTTCATCTTCCGTCATCCCGGATGACACTGCAGCGTTCTGTCGGGTGACAGTGACGCGAGTGTTGATGGGCTGGATTAGTTTAGCGAACTCCTCGTCCGTTCCTTCATCGCCGAGGCGTACGGCCTCAGTGAAGTGCTGCTTCCAGTTGAACTCTACGGCGCAACTGAAGGATTGGAGGTTTCTTTCAAAGGGAGCGTCATATTTCGCCCGAGTCTGCTTTAGGACCGTTGCATCATTGATTGCTGTCTGTGCGTGGCAAAACACGGCACAAAGGCTAAATGCCAGCGTCGAGTAGAGAAGTCGCATGACGCATCGTAATTCATTACTCCCGAAAAACGCCGATGTCACCGGGAGGGATTCTCGGTTCACGTCTCAATCGCCAACTATCAGAACGAGGCACGCAGCGGCTTGTGCGCTATGCGGCCATGGCGAGAGCTGGCATCGGACCTGGGTTCCACGGCTCTGGGATCAAGGGGCCATTCGGATGATCCTCTCCGATCCGCAGAGACCGCACCGCTGCCGGGCCGAAGATGAGACCATCTTGCAGTTCTCACAATAGACGGCCTTCTCCAAGGGAATCGATACAAGGCCGAGCTCCGTTCGAATCATCCGTACATTGCACATAGATCCTCCAGGTGTCGGCCGATGCCGGTCACGCTTCTTGCCTACCGTTTTCGCGACTCGCCTTGTCGCGTTGCTCAATCAAGGACTTGTACAGGTCGGCGAACTCATCGACCGTGTCCGCTCCGCCTACCGGCTTATCTTGTCCTGATCCCAGCCATGGAAAACGTTCTTCAAGCAGAGCCAGGACCCATTCAATGAATGTTTGAGGGCGATCGTCTTCGGCTCCCATTCAAAGCTCCTTTGACGCAGCGACTCCTCCGATTGACGGATGAGTCGCTGCGTATGCGACGTTTTGCAGTTATCGACGCAGACAGCCCGCTGGGAAGGGGCCGAGACAGGTTCCGGAACGCGACGATTCATCTGCACCGTGCGTCACCCGCCTCGCACAAGTGGGCAGAGGTAATGCACGACTCCTCGACAATCATGCGGCAGGTTGCCCGGCCAGTACTTCGAGTTCCGAAACCAGATGCTTGAGTGCTTCGAGATTGCTGATTGTTGTCATCGACCCGATGTGCAAGCGATCGAGCACGGAGACGAATTGCGTATCGCCAATCGACTCGGCCAGGGAGTGCGCCTTGCGGATTCCCCGTGCGGCGCGTTCCATTGCCTCCGCGACGTTCGTCTGTAGCTGTGCGTTGGGGATGGCGTTTGCCTTCTGCGTTCGTGCGACACGCCACAATATCTCCCCGTAAATTGGATCGCCGAGAATGCGCCGAAAGCCTTCGATCTTGCCTGTGATTCTCTGATCGATGGGCCCCCGTTGGACTGTCGCGGGTTGCGGTCCTGATGCGGGATGGCTCTTAACGGGCGCACCCGCTTTCGGTAGCGCCCATTGCGGGAGGGATGGGAATTCAAATGGCTGCCGATGCTCATTGAGCGGGACCCACATCTCGGCGAGGTTGTAAAGGTAACGCCCCAGGCCGTAACAACTGGCTGCCCGTTTGAAGGCTTGCGCTTCTGCCGTTGTCATTGCATTTGACTCATCTGCCCAGTCCTCACCACTGCCGGCATGGCAACCCAATCCAGTAATCGTGAGCGTGCATGTCACCAGAACTTTGCCCGTCTGGATGAGTTTGTCTTTCTTCATGCGCGTGACGG
>Ga0302194_10003346_pt1 | contig 10090 bp, 3 predicted proteins | sample II_Bog_N1_1_FD_200227 | JGI IMG/M metagenome (GOLD analysis project Ga0302194, IMG submission 200227) | Peat permafrost microbial communities from Stordalen Mire near Abisko, Sweden - II_Bog_N1_1 | ecosystem: Environmental > Terrestrial > Soil > Wetlands > Peat | place: Sweden: Abisko, Stordalen...
CGTGATTAAACTCAGGATTTTATTTACATTATCTTAATTTACACAAAACATATGTTAAAGCTTCATCAATACAATACTGGAATTTAAATATTGGAGGCAAATTAATAGCATTAAATTTTACCTAATGACAATTTTAAAAAATAAAATTGCTAACTTTTTATCTCTTTTAATAGATTTATAAACAGCAATCAATAGTTTCAATCATTCATAAAGTTATAACAAATCATATGAATCAAAAACAAGTTGAAAGAATCATGAATGGTTGACTCCCAAACGAATAACATTTTCGTTATCTTTGCAAAGACGGTAGAAGATTGGCAATTTTAATTACTGAGGACAGTAAAAGATCTAACATAACTGGTTAACTGTCTCTAACTAATGATCGATTTCTGATTGAACATGGTAGCCACTATAATAATGCAGCAAGCCTGATTATGTGTAAATTGGGAAGAAAATATATGAGATAGATGTCTTCCCTAATAAAGAAAATGGAGTATATAGTTTGTAGATATCTTTTTGAAATTATTTGAAGTATTCACTCATCCATTTTAATAATTGTTAATACCACTTTGTATTGTTTTAAAATTTATTTCCATACTCGCTCAGGCAGTTGGAGATAAAAAAGTAATCAAAGTCTTTGTTCTTTTTTTCAGTCGAGCACTTTAATATTTTATACTATTACATCACATATTTTAAGGCTCTGCTAATCATAATACTTCTCTCAAACAATGCATTTTTCTTTAATTCTTTATCTTCAAGGTTAATGACTATAAAATATCTGGTCGCCGATTCGCAACTATAATATTCGAAGTATATCTGTATTTTATGTTTCTATAGTTTGGACACCTCAATTTACATCAAAGGAGCATAATTGTTAATTATCCTTGGAGGATAATTATTTATTGTTCCAGAATATTTGTAATTTGTCTTTATGATTAGCTGACTTGTTATTATGTTTGCATATCTGTTTCTATCTAAAATCTCATATATCTTATAGTAGAGCTGAGTTTATTGATCATCTCCTTCAATCAGGTGAAATTCGTTAAAATACAGTTTTAATTATACCAATTGATTTGCGTTTTTTATTTTTTTATCATTGACAAGCAGAGCAATAGTATGCATACAGTTATTGGGAAGATCAAAACCTTGGGATGGAAGTTTGCCAATCCAAATGAAGATATTAACAAAATTATTATCTTAACTTTTATAAGAAGATAAAACGGAACTTATCAAACTGAAATTGGTAATCTATTTTGTTTGTGTCTACTTTAGGATTTTGATTATATTTTATAGCGACTTCATTTTTTGTGGAGTAATTCGAGTTGAGTATTGTTCAATCTCTGATTTTAAACATAAGTCCTCAGTAAGATAGATCAGACAACACTCCTCATCAAAATTTATAATGCTTAAATTGCCTTAGAATATAAATAAAATGGCGACTTCAAAGTATTGGTTTATTAAAACAGAACTTAAACTGTGCATCATCATCTCAATATTTGCTACTGAAAGATTCAGATCTATAATAAGGATACCTCTAACTTCAAGTAAGATTGCTTATTTGTAGGGAATAATATACGAATAGTTTTCATACCCTTTTGCTGCTTGCTCTTCCTTGGAAAGAGTCTGCCTCATTTCATATTAATTGATTGAGCCACACAGTTCACATTATTTTGCAGTATTGGAAGGGTGTAACTGCGTGACATTAAAGGGATATGCCTTGCAGTACTTACATTTGCGAAGCTGATCATTTGCGATTGTGCTAACTTCGTTGATTATACTGGAAAGTTTAATATAGTAGCGAAGCTGTTCGTTTCTACTTATTTTCCAGAAGCAATCCAACAGTTATTATAGATTTTCGACTGTATCAACTTGATTCATGCCCTATAAGTAAATATATAGTTGTTGAGTGTCCTAATTATTAAAGATAAAATAAATAGTAATTGATAAATTTATTGTTGATTGATGACTAAAAGAATGAGCCCTCTATTTTTAGTTTAATTATTTTGGTGTTCTACATCTTTGATATGCATCCATGTAAATGTTTATTGACTCTTCTTAATATATAATGTTATTTTTCTTACCTTTTCAAAATATATACTCAGTTAGTTTATTTATAATCAAGCAGATGTTTATATCCCATTAATCAAGTAAGGTCAGTTTTAATTATGTTATCTTTAAAGTAGATCAAATATCTATAACAATAGCTAATTCTAATTATGTAGTAGACTAGTTTTACAACTAGTTATTTTGCAATTTAAAAATAGAATGCCAATCACTCTCATTTTTTAGGACCAAACCGTTCCCTTAACTTTACATCTTTTCGTTGGTTTTATTCAACTTACTCTTTAGCTTTCTGAGCTTCATCTAACAGTCCTTGCTTTAGCATCTGCAAATCATTTCTCTTTCTGAAATCTGAGGTTAGAGTTTTTTAGTCCAGTTGAATCTAAATAATGAATTAAATAACCCTGAATGCTTTCAAAAAACGACCATCCCAATAGCGAATCTTCTCAAAATTGATATAGCCACAATAAGTTCCATTAAACTGGCATACTGATTTCCCTTTACAATAAATGGCACTCTCAAAGTAATCAGTCGGTCTATTTCAAGCAATCAGTACTTTTTCTTGAGTTTACCAAAACTTATTTAAGCTTTTAGATCATTTTTCTTATCCTAGAAATAAATAGTGTCAGCAAGTTCAGTTCTGAGACTGCCAATGAATACTCCAGAATATATATCCTTGTTACAACTGACAGAAATTTGATCTCGATTGGGAAATTAATAAGTCTTAAAACCCTTGTTTACGAGAGACATTGAATTAAGTCCAGCACGGGCAGAAAAATCATAGCATCCATAGTATCGATATGAGTTATCCGGCCCCACTGCTAAAAAGTAGCTGACAGGAGGATGATGTGAAATCTGCTCACAATATATTTGTGTCCCATCAGAGTATGATCCTTGCAAGGTTTATCCAATTACTGGATTCAACTGAATAATATCAAAGCTACAGGCTTCAGGAACATGCACATGTAATAAAAAGAAGAAATTGTGTTTGTTATAACGAGCTTAAACCTTTCAAGAGGATCCTTTGCTTCGCAAGCGCGCTTCATGAAGTATGGGTTCATGCAGCATGACATAGTTGAATTTTATAGAGCCGTTTTAGGGATCATTGCCTTGATGGGAAAGGATATTCTGGTGAGATTGAGGTCGCCAGTGATAATCTTCTTCCCTACAATCTTTATCATCTCTTTTCCTATTGAGCGGATTTTGTTGACTTGAATTTTATCTCCGCAGATCTTACCTCCTTTGGAATAACCAAGCTCATGGCGGTGTTCTTCCGTATTCGGAAAATACCTTTTTCTCAATCAAAGTACTTAAAGCCATTGATGAGTTTAGCAGCTTACTCAGGCGTGGGGGAGATGAAGCCCTAATAGTCACTATCGAAGTTAAGGATATCTGCATCTTGGAGTTCCTCGACTTACAATCCTTCTGGGTTAAATCCTTTCTTCTTGAGTTCATCTTCATCGACTTCCTCTTCTTCTTTAGCGGGGCTTTTTTTCCAAAGCCAATTAACCATCTTCATTTTTATCGACGAGAGAGAGTAAATAAATGATTTAAAAAGGGTAACATTTAATAGAATTTATTTATTAGGAATAGAATAAAAATAAAAATGCATAAGTTTAGTGATTTATTGTTACTTCCATTCGGAATGATTATTAACACTCAAGAAGTCTATAAATTGTTAGTAAGTTTATATTTACTTTTGGACTCAATCAAATAGATTCCTTTTCAATTCACATTCATCATTACTTTAACATACTTTATTTATCAAACAAAGCTTTTATCTATAATTTTCTATAATACATCTCACTATAGAAAATGCAATAAGCCAATCACAAAACATCCTAATAACAACTGAACAGAATCATTCAAAGATTAAGCGAAAGCGTAAGAGGAACTCACACCAATAGCCACAAAAAGGTAATCTTCACTCGCAGACACCTCGAAAGATATTTGTATACATTCTCATTGGAAATTGGATGTGACCTGCCTACGGACGAAGTCATCAGAACTATTTATAACCTGATGAATAGAGAGGAAGAGAACCAATAAAGCGAAGGAATTTAGGAAAACAAATTTAAATAATTTATTAAAATATGCATTAATATTTACTAGTAGTCAAAAAAGTCAGCAATCGGAGGGATATTTGATCGAGTGCAGATCGCTTTGAAACAGTCACTCTACTACAGCAAACTTGAGAGAGGAGATGCAACTGTATGATTGAAAAATATTATCTTGAAAACCTTTTGGGTATTGATTTTAATTGAAGATAAAGATTATTGTTAAAATTCTCTTTGAATAATATAATAGCTGAAATACACAATCTATCATCAATCAAGCGACTTCCTTTCGCAATCTTAGACCAAAGATTGATCCAAGAGATATATAAAACTTCATTTTCAATAAATAATGGTTAAATATTATTTAGGATAATTGATTTAATGATTTTGATGAACAGAATGATCATTTCTTTGTTCTGGTGTTAACTTCCTCGGCAATCTTCTCCTGAATTCCATATTCAAGCTGACTGGTAAATCCGACGCATGAGCAGTTGATCTCACCCAAAATATATACGTCCTTCTTGTCCTGATCCCAGTCCAGAATGAAATCTGAGCACCAGATTAAGGGAATTTCAAGTCCTCCGAGCTTTTCTGAGATGATTGGAAGAGAATCATGGAACATTTTAATCAATCCGGGCCATTTGGCAGGAAGATCGTAAGTATATTTGGCTCCTGAGAACAGAGTAGCAGAGAAGCTATCAGCACCTTCAGCAGGCTTCTTGTGAACAACGAAGATAGGGGTCTTGCCTACCAACAAGATTCTGATCTCTCCCTCCTTAATTCTTGGCAAAAATCCCATATCTACCAATTGTCCATTGACTCCAATGATATATTGCTCGCAGAAAGTCATAAACTCACCGAGCTGATGGAATTCAACGTGGTTGTCAACAGCTTCAGTGCATTTGATTTTAGTATCAAGAGGAAGAGCTTGTCCCTTGACAACTTTTGTTGAGTCAACGACTGAAACTCTCCAAATTCCAGATCCGGTTGAACCTCTGTTTTGTTTCAAGACTCTTTCTCCAAGGGTAAGAGTTGTGGGGAAAGTTTTCTTAAAAGTTTCAATGTCATAATAGCCATAGGTATCTTGGGGAACTAGTGAGGTTCCAGCCAATTTAACCAAAGCATCCTTGGCTCCGTACTTGGTCATCACATCAGGGTTGGTCATTCCAACAAGTCCGTGAGCACTCAGTTTTCTCAGGAGTTCAAAGAACTTTTCTTCTCCGGTGGCAATAGTTCCAGGGTTGACTCTGGGAATGTAGCCAACGTATCCTTCCTTAATGATGTGGTCATAGAGTTTATCAGCCCATTAGTCTCTGTAGAAGATGATGTCACATTGTAAGCCCTAGGTCTTGTTGATAGCAGTTCTGATGGGAACTGAGTCTTTTCTATGACCATCGAAACCTTTATCACTTCCTCCCTCAGCTTCAAAGAGAACAACCTTTCTAACTTGTTGCATTAAATATCTGTTGAATTTTATTCAATAAGATTCGCATATATAATCAACGGCGGTAGCTCAATAGCTGCACGTCAAAAATCAAAATATTTATCAGTGTTCTACAGACGTCTTTTTCATCCGTTTGATCAATATCCTATGAGATTTGCAGAGTTTAATTGCACCTACATTTGATGATCGATCAGCACAAGATAGATCTATCAAAGACATTGCTTTTATCATTGATCCATTTTCTATTCAGGCAAAACTATTACTGCACGAATTTCCTGATGAAAATTAGATAAAAAGTCTAATATCAAATTGAAGATCAAGAAAAGATTGGAAAATTTATGTTGGGTTTCAGGTGACCTTTGCTAAGTTTCCAGTTGAAATATTTAAGGGAGACATTAATTTGCAAATATATTTGGTCTTCCATATATTCTTCAATAAAATCACGATTGCTGCCGACCCCAATATCTTTATCAGATACAATATGAAAAAGAACATCTCTTCAGCAAAGTGGGAATGATTTCTTTAACTAGAAACTAGCACTTTAAGTTTGAGTTATACAAAAAGCTAAATAGTTTGGATATCTTAAAGCAACGTAACGTGTGAAACTATTGATACAAAGATATACCGCAATTAGATTTTGTAAAATCAACAATAAAAGCAAAGTTCTTCGTTCAGAATGCTAACAATTTGATTGTCTAAAACAAATTAGCATTTTCTTACGCTTAAAAGGTTTATAAAAATCGGGAAGTTGACTAGTATAATTTCTGCAAATAAAACAACTCTATTTACTCTGCATACTATATAATTCATAAGTAAAAAATATTGGAAATGATAAAATATAAAAGCATCGAATTTGAGACAGGAAGACGTAAAATCAGATTATGATAAATGTTGTATTTATTAATTTTGGCTTTGCATCTGAGAATCAAGAATAGATTTGTATATATTCTGTTTATTTATATGATTTTGAGTTATGCCTTATTTTGACGATCAAATCATTAACAATAAAATGGAAAATAGACATCCAGCTTTGGATTACATCAAATCATAACAATATCTTTATTCAATAGAAATAATATTACGAGTTGAATGTCCACTTAATTTGTTTATACAATTTAAATGTACCTCAAACGAGATCGACTCATTCGCAAACAAATACAACTCAATAGAGAGCATCCCAACTGGCAGCCGCTTCCTGAACCATAACTTAAGCGATTACAGAACGGCGCACATTAACAACTTTCCCTTGCAAAGATCATCAGTCGAGAAATGGACTACTCAAAAATATAGCTCTTTTTGTTGCTTTCCACTCCCGCACAGCGCCAGCCCTTTTACAATAAACTTAGTTCTGACCTCTCTGCTCTTTTTGGAGACGAGAAGGCACAGATCACATTTTAAAGTAAATGGACCCTATCCCTTAAAAGCAACGTAATGGGATGCTTCACTAAAATTGCGCTTGATTTTTTTGCAGCCCTTGCTCAGGATCCAATCAGGTATCATCTAACCTCACTTTATGTGGACACTATCGAAAAGCTCATTTCTCAATAAAAACTTTCACGCATTGAGGAGAAGTTTTTGGAACCTTTCCTGGTAGAAGCAGTCAAGTTTAACTGCACTTTGGAAAGTGTACTTGGTTCGAGTAACGTCTCTCGACTAACCAAATCAGCAGCAGGACTATCTCGGTTGTTGGGAGAAAGATAGACACCAAAGACATTAACAAGCAACCAATTCTTGAAATATTGTGCTATGCGTGCCTTGGGTGCGGTATTGCCGCATTAAAAATATTTGCACAATCAGTTACTGCATGCTCCAAATCCAAAATATCTTCTACCTTTTCGGCGAAGAGGGACTTTTCTACAACTTACAAATGAACTACTTCTCAAATCAAACAAACTAGATTTGGTTGGATGCCAGTTTTGGAGTTACTATGAATACTAAGAGGGTGATTTATACGAACGCATTCGAAGAGCAGCAGAGTGGGGAGGACGAGTCGATATCCTCCTGGCTCTCATACGCCCAAAGCTTGTCTGCGGTCTTGAACGATGCCTGAACTTAACAAATGAAAAAGTCATCTACTTCAGCAGTCGACAGCTCACAGAATAGGGTCTAAATGCGTTAATGGCTCTAGTCGAGACTGCCCTGTTTATTTGCCGAAATAAATCATAGCGTGAACTTCTCTTCGACTCTGCCCTGTAAAAAATAGATATTGGTCAAATATTTCAACATTCTTTACTTCGTGAACCTAGACTACGTCCTTTTGTGCTATGCCTACTTTAGCTTTATTTGCTGTTGTTGATTGCTTGTCCAAAACGCCACCTACGCCTCAAATTTGTACCTCATTTAGCCTTACAACTTCATCGTCTGCTTGACGCCCACAGCGACCATAAATTCACCACTGACGTTACCTGCATCGTAGTATAATTAACAGGTCGGCTATCTGCTGAGGAGCGAGCTGAATTTTTGTATGGTATGGTGTAAGCCGCAAACCACTAGTGGGAATCAAGTCAATAATCTATAATAAGTAATGAATTAGCACAAATAAACCCTCACTCTGTGCGTCTTTTAGCAGAGTTGGTTGCACAACATAGCTTCTAAGATTAAGGCCGTACTGAATATAAGGTTCTCAAGCTGGAATTTTATTATATTCTTGCCCTTAACTATAAGGAGAGTTAATACTTCGAAAGTAAGCAGAAGCTGAGTCGCACATTGCTCGATATTAACCCTTCCCTAGCTAATAATTCTGTATTTGCAGTACTTTAGACCAAACGTACTACTCATGAAGCTTTTCGAGCACATCTCCTCTCACTCTATGGAGAAGGAATGGAAGCAGTGACTCGAGCTGAGCATGAGGGCCTGCTGGCTGTCATCGACTAAGTGGTCACCTACCGTATCCAAGAACTAAAAACTTTGAAATCTTAACAGCGTATAATACTTGGTAGCTTTTATTCATTGATGGTAAGTCTTTTGGAACAAGTAGAAAGATTATAACCCAGTGGAAAATTGCTTAAATTAGTACGAGAATATTTTCTCAAATGCAAAAAAACGTATTTCATTGAGGTAATTTCACTGAAGGGTAGAGACTAGACTCGTTCCCGTGCTCGAGAGCTAATCACTCAGGATGTTAGCTTTCTCGTAGAAGGCTGTGTTTCAGCTAACCCAACAGTAGCTGAGTTTTGTTGGGAAGTACTACAAGAGTACATCCAGCGCGTACCAGAATTAGCCATATATACTGGAGTGCTCGTTGTTTGGGCTGAGTGTATTTCAATTCTCTACCGTAAAAGCAACCAAGAATATGAAAGTCGATCTTAGAGACTCCGAGGGCGCTGGCTAGTTTCAGGTACTCCTATTCCAACCGAGCGCAAGATAATTCTCGCAAGATTGGGAGTACTACTAATAGGTTTGTATGGTGTAGTTTTAAGAGGTCATTTAATAGACGATGATTACCAAAACGTACGAATTCAGTACTTGATCCGGGAAAACTGCAAATCTGCATCATTTGGTTTTGGGTGGAAGTGTCTTAAACATCTTGCCAGTTCATTTCGCGAAGATCATGAGTTTATAGACAAAGAAGTGCTGCGTAACAACAGTTGCTCTTGGTTCGTAAATTAGGATTATTTTAATGCTCGCTTAGAAAAACTCAAACCTGATCGAGTTCTTAACGATGCCTCTCTTATTCCTCTTCATCGTGGAAAAGTTACTCATGATGACCTTAAAAAAATATTCGTGGCTGTATAGCCGCAGGTTGAGACTGAGTTTGTTACTATACCTCCTCGAGCTTCAGAAGGAGAAGTAGTAGGGGTTGTATAGGAAATGGAACGCTTGTGTTCCGAAATGGAAGTAGGGGGCCGTATAGAGGAATAATAAAACGGTGAAGAGCCTTACGGCTGTCTGTTTGATGTATTGTCTCGTGTAAAGATGATATACATAACAAAACGAAACCAAGCGCTTGTCTTCGCTCATATTCTTGATGTTTGCCGTCGGTACGTTCACTTTCACTTACTTCAGCATACCCTCCTAAAAATAGTACCGTTTTTCTATTGTCTCAATGAGTTCAACTGGCGAATTGTTGATACTCTCGCTTAGTTGCTTCATTTTGTCGTAAACTAGCTTAATACTTCTGGAAAAAGACCTATAGATTCCCATCGTACTGCCAACAGCACCTTTGATGCAAGACTAGGTCAGTTCAACTCTCTTCAATAATATTAACAAAATGAACCAATATGTCCTGGTGGAAGGCATAAGGTACTGAGCAGCCACTAGAAAAGAGTAACCAATTTAAAGCTAATGTACGGAGAACTGGTTGAGTTTTTTGGATCCCATATGCATGTTTGCATTGCGAAAGGGTACCCCTTATCACTACTTCTAAGAGTATTTTCTTTAAGCTTTTTGCTTGAACGGTAGGTTCAAGCGCAGCTATCTCTGGAAAGTGTATGTCGCGCTCTGCTCAGTCAATTATAGCTGGTTAATGTCTTAAAATCAGCCTTGGAAAAAGGCGAGACTGCCTTTGACGAGAGCGTGGTTGACGATT
>Ga0302194_10003348_pt1 | contig 10089 bp, 5 predicted proteins | sample II_Bog_N1_1_FD_200227 | JGI IMG/M metagenome (GOLD analysis project Ga0302194, IMG submission 200227) | Peat permafrost microbial communities from Stordalen Mire near Abisko, Sweden - II_Bog_N1_1 | ecosystem: Environmental > Terrestrial > Soil > Wetlands > Peat | place: Sweden: Abisko, Stordalen...
TCAGCTTTAACTGCAACCGAGCGAAACAAGGTTCGCGCCGGCTCGTATATCTTGGCCAGATCTCCCAGCACAACAACCGTTCCGTCCTCTGGGTTCGGCTTGCTGTTTTGGCTCGCCGGTAGTCCATCGAACACAAAAACCCAAGGCAGGCCATTCTGAAAAAGCAGCCGGCGAAATTCCCGTTGGCCAATGAACTTTTGTGTTGCGGCAACCGCCGCCGCTGGAGACCACGCTTGCACGATTGGATAAACGCGGTCACCAATCTTCACATTCCTGCTGTCATACACGTTGCCGTCGAAGATGCCCGCTGTCCTGCTCTGTCCCTGGGCGCGCATCGAAGCGATAACACCCGCAACTCGATCTTCGGAGTTGGCGATCCAGCTTTCTGTATCCCAAACCCGTACGGGACCGTATGGGCTCTTTCGATGCATCCATTCCGGTACTTCGGAAGGATCGGCCGCAAGGGCCTGATAATGGATGCTGACAAAGTCAAGCCATTTCAGGAAGTGATCGGTGCCATCGGAGAAGAGTTTGTCGCGGGCATTGGAACCGGAGCATGTGCCACCGATGAGCACTTTCACGCCTGCAGCTTTGCGGGCAGCCTCCACTCCTTCTGCCATGTGAGTGAACATCTCCTGGTATCGGGGAATATCCGCGCCCCACCCGGAGATTGATATGCTTTCCCAGGGTTCATTCCACAATTCAACCGCGTTGAGATTCCCCGCCGGCCATCCGTATTTGGTGGTAATCTGCTGAACCCACTTTTGAAAATCATCGTCGTAGGATGGTAACCATGCACGATCGTCTTTGGTATCGAGCATCTTATTATCCTGTGACAGCCATGGACGCGGCTGCTTGAGCGGCTGATCTGTCCAATCGTCGCCGTCCCCAAGCGTGAGCATGACGGTAACATCGTGCTTGCTCGCCCATTTCATGTACTCATCAAGCCGGTTCATGCTCTTCAGGTAGCCAGGTTCGGTCTCAGGTTCATACGCGCCTCCCATGCGCATACCCTTGATGCCCAGCTTTTGAAACAGCGAGAACACACCCTCGTTCATGAATTCATCCCAGGTCGTGTCGAGCGCGTAGGTTGGAAACTGAACCCGCCCCGTGTCGGGCTTGACCGTGCGAACCAGCGTCGCCGCAAAGGCGGAGCCGTGTCCTTCCAGCCTTACCACCAATGCGTAACCACCGAAGAGCGCGCCGATCTGCGGGTGCACAACAACGTCCTGGCTCCCGTTGGGCGATATGTCGACCTGAATTTCAGATTGACTCTCCTCGGCGATCTTAAAGACATGCGGAACCCACACGTCGCCCACGGGCACGCTGGTCCCATATCGAATGACTTGCACGACTCCCGAAGCGCGCAGGGGCTGGTCACGTTTGTTGATGAAGTGGAGTGTCACCGCGGCTGTCTCTCCGGGCAACAGAACGTTCACCATGGACGATCCGGTAGCGCCCCGGAGGCTGGTTTGAATCGCAATCTCCTGCACGCTGAAGTCCGATGCCTGGTTGTCTTTTCCAAGGCCAAAGGCTTCGGCAAAACCAGGCATGTCGGCCCCGGTGGTCATTTGGGCAAATGACCCGGGCGCCCTCAGAAGAAAAAAGCAAAAGACAATAGCACTGAATGATCGACTTGACATGATCTTGACTGGGACCTCATCAGCTTTCAGCATCACATCGCTCCAGCTCGGCGCTGACGACTGGAGGAGTACAGGCGCTATTCTCAATCCGGCGAAAAAGAGGGCGGAGCTTCCCCTGGTTGACGATCTATCTGGTCACTCAAAGTGAATTCCAATGTATTGGCATGCTTCAATCTCTCCCAGTCGATCCACCAATTTCGCACTGGATGGCCGTCGAGGCTGAGTGCCCGAACATAGAGCTTGCCAGGAGCGCCCTCTGCGCGAATATGCAATGGATGGTCTCCCAGCAGGAGTGTCGCATTGGCGAACGTCGGGCTATTGAACGTCAGGCCTCCCACTCCTGGAATCTCCGGAAAAATCCCGAGCTGCGCAAAAACCACCCATGCGGAAGTTGCGCCGAGATCGTCATTTCCCGGTAGTCCACCGGGTGTGGCACTGAACAAGTCATTGAGAGTCTTGCGAACCACTTCCTGCGCCCGCCAGGGTTCACCGGTCCAGTTGTAAATCCAGGGATTGCCAAAGCTGGGTTCGTTGCCAATGAAGAAGTGGGGAGTGTACCCCATTCCAGTCGCTCTTCCCTGCTCGATCCACCTGCCGTACTCGCTGAAGTAATCATCCAGCCGGGCACTTGCAGTGGCTGCGCCGCCCACGGCATCGATTACTCCTCTCAAGTCATAAGGGACCATCCACGTATACTGCGCTGAATTCCCTTCTACAAATCCGTTGGAGCTGGCTGGTGAGAATCCAGAAAGGAAGTTGCCGTCCGGATCGCGCGGTCGTGTGTATTTCGAATCGGGATCGAAGAGATTGCGCCAGTTTGCGGAACGCCTCAGAAAGACTTCAGATACTTTCTTGTCGCCTAGTGCGGCGGCGAATTGCGAGATGGAAAAATCCGCGCTCGTATTTTCCAACGTCACCGCTGCCGCTCCATCCAGATCTTCATCGCCCGCGATCCTCGGAATGTAGCCCCGGTGAAGATACTCCTTCAGCCCCGGTCTTTCGCTACATAAGCGACTGTGCGCCAGTGGGTCATTTGCGCCACGCAACATCGCAGCAAGAGCAGCGTGGGTATCGAAACTCGTGCCTCCGAACGCATAAATACTGGAGATGATCGGCGAGGATGGATCACCGACCATCACGCAACTATCGTCATTGGCCACGCCCCAGATCGGCAATCCCCCACCCTGCTCGGCATCCGCAACCAGCGACTGAGCAATGTCGCTCCCGATCTTTGGAAAGAGCATGGTGATCAGTTGCACCTGGGATCGATAGATATCCCAACCGGAGTAGTTGGCGTATTGCACTCGCCCTTGAGCGTGGTGAAGCAAATTGTCGAATCCGACGTAGTCTCCGTTTAGATCACTGAAGACGGAGGGATGGAGCAGTGAATGGTAGAGCGCCGTGTAGAAGACCTTCCGCTGAGAATCAGTGCCACCTGCGATCTGGATGTGGCCCAACGCCTCATTCCAGGCGGTTCGGGCCTCCGCTCGAACCCGATCGAAATCCCAGCCAGGAATCTCTTGTTTGAGATTCATTTCAGCGTTCGCGACGCTCACAAAGGAAAGACCAACTTTCAGATGTGCCGTCTGAGTCCCAGGCGGAAAGCTCCAGTAGGCGCCTGATCGCTGCCCATGTTTAGAACCCGCGAGTCGCCCCACTTTGAATTCGTCGAAAGTGCCCTCAACGCCTGGAGTCTCTTCGATCTCCAGCACGAAATACACGCTGTAGTGGTTCTCCTTCCCGCAAAACTCATCGCTTTCAACTGAGCCGGTAATTTTGTTGGCTGCGACGTGAATCTCAGCGTCGTTGACCCTCGTCAGGTTTCGGCTCAGATCGACAAGAATCGAGTGCGACTCCCCATCGGCCGGAAACCGCAGGCGGGCGATTCCCGAATGCACAGCCGCAGCGAGTTCTACGCCAATGCCGGAATCGAGTTGCACGCCATAGTAGCCTGCCTCGGCTTTCTGACTATCAGGATGGTAGGTGGCACTATACGGAACTGGATGCCACGATTGAGGCAATTTGGGAATGCCGGCGATCGGCAGAATGGGCACGTCTCCGTAAACGCTGCATCCGGGCCCACTCAAATGCGTCAGGCTGAATCCGCGGGTGGTCGTGTCTTCCCAACGGTAGAATGTGCCGCGGACATTATCCGGGCTCCAGTACAACATTCCGAAGGGACGCACGGCCCCAGGCACCGTGTTCCCAAAGTCCTGAATAACATTGATCGACGTGCCAATAAAGGGATCGACTTCATAGACGGGCTCCTGCGCCTTACAGGACAAATCTGCCAAAAACATTGAAAGAATCACGAGACAGCATATTGCGACGTTTCTCAAGTACCTTCTCCATCAGCGCAGCCCGTCAGCATTGGGCGTGATTACCGAACTTTCAATGCAATGTCGATCTTCGCATCCGGCGGCAGGCCTTCTGCGGAGCGTCGAATGTTCAAATCCATTCGACGCTCGACTGCATTCAAGATTCCCTGGGAGGAACTGCGCTCTGGCTGGTGCCCCAGGCTTTGTTCGGTTCAGATCCCATCTGCAATACCAGCGTGCCTCCCCTAACCAAAGTTGAGTGGTCAAACCACGGTTTGTTAAGTGGCTCACCATCGAGTGTTGCGGACTGAATGTACTTGTTAATCGATGAGACCCCATTCGCGACGATGCGAAACGTCTTTCCACTCTCAACATCGATCTCGCATTCCTCAAAGAGCGGGCTGCCGAGCACGTAGTATGGCCGGCCGGGGCAAACAGGGTAAAACCCCATGGCGCTGAAGACATACCAGGCGCTCGTTGCGCCATTGTCGTCGTCGCCGGGCAGACCGAGAGGCTGGTCTGAATACCATGTGCGCATGATTTGGCGCACATACTTTTGTGCTTTCCACGGGGCGCCTGCATAACAATAGAGGTATGGGATGTGGAAAGCCGGCTCATTCCCTTGTGGATACTGCCCAATCAGTCCCGTCGAGTCGGGAAACTGAGAAAGAAAGACGAATTTGAGTTCTCCGTCATATCCCTCGGCAAAAAGAGCGTCGAGCTTCCCTATAAACTTCTCGCGGCCGCCAATCAGTTCAATCAATCCACCAACGTCATGCTGGACCAGGAAGGTATTGACCCAGCCGTTGCACTCCGTATGGTAGTCCCGGCCCGCCTGTCCCCCGGCCCACTTCGGATTGATCCCCTCAATGAACTCGCCGGACGCATTCCGAGGAACCATAAACCCGCTGCGAGGATCAAAGAGCTTTCGATAATTCTTCCCGCGTTTGGCAAAATACTCCGCATCCTCTGACTTACCCAGCGCTTTGGCAAGTTCCGAAAGACACCAGTCGTCGTAGGCTGCCTCAAGAGTAACGGACACCGACTGGCGTCTCATGACGGGATTGACTCCCTTGACGGTCTCGGCCTCGCCCTTTTGCAAGCCTGGGTAAAAACCGTGCTCATAGTAAAAGCGATCAAGGTCGGTGGCGGGTCCGCGCGTGTCAGGGAGCACTGTCTCAGAAGTCGCCACCTTGCGCAACCCCTCGTAGGCCTTGGCCAAATCAAAGCTGCGCTGACCCTTGACATACGCATCTAGAAACATCGAAGCGGCATGATTGCCGTTCATATAAAGCAAATCGCCGCGCATGTATGGAAACTGCGGCATCTTGCCCGACTCTTCGTACATACGCACATAGGACGCCAGCATATCTTGATGACGGTCGGGCTCGAGGATGACCGAAAGCGGGTGACGCGTTCTATAGGTGTCCCACAGGTTGTCTTCAATGTAGAAATCATGACCGTTTGCGGCATGAATAGAACGATCAAATGGGCCAAGGTAGCGGCCATCTTCAGTGATGTTCTTCAAGTACTGGCATGACCGGTAAAGGCATGTATAGAATATGCGACGCTCTTTCTCCGAACCACCCTTCAGACGCACCTTGCTGTACAGTGCATTGCATTCGCTTCTCGCCCGGGATTTCGCAACCTCAAACGTCGCCGCGCCCAACTCCCTTTCCAGGTTGCGTTTTGCCTGATCCACACTGATAAACGAGATTCCCGCACGAATTTCGACAACTCCTGCCGGGGCATTGAACTCGAGGACCAGCGCGGAAGCGGCATCTTCGCTATTTTCGTTTTCATTGCTGTTTTCAACCGGCGGGATTGGAATCATCCGTGCCGGGCGGGACGACTTCGCGAATATGTATCCTGGGACACCCTTTAGTTCTTCGTTGCCGGTAAATGTGGCGTCACCAACAGCCTGGTATTTGCCCTTCTCGAGCGGGCGGATGGCGACCACTCCAGTTGAGTCCGGCGGAAATGTGAAACGAAAGAAAGTGGCGTGGCTAGATATCGTGTACTCTACTTGAATTCCTGAACTCTCGAGACAATAGGAACCGTAGTATGGGTGGACTACATCGTGGTCATGATCCCAATCGGAGACGATGGGAAGGGACAAGGAGCCAGCTGCGCCAGTAGCAGCCATAATGGCAGATGAGCCCACAGAAAAACCCTGCATGGTCGTGGCCAGATAGATGTCGGTGACATCGCTTTTGACGACCGGTGAAATAACAGCTGCACCGTGTGGAATCTGCACATCCGGAGCAACCGAGGTGAGCAGATGTCCGATACCACCAATATTGGGATCGACCCAGTCGACCGGATCAAGAGGGGAACCTTTTTCACTGCCGGTAGGCTTGCCGTGCTGAGTTTCAACTTCCGGCAGAGCCTTTGAAGCCGGGCTCGCGGCAACCGCTCCCGCTGAAAGCAGAAACTTGAGGATGCTTCTCCTTGCTGGTACCGGCTGGAGCGTTCTTTTGTTCGCGATGTGGCGCAGCCAACGATCCAGCAAGTTCATCCTGTGTACTCCATGGCCTCGAGATGAAGCCAGCCTAGAGCACCAGGCCATTCGGCAGATGTGAGGATGGGTAGGATTTCTCTTACAAAATCATCAATCCATGCCAGTGGGTAGCCTCAGCTGGCCTGCACCTGCTTGCGATAATCGCGCGGCGTGACTTGAAGGAGACGCCGGAAGACCAACCCGAAATAGCTCTGATCGGCAAAACCGACGTCCTGTCCAACCCGGGTGATTGACAAGTCTGTGGAGGCCAGCAGCGCCTGCGCCTTGGTGATTCGGAAGCGATTGAGGTAAGTGTCGAAGGACTGACCGGTCGCTTTTTTAAAGCACCTCATGAAGTGGGGCTTGCTCATGCCCACGATGCTGGTAGCGCAGGAGAGAGCAATGGGCTCAGGATAATGAACATCGATATAGTCAAAGAGAGGACGCAATCGCTCCAACGTGCGCTGCCTGCGATCAAAGGCTCCTGCTGTTGCGAACTGGCCCTTGTAGTGATTGATCAGCATGACCAGAATCATTTCGAGATAAGTGCGTGCGACGAGTCGCGACCGATCGTTGGTCGCCGGAAGTTTTTGGTGGATCTTCAGCATCAGATTGAAGATTCTGGTTGGAAGTCCGGAATTCCGCGAAATCACATGGGGAAAGTTTTCATCCTGTAGCAGAAAAGGCATGAGGTATTGCGCCTGCCCTCCCGTGCTGTCACCGGCGCTAATGACGCCAGGCTGAATGTAGAGGACTACGGCGCGAAACGGGTGTGTTCGGATTTCGCTCAGGCGATGATAGAAATATCCGTTGAGAACAACGACGTCGCCCTCTTCTATGGTGAATTCACGATCCTGAACCTGGTAGGCCCCGCGTCCAGAGTAAACATATACAAGCTCAAAATAGTCATGTCTCTTCAGGCGGATATTTCGGTTCTTGCCAAAAGCGAAAAACTTGACATCCAAAGGGAACGACGGAGGAAATGACCAGACATGCATCCCGTCAGCCTTGGTCTGTGTCTCGACAACCGAATGTACGTTCTCCCATTGCATCTTGAATCCCGGCGTTTTTTGTTCCAGCGAGCACGAGGCCATGATCCGGTTCCTCACTCTTAAGAACTACTAGCGGCATATAATCACGAGAGTTTAGCGATCGTCAATTCAATTGCAAGCCTGCCAATCGGAATGCTTTTCCGTCTGAATTCCAGATTCAGTATATGGCTCTACAAGCTAGACTTATGCCACATTGTGCCCTTGCGCCTCCAACCTCCAAATCTCCAGGATGATCATCCAGTCATATAACCAGATGTACGCAGCCATGGTAGTTTTCTTAGAATCGTTGACTGGGAAATTAGAATTCGGAATCTCGATTACAATCCCTGCAGATGAATTTGCTTCGTCTCAAAATGATTCTCGTTAGCGCTGTTTTGGGGTCCTGCGCTCTCTCAGGACAGAACCCTGCCGGCCCTCAATTCGGCGTTCAGAATCATCTGAATATAGCGCGCACGCTGGAGGCGCAAGGCAAACTGGATCAGGCCTTTGATGAAATCAGAAAGTTTCGTGAGCTTCATCCACAATCCGTAGACGGAGCTGTTGCAGAGGCTCAATTGTTGCTCCTCGAGAATGACCTGTCCGATGCTGCGGGCCTATTGAACCGTGTCCTGGCTTTGCATCCCCGATCAGTTGAATCAATGACTCTCGAAGCCGAGTTGAGCAGGCGAATGATCGATCCGGAAAAGACGGAGCACTTCTTAACTCAGTGCACCATTGTTGCTCCGAACGATGCCGAGACCTGGAAGCGCCTTGGAGATTTCTATTTGCGCAAACAGCCCGCCAAGGCGGTTCCCTCATTTACCAAGGCGCTAAAACTGCGTCCGGACGATGCGCTCGCTTTGGCGGGTCGCGCCAGTGCGGAGTCGGATGAGCAGTTACCTGCTGAAGCAGGGAGCGATTTTGCCCGCGCAATTTCTCTCAATCAGAAATTGCCGCATCCCAATGCAATGGTGGATTTGCTCTATGCGGAATTCCTCTCCGGGTCGAGCCGGAGACATGAAAGCCTGGTCGCCTATGACAGGGCGATCAGCGAGGATGCGGCTCTGAACGATGCATATCTGGGTCGAGCGAAGGTTGCAATAGCGCTGCAACAGTGGGGCCCGGCGGCAGCAGATCTTGAACGGATTGCGCCGGATCCAAACTACACGATTGCCGCTCTGGCGCTGCTCGTAAAAGCATACAAAGCCCAGGGAGCGATGGATAAGGCGGAGGATATTTCAAAACGCCTGGAACGCATCTCCGCCGAAGACGACACCACGAAGAGTACAGGCCACGAAATAGCTTACCAACTGCAAACTGCTGCCGGCCTGATGAATGAAGGCAACTGTGACGAGGCGATCCTGGCTGACCTGGCTCTGCTGAACTCACATCCTGAGGCAACTGATGCATACCTGCAGTCCGGGACCTGCTATTTTCAATTGAATCGTCTGCCTGAAGCGGAGATCGCACTGCGCAAGTACCTCGAACACCACAGGAATTCAGCGGACGCGCTGTCGTTGCTGGGGAAGACTCTGCTTCGGGCCGGCAGGGTTGATGCAGCGCGCGAGCAATTCCATGCGGCATGGCTCATCGATCCGTTGATGATTGATGCCTCACTGGGTCTCGCTGCATGTTCTATACAACAGCAGAAATACGACGACGCCGAGAAGATTCTTCGAGGGGCTTCAACGCTTCCCGGCGCATCTACCCAGCCGCACCTCATGCTTGCCGAGTGCCTTTACAAGCAGCATCGACTACGGCCTGCGATGGAGGAGGTTTCGCGCGCTCTTGCAATTGATCCATCGGACAAGGATGCTCAACGCATGAAGGTGTCACTCGAAGCCGGAACGCAATCAACGGTCCAGGTGCATTAAGAAGCGGGAACTTCGTCGTTATCTGCCTGCTTATTCAGACTCAATGCAGCAACAACGGCATAAATCAATATCGCCACGTAGATGCATGCCTCAACAAGATATGACCGCTGCAGCCCAGCATGGTCCGCAAGATGCCCTTGCAATACGGGCACGAATGCCGCCCCCAGGAATCCGACGGTCAGCATACCTGAAGCCTGCGCCTTCCAGTGCCCCGCGCTTCGTAGCGCGATCGCATAGAGCGTTGGAAAGAATATCGAGACAAAGAATCCCAGCGCGAGAATTCCGGCTACTGCCGCGGTTCCCGTTGTAAACATCAAGACACCCAGCGAAGCGAGCGCGGCAGCCAGGCTGATGACAAGATGGACTTCGGGAGATATCCTCTTCTGCAGCCACGCTGCAGAGAGCCTCCCGCCTGCGAACAACGCAAAATAAACCGTGAACAGTCGCTGCGCCGTGTGTGACGAGAGAGAACCAGCGCTCCCGCTCTCAACAAAATTGAGGAAGTTACTAAACAAAGAAGCTTCTGCCCCAAGCACTAGGAAAATGATGCACGCGCCGCCAATCACTGCCGGGTTTCTCCAGGCGCTCCGCTCAGCGGCACGGGGCGATTCAACCCCCGAGGACACATCTGTAAAGTCGGTGAACGACGAGCGCATCCCGAATGTTATTGCAGAAATGATGGTCAGGAGCGCACCCAGTACCAGCAAAAGGCCAAGAATGCGG
>Ga0302194_10003357_pt1 | contig 10071 bp, 8 predicted proteins | sample II_Bog_N1_1_FD_200227 | JGI IMG/M metagenome (GOLD analysis project Ga0302194, IMG submission 200227) | Peat permafrost microbial communities from Stordalen Mire near Abisko, Sweden - II_Bog_N1_1 | ecosystem: Environmental > Terrestrial > Soil > Wetlands > Peat | place: Sweden: Abisko, Stordalen...
TCGGCGTGAATGCAAACAACGCCAACAACTGCTACGGCGTCAGCGGCGCCGGCTCTTACGGACTGAATGCAGGCACTGCCTTGAACTGTTACGGTTACAACAGCGGCACCGGAATCGGCTTGTACGCAACCGGTGCTGAAAATTGTGTTGGCAGTAGTTTTAATGGCACCGGCCTGAGTGCGGAAAATGCGAACAGTTGCAACGGAGTCAGCCATGCCATTGGCAGTGGGAGTGATGGTCTGGACGCCGAAACCGCTAACAACTGCTATGGTTCCAGCACCAGCCCCTCCGGATATGGCTTGAACATCCGGTATGTGGCCATCGGTTGCTATGGTCAGGATACCGCCGCAGGTGCTACCGCGGTTTCCGCTTCCATCGCCAATTCCTGTGTGGGCACAGGGACGATTTCCTATTCCTACCATTACAACATGCCGCCGTGATTAAGATTTTATCATGACTAGCCTCCGCGGACATCAACTTAAACTGGCAATCGCCGTTGCAGGCTTTGCGCTTGCCTTTCTGGCCAACACCTTGGCCTTTGAAGGCCGCATCACCGCGGTAACGATCCGTGGCAACCAACGGGATGTCTTGCTCTATACCATCGATACAAATTCCCTCCGGGTGGAAATGACCGCCACCAACTGGCCTAATCCCGTCGACATCCTGGACCGCAACTCCGGCGAGTTGACATTGCTCTTCCCGAATAACCGCAGCTTTGTGCGACTTAAACCCGCTGAGGAGAATTCGTCCCCCATGCCTCCCGGTTTTCCGCCAATGCCGGGCGGATCACCTCCCGGGGTAGCGGTACCGCCGGGTTCACCAGGCGTATCTGGGATCCCCCCTGGCCCTGCTCCTGCTAATTTTCCGGTCATGCCGATGATGCCGGCAGGCTTGCCGCCAAGTGTTGGACCGCAGGCGCAAAACCCGAAACCACCCGGCGTGTCGGCGATGCCAACGATGCCTGCTGCGGGGGGAATGCCGTCAATGCCACCGATTCCCACGCCCGGTGACGTTGTCGAACTCAAATCCACCAACGAGAAAACCAATCTCCTTGGTTTTGCGTGCGAAAAGTTTGAAATTAAACAACGCGGCGAGACGATGGACATTTGGGCAACCGGCCAGTTGCCGCCGTTTCAGAGTTATGTCCGCACCCAACCCCACCGAATCGGCCCACGCATGCTTGAGCAGCAATGGCCGGAACTGCTGAAGGCCGGAAAATTGTTTCCGTTGCTGGTAAGCTTGAAGTATAACAACGGCCTCGAGCGTTTCCGCTTCGAGGTGACCTCGGTAACGCCGCAAAAACTGACGGATGAGGACGCCGCACGCTTCCAGCCGCCGCCTGGCTATTTTGAAATTCAGCCTTTGCCTTTTTGAACCATGAAAACCCAAAATTTATTCATTGCCCCTAGCCTGCTTGTGCTCTCAATCTTAAATTTGCAGTTTGGCACAGTCTTCGCCCAAGGCAGCCTTACACCGCCGGGGCCGCCGGGGCCGACGATGCTGACACTAAAACAAATCGAGCCGCGCACACCGATCAGCGCTTTACCCGGCGACGGTCAGGATCTCTACGTTATCAGCCAGCCAGGTTCCTATTACTTGACGACCAATATCACCGCCGCCGGCTCCCTTAATGCGATCAGTATCAACACCAATGGAGTATCACTTGATCTCAGTGGTTTTACGATTTTTTCGACCGGCGCCAACGGCACAGCCATTTTTTTGGCCGGCAACCAGGTCACCGGCATTGGCAACACCGACATCACCATTTCCAACGGCCACATCATGGGGAGCGTCACCAATAATGCCGGAACATATGAGGGCCCGGGTTTTTACAACGGCATCAGTTACAACTTCGCCGGGGGAACACCCTACAATGTCCGTGTGTCAGGCATTACGGTTTCTGGTTGTCAAAATTTCGGCATTTATCTGGGCGCGGACAATTCAAGCGTCATCGAATCTTGCACGGTGAGCACGGTCGGCGGCTCTGGCATTCAAGCCTCCGGCGTTTCCCATTCCTTAGCAGTTCAATGCGGAAGCACAGCCATCTCTGCCGACAACGCATCGGATTGTTATGCATCCACTATCGTCGCCGGGGACGGAATGGTCGCTTCTTACACCGCTGTTAATTGTTATGCCAGGAGCCAGGGCGGCTCCGGAATTTTAACTACCATAGCTCATAACTGTTTATCCTCATCCAGCGGCGACGGCGACGGCCTGGACGCCCAAACAGCCTCCGATTGCTATGCTTACGCCAGTGGTTCCGGGGAGGGCTTGCATGTCAGCAATGTCGCCAACAATTGTTACGGATACAGCAATGGCAGCGGCTTTGGGTTGTTTGCATCCGATGCCAATAATTGTTATGGGTACAGCGTCAGCGGCACGGGTCTTTTTGTTGGTACGGCCAATAATTGCAATGGCCATTGCGTCGGCGCCGGAACCGGTCTTTCCGCCGACAGTGCCATCAATTGTATTGGCGGAACCGATGGCGGTGGCACCGGACTTAATGTTTCCGGGGTCGCCATCGGCTGCTACTGCTTTAGCAGTTCCGGTGTGGCTATCAGCGCCCACATCGCCAATTCGTGCATGCTGGCAGGTGGCACGACGAACATCACCTACAAATACAACATGCCCTAGGAACTTCTGATTTAGGATTTGAAACCTTCACGCCCAAAAGCTATGAAAATGCTGCTAACTTTGCTCCCGCTGATATTCGTCCTCAGTTTGCAGCCATCAACCTTGCTTCATGCCGCCTCGACAATTGACCCATTCAACAAATACGCCTGGGGCGCGAACATCGGCTGGCTGGACTGGTCCGGCGGTTCGGGCCAAACTGCAACCGGTGCGGTTATGTCCGAATATGTTTGTTCTGGCTATTTTTATTCCGCGAACGTTGGCTGGATCAATCTGGGCAGCGGTTCCCCCGCCAATGGCATTCAATATCAGAACAATTCCGCCAGCGACTTTGGCGTGAACCTTGATGCCTTCGGCAATCTGCGTGGCTACGCTTACGGTGCGAACATCGGCTGGATTAATTTCGAGGCCAATGGCGCTCCGGGCATAAACATGCTCACCGGCCAGTTCAGTGGTTACGTCTGGAGCGCCAATTGTGGCTGGATCTCCCTGAGCAACGCAGTGGCGTATGTGCAGACCGATAGCATCCAGGAGGGGCCGCTCGCGCCCGACGGCCTGCCCATCGCCTGGTTGCTGATCAATTTCGGCACGACCAACGTGGATGCCAACGCCGACCCGACAGGCAAAGGCATGACGATCGGGCAGGACTATCTGGCCGGCACCGATCCGAAAAACGTCAACAGCGTTTTTCGCATCACGTCCGAACGATTTGCCACCGGCGGCAGCAGCGCCACACTCACTTGGGACAGCGTACCGACCCGCTATTATTATATCCAGAAGACGCCGGATTTGGTCTCACCCGGCTGGGCAGATATCGGTTTGGGGCTCATCTCCCCTTCCGCCGGATCTTCGACGACAGCTGGTTTTACCGACACAAATTTGCCCGCACGATTTTATCGCGTCGAGGCCGTCCGTCCACTGACACCCTGAACGCTTCAAACCAACATCCGGTCATGGTAGCCGCAAGCCAGACTGCGCCAGCGCGCGAGCCCTTAGTGCCATGCGATCAGATCAATATAGTAGCGATGGAAACTTGCTAACTCAAAAATTAGACCTAACGTGAAATAATGCGTCAGCTTTAATTATCATGGAGATCACCACCACCAGCTCGATAAACGGTGCCTGCGAAGGGTTTAAGAAAGACCGTGTTTTTGAATTGTCGAATGGGGCGAAATGGCAACAGACCGTTGAAAAATTCACACTCCACCGAAGCTCGAATGCCGGCGCCCAAATCTGGACCGAACACAAAAGGAACTACCTTACAATCAACGGGATGACGTCAATGGTACAAGTACAATTGCTCCAAGAATAATGAACAAACTGATCTTTCTGCCAGCAGTTTCCCGCGTTTGCGCCTCTTCAACTTTGGAGACGAAATAGGTTTGGAAGGGATGGTTCTCGAAAGAGCTCCCGAATCATGTGGCGGCCCTGATTGGTTTTTATTTGGACGGCTTCCGGCAAAGGTATATCCGTTTTGTAGCGAGATTATGTGTGTTTTGAAACCAGAAAGTCGTCGCGCAATTGAAAGCAATGCGGCATACCAAGACCATGCAATACACATACGAGCAACTCGCCAAAATGATTGATCATTCCCTGCTTCATCCGACCATGACCGATGAGGAACTGGAGGACGGCTGCAAACTTGCTGCGAAATACGGTGTAGCGTCGGTGTGCATTAAACCTTACGCCGTGAAGCGCGCAGCCGAATTATTGCGCGGTACCGGTGTACTTGTTGGCGCGGTCATTGGCTTTCCTCACGGAAACAGCTGCAGTGAGTCCAAACGCTACGAAACGGAACTGGCATGTCGCGACGGCGCAGCCGAAATTGACATGGTCATCAATATCGGAAAGGCATTGAGCGGCAACTGGGCTTACGTCGAGCACGACCTGAAAGCCGTCTGCGACGAGGCGCACCGCCATGGCGCAAAAGTGAAGGTGATTTTTGAAAATGATTTTTTGGCTAACGGTGGCGCTGGCTTAAGCGGCGATGAAATTAAGATCAAACTCTGTCATATATCTGAGGCCGCCGGGGCTGACTGGGTGAAGACTTCAACCGGCTACGGCTTCGTGAAGCAACCAGATGGCAGCTATAACTACAAAGGCGCAACCGAACCTGATTTAAAACTTATGCGCGCCAATGTTTCAGCGCAAGTTCAGGTGAAAGCCGCCGGCGGCGTGCGCGATCTCGATGGCTTGATTCGCGTGCGAGAACTCGGGGCTTCCCGCTGCGGCGCAACGGCCACGGCAGTGATGTTGGATGAATTTCGCCGCCGGGAAAACGTTTCAGCTGCCACTCCGGCGTCTTCCACAAAAATCGGCTTGGGCGGCTATTGATCCACTGGTTTACCGAAGGAATCGATTGGAGGATTCAAGGTGATCTATTGATCAAATGTCAGTCCACTGACGGCCCAAGCGCCGCGTCGCCCCGTTCATTGGTCTTGATCCGAACGGCGTCGAGCACGGGGAGCACAAAAATCTTGCCGTCGCCGCGGCGGCCGGTGTGGGCGCTATCATAAATCGCCTTAACGATGCCCTCCACTTCCTCGTCGTGGCAGACGATCTCGATCCGCACCTTCGCCATCAGTTCCACATCCGTAAAATCGCGATCGTGTTGCCCGAAACCGGTCGCGTGACTAACCGTCAGGCCGGGCAGTTCACGATTGTCCAGATCGTCAAGAAGCTTGTGAAAGCGGTCCGGGGGAAGGATGGCCAGAATGAGTTTCATATCAGCTTGGCAATACCGATTTTTTCTCGAAATAGGAATACAAAAGCGGCACCAGGAACAGTGTCATGACGGTGCCGGTGGTCAAACCGCCGATGATGACCACGGCAAACGGGCGGGCGGTTTCCGCGCCCACGCCGGTGGAAATCGCCGCCGGCAGCAGACCGAGCATCGCCATCAGCGCGGTCATCACCATCGGCCGCACGCGTGAAGCCGCGCCCTCGCGGACTGCGGCCGACTTGTCCAAACCATTTCGCCGCAACTCCTGAATGCGCGAGACGAGAATCACGCTGTTTTGAATGGCGATGCCAAACAGCGCGACGAAGCCGACCAAGGCGGCGACCGATAAATTTAACCCCGCCAGAGGCAACGCCAGGATCCCGCCAACCGCCGAGTAGGGAACAACCACCAGCACCAGCGTCGCGAATGCCGAAGAATTAAAGGTGATGAACAGCAAAAAGAAAATCGCCAGCAGGGTAATGGGGAAAATGATGGCCAGACGTTTTTCGGCTCGGCGCTCGTTTTCAAAGGAGCCCGTCCAGACAATGCGGTAACCCTGCGGGACTTTGATCTGGGCGGCGATGGCGCGCTGCGCATCCGCCACCACTGAGCCCATATCGCGGCCCCGGATGGACAGCTTCACGTCAGTGCGTCGTTCATTTTCTTCGCGATAAATCCGCGCCAGACCCGGCCGGCTCTCGACAGTTGCCAGATCGCCCAGCGTCACCCGCTCGCCGTTGGAGCCAAAGACGGGCAAATTGCGAATGGAAGAAATATCCGTGACGGCCTGGGGGGATATTTTCACCACCAGATCAAAGCTGCGCTCGCCCTCCAGCACCTGGGTGGCCGCCTGTCCGCCCAGCGCCGTGGCAACGACATTTTGCACGTCTGCCATGGCCAGACCATACCGCGCGATGGCGGCGCGACTGACAGTGATTTGGATTTGTGGCTGACCGGTTAAATGCTCGGTCCCCACATCCGCCGCGCCGGGCACCTGGCTCACCACCTGCACGATTTGATCGGCAAGCTGTTGCAGCTTGAATGTGTCCGGGCCAAAGACTTTCACCGCCAGCTCGCTCTTGATGCCGGAAACGGCCTCATCGACATTGTCCTCAATATATTGACTGAATTGGGTGTCGATCCCGGGGATGACTTGCAATTTACGCGCCATGGCATCGCACAACTCCTCGCGCGTGTGCGCGGTTTTCCAGCGCTCCCGGGGAATCAGTCCGACACTGTATTCGGTTGTGTCCCATCCGTTCACGTCACTCCCATCGTCGGGCATGCCATCCTGACTGACCACGTAGCGCACCTCGGGAAAAGAGGCGAGGATCAACCGCACACGTTGAGTGATTTTGGCGGCCTCGGACGGCGAAATCGATTGCGGGGCGAAGGTGCGCACCCACAGATCACCCTCGTCCAGCTTGGGCAGGAATTCGGAGCCGGAAAGACCGAGCGCAAGACCTCCAATCAACAGGAGAACGACCGCCGCGAGATAAACCACCCAGCGCAATTTCAGGGCAAAATCCAACGCGGGCCGATAAATGTGGAGCAACCAGCGGACGATCCATGATTCATCCTCTTGCGTCCCGCTCTTGACGGCGAAGGTCGCCAGCACGGGGGCAGCGAGCATGGCGAAAAAGGTGCCTGCGATCAGCGCAAATGTAAGGGTCCAAGCCATCGGCCGGAAAATCCGTCCCTCAACTTGTTGCAAAGTGTAAAGCGGAATAAAGGCCGTCAGTAGAATAACCTTTGAAAACAAGATCGGCCGTCCCATCTGCTCCACGGATTCACTAATGGCGCGCGGCAGCGAACGCAATTTGCCTTTACGCTCGTGAAGAATGCGCAAGAGGTTCTCCATGATGACCACCGACGAATCCACGATGATGCCGAAATCAATGGCCCCGAGTGAAATCAAGTTGGCGGGGATTCCCCGCAGATCCAGAAGCATGTAAGCGCCCAAAAGCGACACCGGCACAGCCAGGGCCACGACCAGGGCGGACCGCCAGTTACCCAGCCCGAGGAACAGCAACGTGACCGCCATCACCAGGCAAACTCCTTCCAGCAAGTTCTTATGAACCGTGTGCACGGTGCGATCCACCAGCGCCGTGCGATCATAATACATGACCAGCTTGACTCCCGGAGGCAGGTAATTCTCGTTGATCTCCTTGAACATTTGTTCCACCCGCTGGCAGACTTCCGTGGGATTATCCCCGCGCCGCATGATCACGATGTTTTCCGGAACATCATCCTCATCCGTGATCACTTTTCCGCCGGCAGAATCGGTCCGTCCGACACGACCCAATCGGGTGGCATGTCCGATAACCACCTGCCCGATGTCCTTGATCAGCACGGGAGTACCGTTGACCGTGGCCACCGCCACGTTCTTGATATCGTCGACATCCCGAATCAAACCGAGTCCCCGAACGACGTAGAGTTGTGCTCCGTGCTCGACATACCCCCCCCCGGAGTTAACGTTGCCATTTTGTAGCGCGGTGAACACCTGCTGCAAATTGAGGCCGTAGGCCTTCAATTTCGCCGGATCCACGAGCACTTGATACTGCTTGGTCAAACCGCCAAACGGGTTCAGATCTACCACGCCCGGCACGGAACGGAATTTTTTCTCCACCACCCAGTCCTCAATCGCGCGTAGTTCTTCGGGCGGAAAACCCGGTGGAGCGCGGAGGGTGTAGCGGAAAACCTCGCCGATCGGCGTGGCATCCGGTGAGAGACTGACACTGGCCCCTGCCGGTAGAGTGACTGTTCCCAGGAGCTGATTAACCAGATTCCGCGCTGCTGCCGGCTCCGTATCATCATCAAAGATCAGGGAAATCTGGGACAAGCCGAACAGTGAAATCGAGCGCATCGAGAGCCGCTTCGGCACTCCATTCAAGGCTGCTTCCAGCGGAATGGTGACCTGCTGCTCCACTTCTTCCGCCGCGTGACCTGGCCAGAGCGTTTGGACCTGCACGAGGAGGTTGCTGACATCCGGATACGCCTCCACCGGCAATCGTTCATAGGCATTAATGCCCGCCAGAATAAACACGACCAGAAACGCCACCACAATCGGGCGGTTGCGCAGCATCGCGGCAGTCAGTTTATAGATCATCTCAGTCGGCGGGGTTGACGATGGATTGCAGGAGCAATGCCCCTTCCGTCACCACCTGTTGTCCGGCCGTGAGGCCTTCAAACACGGGAATTTCTCCATCCTGCTCCGTCCCTACCTTCACCGTCTGGCGGTGGAAATGGCCGGGAGCTGTTTGCACAAACAAATAATAGGTGCCATCGACGAGGAACACCGCGCTGGCGGAGATCTCCACCCCGGCGTTCGGCAATTTGTCCGTCGCCTGAACGATATCCACAGTCACATACATTTCCGCCTTTAGAAGTTTGTCGGGATTCGCCACCGCCCCGCGCACTTTGAGCGTCCTGGTGGCAGGATCGAGGGTGGCGCTGATTTTTTCGACGGCCCCGGTAAAGACCAGGTCCGGATAGGCGGCGGAAAAAATGTGCAAGGGTTGTCCAGGTTCCAACGACGGCAAATCGGCCTCCGCCACGTCCAATTGCAGCCACAGTTTTGTGGGATCGCTGACGGTAAACAGGGGGGTAACCATCGGTTGAAAACTCGCTAGTTGGAAATCCGGCCTGATTTCCTGTCCGGGATTGATGCTTTTATCCACCACCACCCCCGCCAGCGGGCTGCACACCACGTAAAGGGAGTTGAGCTCATTTTTGGTGCCGGCATAATTCCCGGAGGCGGCTTCCGAACGGTCCTCGGCCATGGCCCGTTCTAATTCGCTATAAATCCGGTCGCTGCCCCCGTAATTCAGCAGCACCGCTTTGGCGCGATCTCGCTCTGCCAGTGCGCCGATGTAAGCCGCTTCAGCCGTTTCGAGGTCTTTTTGGGCGTAGGCTCCATGGGCCAGCAGTTCCTTCGTTCGGGACAATGATTTGTCGGCTGCCATCAGGTTACCCACGGCCGTTCGGGCGTTAGCCAGGGCCTGAGCATAATCGGGCGAGTCCAGTTCAGCCAAAGGGCTGTCCACGCCAACCGCATCGCCAACATCCACCAGCACCTTTGTGACCCGGCCGAATACGGGAGTAAAAACATGCACGGTCACATCATCATCCCAATAAAGCCGGCCAGTCACGTGTTTGACCGCGACTGTTCGCGGTTGCGCCGCTTCCACGCTAATGAAATCCAATTGGGGGGAGTTGGTAAGGAAAACCACCTCGTCGCCATTCACCTTCGGAGACGGCACTGACGCGGGTGACGCGACCTCGTTCTTCCCGCAACCGGCCAGAACCATGACCGCGAGCGCGGCGATAAGGCCGGTCCCCAGCAGGTGCTTGTATCGTAAAAAATAATTCATCGCCAGATTGCTTTCATCCTATTCAAGGTTCCGCACTCAGTTGTGACTCGGAGAGAGTCACGCTTGCCGCCGTCAGATCTGCCGCGGCGGCAGCAGTGTCATTCATCGCCTGCGCGAGCGCGAGACGGACTGTGTTATCGGTTTGCTCTGCATTCAACAAATCCACCAGCGAAGCGGCTCCTTTTTGATACTTGAATTCAATTGTCTCCCGCACTTTCGTCGATTTAGGAACGGTCTGGTCCCGATAGTGTTGATAACGCGCAGAAGCCTCCTGGTACTCGCTACGAGCCGTGGCGTAATCCGCCACCGCCTGGGCTCTGATTTGCTCCATGGCAATCCGCGATT
>Ga0302194_10003360_pt1 | contig 10059 bp, 6 predicted proteins | sample II_Bog_N1_1_FD_200227 | JGI IMG/M metagenome (GOLD analysis project Ga0302194, IMG submission 200227) | Peat permafrost microbial communities from Stordalen Mire near Abisko, Sweden - II_Bog_N1_1 | ecosystem: Environmental > Terrestrial > Soil > Wetlands > Peat | place: Sweden: Abisko, Stordalen...
AGTTGTCTGCCAGGCCGTGGCGCGGGCCACGCCAACAGCCCTTCGGCCCGCCGGGCGCGATGAAAGGCCGCGCCAAGCGCGCGCCGCGCGGTCGCTGGCCGTAACCACCAGCCCGCCCTCACGCAGCCACGCATCGATTTCCGCCTGCGATCCTGACTCAGGTTCCTGTCTTTGCCCAATTTCAGCGTTATACGCCGCCGGGCCGGGGAACTCCTAGCTATGCATCTGCATTCGAGAATCGTGACATGAGCATCGATTCTGTTCCGTTAAGCGGAGTTTCTGCGCGGAAAATGACGGAATCGAAGGCTCTGCTCCCACATTGCGACACGGCGGAGGAGCCCCTATGCGTTCTTTCCTGGCGATTCAATGATTCTACTGGACTTATGTTTCGGGGCTAGCCAGTTCGGCAAATCATCTGCAAAGTTTCCCGCTCAAGAAGAAATAAATATAGGGGGGTGGGGGTATTAATTTTCTGGTAACTAGCGTTTTGGAGGGGTAGACATGGAGGCAGCGGGTTCACGGGCGTGGAGGCATTCCATAGGATGATTGTGCGCTGCCTTGAGGTAAATTTCGGCAAAGGATGACGGGAGGGCGGTGGATTTTGGTTCGTGTCTCCCAGGTCCGAAAATCCGGAGCTGGGTTTGTATGTCCGAGTACTCCCTGGCTGATTGCAGCTTCTCATGTTTTCGGAGGGAGCAGGGGCCTTCAGGCCCCTGGATACTGCGGCTCAATTCGGGCCTTTAGGCCCGGGCTTTGCTCGTCTCAGCCTGCATGTGGAGAGGCATGGGATCCAACGAGCCATGGGCGGCGGAGCTGAAGGGATACGCATCCGGCGTCTGCGCAAGCCCCCTGCGAACGGGGTTCTCCTCGATATAGCGCACACAGCTTACGAACTTCTCTTCGCTCATGATCTGGCTCTCGTTGAAGCTGCGCATCCACACGTCGAGTTTGCTCTTCAGGCGGAAGGAGAATCCGCCCTTGATGAACTGCATCGCTTTTTCAAGCGAAACATCCGGAGCAGGCGTGATCAGCGCGTGGAAATGGTCGGGCATGATGACGAAGGCGTGCAGGAGAAATCTCCCTTGACTGCGATAGTCGAGGATGGTTTGTTCAAACAATTCCGCCGTGGCCGTGACTTGGAAAAGGCGGCGGCGTTGCGCCGTGACAGCGGTGACCAGATACGTTCGAGTTTCTTGTGGGGCCAGGCGCACGTGAGCAGGATAAACGAAAGGCCCGTGGCTAAAGCCATTTTTATTTCGGACCTGTCTTCAGGGGCCTGAAGGCCCCTGCTCCCTCCGATAAGGGACGGCTTGAGATTCGGGGATAAACGAAAGGCCCGTGGCTAAAGCTACGCTTATTGAAGGGCTGCATTCAGGAGCCTGAAGGCCCCTGCTCCCTCCGATAAGGGACGGCTTGAGATTCGGGGATAAACGAAAGGCCCGTGGCTGAAGCCATTCTTATTTCGGACCTGTCTTCAGGGGCCTGAAGGCCCCTGCTCCCTCCGATAAGGGACGGCTTGAGATTCGGGGATAAACGTAAGGCCCGTGGCTGAAGCCATTCTTATTTCGGACCTGTCTTCAGGGGCCTAAAGGCTCCTGCTCCCTCCGATAAGGGACGGCTTGAGATTCGGGGATAAACGAAAGGCCCGTGGCTGAAGCCACGCTTATTGAAGGGCTGCATTCAGGAGCCTGAAGGCTCCTGCTCCCTCCGGCAAGGGGCGGCTTGAGATTCGGGGATAAACGTAAGGCCCGTGGCTGAAGCCATTCTTATTTCGGACCTGTCTTCAGGGGCCTGAAGGCCCCTGCTCCCTCCGATAAGGGACGGCTTGAGATTCGGGCATCAACGAAAGGCCCGTGGCTGAAGCCACGCTTATTGAAGGGCTGTATTCAGGAGCCTGAAGGCTCCTGCTCCCTCCGGCAAGGCCCGATTCGCTTCAGGAGGCCCTGCTCCCTCCGACAAGGCCCGATTCGCTTCAGGAGGCCCTGCTCCCTCCGGGACGGAGTGGCTGGCTAGAGAGGCGGCCATGCGGTTGTACACTGAGTCCATGATCTGCCGATTGCTTGCTTCCTCATTGATCGCGGCGGTGTTGCTGGCTGGGTGCCACTCCGGCTCGACGGCGGGTTCGGAGCAGTCGTCCTCGAGCACAAACTTCAAGGTTTACAAGCTGCGCGGCAAGGTGGTCTCAACCGATGCGGCCAAGGGCGAGGCGACGCTGAACCATGATGCGATTCCGGGCTTCATGGACGCGATGACCATGCCCTACAAGCTGAAGGACGCGAGTATTCTGAGCGAGCTGCATCCGGGCGACGTGATTACCGCCGACGTGCTGGTTTCGGCGGACCCCAATGCCGACTATCTGATCGATCATATTGTCGTGGTGGGGCAGGCCCGGCCCGATTACAAGCCGCCGGTCAGTTATCACGTGCCTGCGCCGGGCGATGCCACGCCGGACTTCAAGCTGCGCAATCAGGATGGGCGGGCGATTCACCTGGGGCAGTTCAAGGGCCGGGCGCTGCTGGTCACCTTCATCTATACGCGCTGCCCGTCGCCCGAGTTTTGCCCGCGCGTGACGCGCAACTTTGCCGAGGTAGAGAAGCAGTTGGCGGCCAATCCGGCGCTTTACGCAAAAACGCACCTGCTTTGCATCAGCTTTGACCCGGAACACGACACGCCGGAGCGGCTGCGGGCCTATGGGACGACCTATATGGGTGGCGACGCGAAAGACGCTTTTGCGCATTGGGACTTTGCCGTGCCGGAAGAGCCGGTGCTGCTGGAGATGGCGAAGTTCTTTGACCTGGGGATGACCAGCGATGCGGACGGATCGATTACGCACACGCTTTCGACCACGCTGATTGGCCCGGACGGCAAGGTGGTGCGGTTTTACCCCGGCAACGAGTGGACGGCGGAGCAGGTGGCGGCGGATTTGAAGCAGTTGGCTGGTGGCGCGGGCAAAAGCTGATAGGCGGTGGTCAGACCACGGGTATATAATTCAGAGGGTTTCTGGTTCCCAAAGCATTTTCACAGATTTTGCCATGCGCGCATTGTGCTATCCCACCCTAGCCGCAAAAACAAAAACGCGGCGAGGGTGGGGCACCCTGACATTTCGCTATCCGTGAAAATGCCCCAGAGGGAATATCTTCAAAAAAGGACAAGGAGTAAACATCCGATGAGTCATGGATTGAATATCCGCAAGGACGCGGAGTTGGATTTTCTTTCGCTGGGTGCGTTGGTACACCGGCTCGATACGGGGATTATCCCCTTCCGCAAGGCGACGGAGTGCCAGATTCACGTCAGCGGCGGCGAATTCAATGTGGCTGCCAACCTCTCAGACTGTTTTGGCATGAGGACGGGAATCGCCACGGCGATGTCCGACTATCCGATCGGCGACCTGATTGCCGAGCGGGTGCGCGCCATGGGCGTCAAGCCGTTCTATAAGCACTTCAAGCACGATGGCGTGACCGGGCCGAACATGGCCACGGTCTACAGCGACCGCGGCGCCGGCGTTCGCGCCCCGGTGGTCTTCTACAACCGCTGCAACGAGGCCGCTGGCCGGCTGAAGCCGGGCGACTTTGACTGGAAGGCGATCTTTGCCAAAGGCGTGAAGTGGGTGCATAGCGGCGGAATTTTCGCAGCTCTTTCGCCGACCACGGCGCCGCTGGCCGCCGAGATGATGAAGGAAGCCAAGGCTGCGGGCGCCATCACTTCGTTCGACCTGAACTACCGGCAGAAGCTGTGGGACATCTCGGGCGGCGCGGAGAAGGCTGTCGAGACGATCGCCAGCATCGTGGAGAACGTGGATGTGCTGGTAGGCAACGAAGAGGACCTGCAAAAGGGCCTGGGGGTCCCGGGACCGGAGGTTGCAGCCAAATCGAAGCTGGACCCGAGCGTCTTTTTCGGCATGATCGACCAGGTGACAAAGAAATATCCCAAGGTAAAGGTGGTAGCCACCACTCTGCGCGAGGTGCACAACACCAATCATCACAGTTGGAGCGCGGTGGCCTGGATCGACGGCAAGACCTATACTGCGCCGACGGCGGAGCTGGCCGTGATTGACCGCGTAGGAGGCGGCGACGGCTATGCGGCCGGCTTTATCTACGGCCTGCTCTCCGGCGAATCGCCTGAAGAGGCGGTGAAGCTGGGCTGGGCGCACGGCGCGTTGCTGACCACCTATCCGGGCGACACGACCATGGCCACGGTGGACCAGGTACGAGCCTTTGCCAAGGGCGGATCGGCGCGCATCCAGAGGTAACCAGGTTAACGATTTTGCGTCCCCAGCCGGCAACTTTCCACTTTGGGAAGTAGTTGGCTGGGGACTTTCCATTTGAAACTGATATTCTTGCAACGCACATGGAATGAGGTTTTGCATGGCAAATGTGACCCTGGTATTTGCTGTTCTGCTGGCTGGTTTGGGCGTGGGTGGTTATGTCGGCACTGGCAGCGAGCACCCCACGGCCCTGATTCCGCTCGCGTTCGGCATCGCGCTCGGCGTCTTCGGGTTTCTGGCTGTCAGCCCCGACGAGCGCCGCCGCAAGCTGTTTATGCACATCAACGTGGCGATCGGTGTTTTCGGCTTTGTGGGAACCGTCGTAGAGATCTTCCGCAGCTTTGCCTCGAGCAAAGATCTCGATCTGACCGCGCTGGCCGCGCAGCTTGCCCTGGCCTGGATTCTGCTTATCTACGTCATGCTGTGCGTGCGGTCGTTCATTGTGGTGCGGCGCGCCGAAACCCTTGCCGCAATGCGCTCCCCGGAGAAGAAGTAACGCATGGGCGGCTTGCGCGGCGGCGCGATGGGCCTAAGCAGTCGCGCTGAGCGTTCGCCGCATGGACGCGGAGCGCGCGGGGCTCAAGAGGACTCGCCCAAGAAGAAGCCCGATCTTAAGAAGCTGTGGCCGCAGATTTGGGCGCTGGTGGCGCCGCGCAAGGGCCTGCTGATGGCAGGAATGGGGTTGATGGTCATCAACCGCGTGGCCGGGCTGGTGTTGCCCATCTCCTCGAAGCCGCTGCTCGACACGGTACTTTCTCCGCAGCACCCCAGGGCCGACCTTCTGCCGGGCATCATCGCATTGGTGTTCTCGGCGATGCTGGTGCAGGCCATTACCTCCTTTTCTCTGACGCAATTGCTCTCGAAGGCCGGGCAAAGGCTGATCGCCGAGATGCGCAGGCAGGTGCAGCGGCATGTGGGGCTGCTCTCGGTGGCCTACTACGACGAAAACCGCACCGGCACTTTGGTGGCGCGCATCATGACCGATGTTGAAGGCGTGCGCAACCTGGTGGGTACCGGACTGGTTGATTTTGTCGGCGGCATGCTTACCGCGGTGCTGGCATTTATTTGGCTTTTGCATCTGAGCGTTGCGGTTACCCTCACTGTGTTTTCCGTGATGGGCGTCTTTGTATTTTTCCTGCAATATGGATTCAAGACCATACGCCCCATCTTTCGCGACCGGGGCAAGATCAATGCCGAGGTTACCGGGCGGCTGACCGAGTCGCTGGGCGGGGTGCGGGTGATCAAGGGCTATCACGCCGAAGAACGCGAAGCCGCGGTCTTTGCGGGCGGAGTGGAGCGGCTGCTGGCCAATGTGATGAAGTCGCTGACCATGACCAGCACCCTGTCTGCCGCGTCAACCACGGTTCTGGGCCTGGTATCGGCGATCGTCATGTGGCTGGGCGGGCATCGCGTGCTGGGGAACACCTGGACGGTCGGCACCTATTTTCAATACAACATGTTTCTGGCGTTCATGATTGCGCCGGTGTTCCAGATGGTGAATATCGGCACGCAACTGACCGAGGCCTTTGCCGGGCTGGACCGCACCAACGAGATCATGTCGGAGATTGAAGAAAACCAGAGCCCTGGACGCACGGTGAAGATGGCGGCCATCCAGGGCACGGTGCGCTTTGAGGATGTGGAGTTTGCCTACGACGAGGGCAAGCCAGTACTGCACGGGATCGGCTTAGTGGCCGAGCCGGGCACAGTGACCGCGCTGGTTGGATCGTCAGGGTCCGGCAAATCCACTATTATCAGCCTTTTGTGTGCCTTTCATACGCCGACCACGGGGCGCGTTGTGGTGGACGGCGCTGACCTGGCGCATGTTGATCTGAACACCTTCCGCTCGCAGTTGGGCGTGGTGTTGCAAGACTCGTTTCTTTTCGATGGGACCATCCGGGAGAACATCTTGTTTTCGCGTCCCAATGCAACTGAGGAGCAGTTTCTCTTTGCCTGCCGGACGGCGCGCGTGGACGAGTTTGCCGAGCGCTACCCGGACGCGTACGACACCATCGTGGGCGAACGCGGGGTAAAGCTGTCAGGCGGGCAGCGGCAGAGGCTTTCCATCGCACGCGCTCTGCTGGCGGAGCCGCGGATTCTGATTCTGGATGAGGCGACCAGCTCGCTGGACTCGGAGTCGGAAGCCATGATCCAGGCAGGGCTTAACCAACTGATGCAGGGGCGCACCACGTTCGTCATCGCTCACCGACTCTCAACCATCCGCCGTGCGGACCAGATTCTGGTGGTGGAGGGGGGACGCATTTTGGAGCGCGGCAACCACGCGGAACTCTTCGCGAAGCGCGGCCGCTACTACGACCTATACACTCGCCAGCACGGGCTCGAGGCGAACCTATTCCTGGCGCCAGGCGAGGGGGATGCAACGCCGGCCTAGGCACGTGTCTCCGCGAGGAGATTTAAGAGCCTATCCATAAATTGCACATTCTGTTGCGCTGGCCTCCTTGTCGGCTGTACTGGCACAGCCTGCCCTGAGTGCAGTCGAAGGGTCCTCGCCGCCAGGGCAAAGCCTTGTTCATTGATACCGTTTGCGCACACCGTGACGGAGCAACCGGTGTCCGACGTGGGTCGGGAGACCCACGATACAGCCGACCAGGAGGTCGGCGCTACAAATTCGTTGACGGCTTTGTAAGAACTGCGGGTTATGCTTGCGGCTGTGTGTCATGGGTCACCGAAACGGAGACTGGAAGGGTACCGCGGCGTCGCGCCGGATACAGGATAATGCCGACCCCTGGGTTCGCCCGGCACGCTGCCCGTCGGCCGCAGGGTGGGAGCGCCCCGGTCGCCTCGATTCTGCTTCCTGAATGGTTACTGACGGGTAGGCCCCAACACCTCCCAGGGCAGCCGGGAATGTCGCATACACTAGATGCGACCGGGCTAATCGGCTGATTTTGGCCGCAGTTCCGAGAACTTCTTGCGATCACAACCTGGTGAGGCTCTTGAGTGGTATTCTGGCACGTCGCCTGATGCGAACGAGGAGGATAACGTGAAAATTGTCATCCTATTGGCAATCGCGGGATTTGGTCTTTTGGTGGGATGCGGATCGGAAGGGAACAAGGCTACCGGCGTTCCCGCTACACCCAAATGGAAGGGAGCTCCCTATCGTATCGCGTTCACTGCGCAGGCAGCAAAGCCAAACCCGGCGGGCGTGACCATTCCGGCGATCAAGTTCACGGCTGATCCCGAGTCGGTGGAGAAAAGGGCTCTGCTTGTGATGCATTTCGAGACTCCGGGAACTGCGGGGAACGAGCCGGTGGTGAACCAGATCGTGATGGCCCCGTTCGATATTTCCGGCACGGAGGGCGCCCTTCCCGCGGACTATATGGATTTGGCGGATAAGGATCTCGCGAGTCTTCTCGGGGCTTATTGCATCAAGGGGAAAATGAAGATATCCGTGGCGCTGGTCCGGTCGTCGCTCACCAGCAGCCACCCCAGCGATGCCGAACTTGACGCGAAACGCATGTCAGACTGGCTGCCGATCGAGGTCGTGTTCAAGAACCCCCATCCGCGCTGCTAGCTCCAAACATGGTCATTTACCGATATCCGTGAGCGGAGTGAAATCCCGAAAGAGACTTCACTAGGGGACTAGACGTGCTGCGGAAAAACTCGGATCTCTTCGCGGAGGGTTGAAACCCCCGCCTCTCTCCGGATCGAGTTTTTTGTATAAATGGTTCGATTCAATGAGCTATATTGAACGGTCCTTTGTGCTGGTTTATGCGATCCTCGAGACAAGCGTACCTGTAAGTGTGCTCAGTTGCATACTCAGATGTCCCATTCGAGTATGCTGTGCTCTGCTTGGCAAGGGCTTGAAAACCGCCTTTGAGCCGGTCCTGGTTGTGGCATCTCCCATGAAAGCCAGCAGACGCGATTGTGTGTCATGTTTTTGCCAAGCTATAGGATTGATTTATGGGGGGAGTGCCATCCCATCTCCTGTTAGGAGCTATCGCCACGATGGAATACTCGAAATTTAAATCGCTGCTCCGCCAGATGATTGCGGTTCCCATAGTGATGATGGCAATATTTGCTGGATTGCTATTATGGGAAACCTTCGACTTGAACAAGTCCTTGCTATGGGTTGACCATACCGATCAGGTTCTCGACCGATCCGGGCATCTGCTCAAATTGCTGATCGATATGGAATCTGGGACACGCGGATACATCGCAACCGGCGATGAGAACTTCCTTCATTCTTATCTGGAGGGCTTGAAGAGATTCGACCCCGAATTCGGGGTTGTCAATCAGATGGTGGCTGACAATCCCTTGCAACAGCGGCAATTGAAGGACTTTCATGCCGGCTATGAAGAGTGGGCGGGGTACGCCAGCCAGATTATCGCCCAGCGCCGCGCGGGAAAAGCCGATCCAACACTCTATGAGAACCGGCAAGGAAAACTCAGAATGGATCTGCTTCGAGAGCAGATCTCGGAATTTCAAAGCGTGGAAGAAGGACTGCGTACCGAGCGCGTTGAAGCCGCGCACGTGCGATGGTCCTTGATGGTAACAAGCTGCCTTGGCCTGGGCCTTGGATTTGGGGTTTTCCTCGCGCTGTTCACTCGATACAACGTCGAGAAGCTAGGCACCAAGCTGTTGCAGAGCGAGGAGCGATGGACAGCTACCCTGGGCAGCATTGGCGAGGCTGTTATCGCAACGGACAGCGAAGGCCGAATCACCTTCCTCAACCCGGTCGCCGCCACTCTAACCGGATGGCAACCGGAGGAGGCACTAAACCAGCCGATCGCGAATGTGCTCAAGCTCATCAACGAAAAGTCTGGCATGACCGCTGACAATGAAGTGCTCCGCGTACTCAAGGAGAAGCAGGTTTTAGCTGTGGCCAACCACGTGGACCTGGTCACAAGAGATGGCCGCGAAATTGCGGTCGAGCACAGCGCCGCGCCAATCTTTGCAGGCCAGGGAGAAGTCATAGGCGTCGTGCTGGTTTTCCGCGATGTTGCGGAGAGGCGGCAAGAGCAGATAGCGACCGCCGAGCAGGCTGCGCTGCTTGAGCTCACACAGGATTCCGTCTTTGTGATCGACCTGGAGGGAAGGGTCGTGTTTTGGAGCCGCGGGGCAGAGGCAATGCTGGGATACTCCAAAGCCCAGGCCGCCGGCAAGATCGCGCATGAAATGCTCCACACCGAGTTTCCGTATCCGTTCGCTGAGATCATTGCAGAACTGATGCGCGTGGGACACTGGGAGGGAGACCTCATAAAGACTGCGCAAAACGGCAGGCGCGTTGTTGTGTCCGGTCGCTGGGCGTTGCAATGGGGCAAGCGCGATCAGCCGCCCCGTGTGCTGGTGATCAACAGCGACATCACGGAACGCAAGCGGGGAGAAGAGTCGCTCGTCTTGCAAAGAGAACAACTGCGGGCGCTGGCTGAACGCCTGCAATGGGTACGTGAAGAGGATCGCAAGCAGGTAGCTCGAGACCTGCACGATCAAATCGGTCAAATTCTTACCGCAATCAAGATGGATATGACTTGGATGACTCGTCATCTGCCGGAGTCGGAAGCCGAGGTGCTCGCTCGACTGGCGGAATCGATTCAGTTGATCAACGATGGTGTCAAGACGGTGCGCGCGATATGCAGCGGGCTGCGTCCTGGAGTATTGGATGACCTAGGCTTGGCGGCAGCCATTGAATGGCAGGCCAGCGAGTTTTCTTCTCGCCATGGTGTCCACTGCCAGGTCTCTGTTCCACCTGTCGATTTACACTTGGATGGTGACCGGGCCACCGCAACTTTCCGAATCTTTCAGGAGTGCCTGACCAACGTGATTCGGCACGCGCAGGC
>Ga0302194_10003361_pt1 | contig 10059 bp, 10 predicted proteins | sample II_Bog_N1_1_FD_200227 | JGI IMG/M metagenome (GOLD analysis project Ga0302194, IMG submission 200227) | Peat permafrost microbial communities from Stordalen Mire near Abisko, Sweden - II_Bog_N1_1 | ecosystem: Environmental > Terrestrial > Soil > Wetlands > Peat | place: Sweden: Abisko...
AAATAAATACGCGCCGGCCGCGCGTCTGCTCCCACAGCGGCAGCGTATGCCCCAGGACATGATCCAGGTCTTCTGTTGGCAGTGGCTTCACACAATCAGCATAACCCGTGCACGGCGTGGTGCGGAACACGCAGGCGACGAAATATACGAGGTTCCACCTTCGTGTGAGTGTGGTATCTTAGGAAACCATGTTGAAATGAAGTTCCGGCTGGGAAACCGCGCAGCCGCGACTGCCATTCCCGGAGATCTGTGGGGCCCGCATCTCCCGCCTTCGTTTGTTGCGTTAGCGGCCGCTGCCAGGCAGCAGCACTAGGAGCGAATCATCCATGAGTAAGATCCAGGTCGGCAACAGGTGGGTCGGCGACGATCAGCCCTGTTTCATCGTTGCGGAGATTGGCATCAACCATAACGGTGAAGTCGACATTGCGAAAAAGTTGATCCGGGTCGCGGTCGCGTGCGGCTGCGACGCTGTGAAGTTCCAAAAGCGCACGCCGGAGCTTTGCGTTCCTCAGTCTCAACGCTCTCTAATGCGCGAGACTCCATGGGGCTACATCTCCTACATGGAATATCGAGAGAAGGTAGAGTTTGGGCGGCCGCAATATGATGAGATCGACCGATTTTGCTCTCAAGAGGGCGTAGTCTGGTTCGCTTCATGCTGGGACAATCCGTCAATCGATTTCCTTGAGGAGTTCAATCCTCCATGCTACAAGATTGCTTCGGCCAGCCTTACGAACGACGACTTGCTAAGACACACCCGCGCCACGGGCAGGCCGATCATTTTATCCACTGGCATGAGTTCACTAGACGATATTGATCATGCCGTCGAAGTCCTGGGCCTGGACAACCTCATCCTGTTGCAGAGTGTCAGCACCTATCCAGCGAGATATGATGAGTTGAACCTCCGTGCCATTGCGACGCTCCGGCAGCGCTACCAAATCCCTGTTGGATATTCTGGACACGAAACCGGGATTGCTTCCACTGTGGCCGCAGTCGCGCTGGGTGCATGCTGCGTGGAGCGGCACATCACACTCGATCGGGCAATGTGGGGCTCGGACCACGCTGCATCTTTGGAGCCGACTGGCCTCACGCGCGTCTGCAGAGATATTCGTTTAATTGAAACAAGCATGGGCACGGGCGATAAGAAAGTTCTCGATCGGGAATTACCGATCATCGCAAGGCTGCGCGGTCAAAACTGACATGTTTGAAAAGATAAAAGCGATTGCTACGGATGTCGATGGTGTCCTGACGGACGGAATGTTTTGGTGGGGAACCAATGGCGAGGAATTCAAGCGCTTTTCGTTCGCGGATGTAACCGGAATTGCTCTGGCGCGCAAGGCGGGCCTAAAATTGGCTCTCATCTCCGGCGAATCGAGCGAGTCAGGAATGGCCTTGGTGCAGCGGTTCGCGGACAAACTGCAGATCACAGACGTCTACAAGGGCTGCCACGACAAAGCCGCAGCGGTGACTGAATTTGCAGCGCACCATAATCTTCAGCTTTCGGAAATCTGTTTCATCGGAGATGATGTACCGGATCTGCCCGCGATGGAAATCGTTGGGGTTCCGGTTGCGCCTGCTAACGCTCAAGCGGTCGCGAGAGAGAAAGCCGCATGGATTGCTTCCCGCGATGGCGGCAGCGGCGTTCTGCGTGAAGTTATCGATTTGATCCTGCGGCAGCAGGGAAGGTCCTGATCAGAATGCCTTCGAACATTAAGCTCTCCGATTACGTGATGCAGTTCATCGCCGAGAGGGGCGTGAAGCATGTCTTCATGCTTGCCGGCGGCGGAGCCATGCACCTCAATGACTCCCTGGGGCGTTGCGCCGGACTCCGCTATATCTGCAACCTCCATGAACAGGCCGTTGCCATTGCTGCGGAAGCTCATGCCCGAGTGACAAATCGGCTCAGTGCAGCTTTGGTGACTACTGGGCCCGGAGCGACAAACACCGTGACCGGCGTTGCCGCAGCCTGGCTGGACTCTACCCCGGTGATATTCATCTCCGGACAAGTCAAGCGAGCCGACCTGAAACGCGATTCTGGCGTCCGCATTATGGGCGTGCAGGAAATCGATATCGTCTCAATTGTCCGCTCGATCACCAAATATGCGGTAACCATCGAAGATCCGCTCACCATTCGCTATCATCTGGAAAAAGCCGCTCATCTGGCGCTGAGTGGCCGTCGTGGACCGGTCTGGATCGACATCCCACTTGATATACAGGCAACGCAGATTGACCCCGGCACTTTGACCGGTTTCTCGCCTGAGGCAGAACACGGCGGAAAAACGACCGCAGCTCACCTCAGTCGCGAAGTGAGCCAGCTTGTCGATATGCTCAACCGTGCCAAACGCCCTGTCCTGCTGGCTGGAAACGGGATCCGAGCGGCCGGCGCAGAGGAAAGATTCCTTGAAATCGTCCAAGCCTTGGGCATACCTGTCTTGACCACCTGGCTGGGTCTCGACTTAATCCCCGATGCACATCCATTTAGCTTCGGCCGCCCCGGATCGTTGGCGCCTCGGGGCGCGAACTTCGCACTGCAAAACAGCGACCTGCTCCTGGTCGTAGGCTCACGCTTAGATATGGCGATGACTGCGTATGCGCACGATCGCCTGGCGCGTGGCGCCGTGAAGATCATGGTGGACATCGATCCCGCGGAAATTCGCAAGATGAAGACCCCCATTCATCTTCCCATTGTCGCGGATGCGAAGGACTTCCTCGATGCATTGAAAGCCAAGTCTAGCGCGATTCGTTCTCAAAGTTGGAAGCCTTGGATCTCGAGGTGTCGAGAATGGAAGGCAGTTTATCCGCTAGTTCTTCCGGAGCATCGCGACATGCCTGATCCGATGAGCATGTACTACTTCTCCGAGGCTCTCAGCGATGAACTAGCTCCCGGCGATGTGATTGTGCCGGGCAGCTCCGGCTTCGCCATCGAGATTTTCCTGCTCTGTCTCAAGATCAAGGAGGGCCAGCGATGCTTTCATAATCGCGGTACAGGCTCGATGGGCTTTGCGTTGCCGGCCGCAATAGGTGCAGCGGTCGCATCCGGACGCCGTACGATCTGCGTCGACGGCGATGGAGGCTTTCAGATGAACATTCAGGAACTGGCGACCGTCGAACGTCTGGGCCTGCCGATCAAATGCTTCGTAGCAAACAACGACGGGTACGCTTCTATCCGCGCTTCCCAAAATGGGTATTTCAAGCAATTAGTCGGTGCGGATCGCACCAGCGGAATGACTCTCCCTGACCTTGGGAAGGTTGCCAGGGCATACGGGCTGCCGTTTGTGCAGATTGCAGAAAAAACCGACCTTGGTCAGCAGATTCGTGCGGTGTTGGAGATGGCTGGGCCGGTCGTTTGCGAAGTAATGGTCGCGTCCAATGAGGAGCGGATTCCGCGAGCCGCGTCCTACATCAGGCCTGACGGGTCGATGGCCTCCAAACCTCTGGAGGATCTGTTCCCGTTCCTTCCGCGCGAGGAATTCCTGGCCAACATGATTGTGAAGCCGCTGCCGGAGTAGGGCATTCCTGGACGATTCAATGCAAGAAGGAGATCCGAACACAGATGATCGAGGCTTCTCAATGCGTGATTTGCGAGGGCGTGATCGTTCAGCTCAAACGCGCCCTGGTCGCTCCTTTCCTGGCAACCCGGATATGGAACAGGAAGCCCTTTTGTGTGAACCTCGTCAAGTGCGGAGCCTGCGGATTCATGTTCTACAATCCGCGTCTCGACGACGACGAGCTTCGTCGTCTCTATAGTAACTACCGCACTCCGGAATATCAGCAGATGCGCCACGCCTCCGAACCCTGGTACACCCCCAAATTCAATACAGACCTGGCCTCGCCTTCCTCTTACGAAATCCGCCGCGCAAAGGTCGAACCAATTCTCCGGGAACATGTCGACCCGCGAAAAATCAATCGCATTCTTGATTATGGCGGCGACCGGGGCGACCTGGTAGCCGGCCTGTTTAGTGGCGCGGAAGCATTTGTATACGACATCTCGGGAATACCGGCCGCAGCCGGTGTTACGTCAACGAACGATCCGGCCGGATGCAAGGCCGACCTGATTATCAACAGCAACGTTCTGGAGCATGTTGGATTTCCGCGACTCCTGGTGAGCGAGATCCTTAAGGCTGCTCCCAAAGGCGGTCTGGTGTTTCTCGAGGTGCCATGCGAGCTGGTTTTCGGGATGACAAGAGTCTCAAGACGGCTCGCGCAAATTGGAGTCATGGCCCTCGCGCATCCGACCTTGGCACGATCCATCATCCGTCCCGCCAGCCTGTACATGATGCATGAGCACATCAACTACTTCACCGAGCGATCGTTGACTTCGCTCATGCGCTCGTGCGGCGGCTCCGTGATTGCCTCTGGGAGCTATTCTTCGACGGGCAGGGCGGGCAAAGCAGAGATGGGGTGGTGCATGGGGTCAAAAAAGTAAACAGGCGAACATGTCGCATGGGAAACATGGTATTAGAAAAGTGCAGGAATTCGACACGGCCCCGAGTCCCGATCGGAGACCGCCACTACAGGGGTAAATCCGAACGAAGTCATCCTGGATTATTTGCAATTCAATGCGGATCGTGTAATTGCTTCGTCTCCACTCATGCAGGTGGCAATTCGGAGGGCAATTTCGCGTCTCCTTCGATGTGTTCCCGTCTGAACGAAAAATTCTTATGGCCCAGGAAACTGAATACCACCGTCCCTATCGTTAAGAGAGCGCCAGCGATGTACGGGGCCCGGTCCGGCCTATGCAGAACGTGGCGCAGAATTGGAACCAGAATGGGCAGGCCCGCCAGACCGATGAGCGCGCTGCTCCCGTACACTCCAAAGCAGCGTATCCATTCAATCAAGTAGTTCCCTCTGGTTCGAAAAACGAACCATTTGTATCCTAGAAATGCCACGCTGATGGCGATCACATTCGCCAGGACTGCCGCGTACATGTAGTTATAAGGACCCAGCCCCTTGAATAACCAGGTGAGCAATGCAAAAACTCCAAAGCCGAAAACAGTATTGAATCCGCCAACTAAGATGTAGCGCACAAATTGCCCAACCGACTTGTACGCATGCGGTTTCACTGAGATTGATATCCTTCAGAACGAGATCTGTCAAAACGAGATCTGTCAAAAATTGATGCGTTCTCTCTCGGTAACCAAAGGGCGATTCAGCACAAACGTGTGAATGGAGCCCACATATTCGCCGATGATACCCAGCGCGATCAACTGTACCGAGCCAAGAAAAAACAAGCCCAAAACAACAGGAGCGACACCGACAGAAAAACTGCTCCAGAAGACAAGCTTGTACGCCAGGTAAATCACTCCGAGCAAAAAGCTGATTGCGGCGGAGACGAAGCCGCACCCAATCACCAGGCGCAAGGGCACTTTGGAAAGATTGGTAATGCCCAGCATGGCGAAGTCATAAAGAGAATAGAAGTTGTTCTTTGTGAGGCCGCGCTCGCGGCGATTTTGATTGTAGAAAACTTTGGCGCACGGTAGTCCAAGCTCCGCAATCATCCCGCGAAAGTACGGGTAGGGGTCTGGGAAGTTGTTGCGGATCTGCTCCACCACCGAACGATCATAGAGACCGAAACCTGTAAAGTGCTCCAGAATTTCTACATTAGTGAGGCGCGCGACCAGGCGATAGTAGGCTGTGCGCAGGCGATACATCAGTCCGTTCTCATCGCTTGAGTCCTTGATGGCGGCGACGATGGGGAAGCCTTTTTCCCATTCGCGAATCATTTCCACGAAGAGTTCGGGCGGATCCTGGAGATCGGCGGCTATCGATCCAACCGCATCTCCCTCCGCCTGCAGAAACGCATTCATGCCCGAACGGTCGGGGCCAAAGTTGCGTGCATTGACGATCGCTTTGACGCTGGGATCTTCGGCAGCCATCTGGCGCAGTATGGCAACTGTGCCATCCTTCGATGCATTGTCGGCAAACAAATGCTCGAACCGATATTCGGGAAGTTGTTCCGCCATCGCCATCACACGCCGATGAACTTCCCGCACATTGAGTTCTTCGTTGTAGCACGGAGTGATGATCGTGATCAACTTCTTGGCCATTTCACTCCTCTAATGCCAGTCCACTCCACTCATCATAGAACGCTCAGGAGACTGATGGAACACCTGAGCAGCAACTCGGCAATCCCATCGATGACAGGTTCTGGCATGGGCCAACTCAGCCCCAGGTCGGCTCTGGATAAGAGCCATTTAAGCCCAAGCCTCGCACTTCAAAGCCTGTACCCTCCAGACTCTGACCCGCACCCCGTCTAATCTTCTTATATGCCGATTTGCGCTCCGAATTGCCCCAAAATAACGAGCAGGTATCAACCTGGTCTCCCCGAGCATCTGCAACAGGACGCGATGCTTCAACGTGCCTCTTCGGCCACAAATATCGCAATGCTTTTGGGGACCTCCTCGCTTCAGACTGGAACGACCAGTCACTTAGGAGCAGCTTGACCCGCGTCGGCGGGTTACGCCTGAAATGAACATTCCGCACGGTAAAAAAACGCCCCGGAGGGGCCGAAGGATAATAGCCCAGGACAAGCGAAGCGCAGTCCTGGGTACAAGCCCAAAATCAGCCTCGCGCCCTGTAGGGGCGCGGTGAAATGGCCCGTGTTCATAGGGAGGTACTCCTGGCTGCTGAGCGGTTTGAAGGAAGCAAGCCGGTGATGAACTGCGCCTACGCCTGCCGTTACAAATAGTTGTCGCGCGGCATGCGTACCAGGTCAGGCAGCTTCGGCCAGGCGTGGCGTCCCATGTCAATCCTTACAACTTCGCACTCGGAAGTACATCCCTCAGCGGCTAATTCCGCATTCATTTTTGAGCATTTACGGCATGACTAAAGTCGCGCCCTTTCCAAACGCCATCGCCAACTCTTATGCGGGACAGGACACTAGTATTTCGGCGGTCGATAGACGCCGAGCTTGATTGACTCGATCAAGGCGGCTCGAGCACTTGGGTTGGACCTCTCCCGGTCGTCGTCGCCCTTCCATAGCGAAATGACCGGGCCTTTGGTTGAGCCTGGCGGGTTGGGATGCTCGAATTCAACCATCCCCTCGACGACCCGCTCGTCCCAATTCTTCATCTGGATGTAGCCTGTAGCGTCCATGAGAATGCAAAAGAAGACAGACGCAGCCACCGCGCCAAGATACATTCCGTTGTCCAGAAGGGGTACGCGGCTGTGCTGCAGAAACTCCTCAACGATTGCGAACCAGGCAAAAATAAGAAATAGAGCGGAATAGATCGTGTACCTGGAGGACACGCTTTGGATCAGCCCCATGTCGGATCGGATGCCGGCTACGCCGATCGCCGTCAGCAACAGAAACAGAACACAGCAGGAGACAGCCGGGCTCCTGCGTATATACCCTCGGCGCGCCATCCAGAAAAAGAAGATACAGAGTAAGGTTCCGAGAACAAAGCTCACAACATGGAATGCAGGTCCCGCCGCGCTGCCGATAAAGCTGATCGCGTAAAGAGGGCGCATGTGCAGGAGCGCCGAAATTACCGAATGATCCTGCGAGGACTTCGACGACATCACATTGTAATGATAGGAATACACAACTACGCATCCGGCAGAAGTTGCCAGCCAAAGTGCGATTCTGGCGTAACGGCGGCCAGGGACCAGAACCAGCAAACCAATGGGAAGCAATAGAAATCCGTTGGTTGATGCGGCGACCGCGAGGACATGGAAAGCCAGGGCGCCCCAGAATGCCCTTCGCGTCTTGCCAAACAGAAGGTAGATTGCCGCAAATGCGAAGAGAAGGCTGGGAAGGTGCTGAAGTCCCACCCCTCCCCAATTCAACAACTCCTGGTACTCGAATTGGAACAGCAGCCACGTGACCGGAATAAAAAGAGCCAATCGCAAGCCCAAGTCCTTGCGGGCGGGCAGAAACATCTTCCACAGCAGCAGCGCGATCAATAGAACGAAGGCATTGCTGACGGCGCTCAACAACTTGAAATCGATATGCCCCATGAGAGCAACTTGCAGCCAGACAACGGCCTCGGCGAATACGAGTTTATATTCGTTGACTTGCGACTCGAACAGGAACGATAGCTTGGCAGCGGATCCGCTAAGCCCTTCCAGATGAATCACCCACTCGATCCCGCCATAGTCGTCGCAAAAGGGAATGTCCAGGGCAGTGCGAAAGAGAACGATGTAGAAAGGGACGGCTGGAAACACCACAAAGAGTGCGGCGACCGCTAAACCGATTCGCGATCGAGGCCGCACCTCAGGCTGTGGTATTGTTTGCTGCGCAACCAAGTTCATCCGTTCCCCTGGCGTTTCTCTTTACTTTTACTCCGCGTGCTTGACTAATGTCATGCTCCAGCCATCCGGGTTCAATGGAATGGTAACAGCCGTCCCGGGCGGTGCTGCCTCAAAGCGGGCTGCATAATCGTTGAATTGCATATCCTTAAACGCCGGTTGGCGGAAATCGCGGACGATTCCGATACAAAAAAAGAACAAGAGGTAACCTGCAATGATTCTAAGCAACAACACGCGGCTGGCGAAACAGAACACAACACACCAGGCGAAGGTCAGCGTGGGGAAAAACCAGTAGTGAATGCCGCCCGCGCTGGCCATCAGTTCCCATAGCGGAACTCCCGGAGGCGCGTGAATGGCTGGAGAAATGAGCGAAGCCACAAGGATCATGCAGGAAAACAGGACAAACAGTCTCATCTCCAGGATTGAGTTCGCGATGGACGCAGCGACGATGGCAGTTCCGCCAATGGCGACAAAATAAATGAAGACAGAGAGCCGGGGGCCTGGATGGAAGGCAAGTGAGTTGCTCCCGATCAAGGTCCCAAGATAGACCTGGCCGGCAAGGACGTGAGCAAACGACTCAAGGCTGGCGCCCAGATAGTAATGCAGCCGTATGCCTGGGGACAAAATAAGCAGCCCCCACGTTTGAACAAGGCTGCACGCGGCGAGCACTCCCACATACAGCCAACGTCCGCGCTCGCTATGCTTCCATGCAAGGAACATCGCGAACGGCAGCAGAAAGATGCAGTAGGGCCCCGAAAGGCCGGCAAGCAGGAGAAAGGCAATGTTGATCAGCCAGCCTCGCATGCTTCCCGGTATTGATGCGACCAGGAGCAAGAAGGCGCTTAAGGCCAGCAAACATTGTGAATTGGTAATGATTGCGCCAAGTTCCCAGCAATTGGGCAGCGCAAGATAAATGCCCGCCAGGAGTGCGCGGTATCGGAGGGAACCCCAAACTGAGGACCGTGAAGCTAGTAGAAGAGTAGCCGGGAGCGCTTGCACCGCTATCGCGACGAGATTGAGAACCAACGGAGCGTGGGACAAGGGAACGAGCAGCACAAGACAAGCTGCCAGTCTCGGGACAGCGTGAAAGTACCCGCCATAGGGACGGAAGAGAGCAATCCACGGACCGAGGTTATAGGCGTCCCCATAAAAAACCCGCCCGTCTTCGGCCCAGAATTGCGGGCGAAGTATCGCGTCCGGCCGGCGCGCGGCAATTACGGCAAAGGCACACAGGAAAGCTGCGCCGTGCTGCCATGAGCGTAACCCGCCCGTTTGCTCCTGCAGCTTTGCTGTCGCAATCATTCAATATCTCAGGAGTTTTGAGCGCTCTCGGAATAATACCGCTGAGTTACTTTTCTCCCAGTGGCGTCGAAGCCAGGGGAATGGATAACACCCCACTTATGCGCGACGAAACGGACCGTGGTGGCCAGCACTCCCAGCCCATACTTCACGCTGCGCCTGAAGTTTATGGACGAGGCTTCCTCAAAATATTTGGTCGGGCACGATATCTCTCCGATGTTGAAGCCGAACATGACTGCCTGAGCGATCATCTGGTTGTCGAAGACAAAGTCGTCGGAGTTTTCGAGCAATGGGAGTGTTTCCAGCAATTCGCGCGAGAAGGCGCGGAATCCGGTGTGGTATTCCGATAGCTTCACACCCAGAAACACGTTCTGAAATGCGGTAAGAAAACGATTGAAAATGTATTTATAGAGCGGCATCCCGCCCTTGAGCGCGCCAGTTCCCAGAATTCGCGAACCGAGAACCATGTCATAGACTCCGCTGGCAACCATGCCTGCCATGGCCGGTACCAGC
>Ga0302194_10003377_pt1 | contig 10033 bp, 9 predicted proteins | sample II_Bog_N1_1_FD_200227 | JGI IMG/M metagenome (GOLD analysis project Ga0302194, IMG submission 200227) | Peat permafrost microbial communities from Stordalen Mire near Abisko, Sweden - II_Bog_N1_1 | ecosystem: Environmental > Terrestrial > Soil > Wetlands > Peat | place: Sweden: Abisko, Stordalen...
TTTTTGTCGGGTTTATTATTTTTGGTACAGAATTACTTTATATAAATATTCTGGATCACAAACAGAGCTATGTTATAGCTGAATACGCAGCAATTTTTTTTACGTTTATTACACGTAAAATTGACTATCGTTTTAATAATGAAGGGAATATCGCAGGTTCAATAATGTTTTATTAATGCTATATTATATAAAAAAAAAGATACAACAATTAAAACTAGTTATTAAAGAAATATGATACACAACATATACGTATTCAAATAATTTAATAGTAAATTTTAAAATTAATAATTTAAAAGGAAAATTTAATTTAACAAATTTTATGCAATACAGCTTTAAAATACAAATAATTATACTAATAGCATTCAGTACAATTAGTATTTTATTAACAACAATTATATTTTGTATTATATTACCAGATAAATGATATAACATTTTAGCTACTAGAACAATAATTACATACATATGCTTATTAATAAGCATAATATGCTTATGATTATACAGACATAATAATAAATTTAAAGAAATTTTAGACAATCTAACTAAAAATTATACAGAAATTAAAAAAATAGAACAACATTTAGCTGATTATGCACGAGAAAAAAACAATACAGCTGATTTAAACTTTAATAAATGAGTTAATAATTGTTTAATACTCACGCTAATAATAATTATTATACCACAATATCAACTACAAATACTACCAGTATTATTAATTTTTATAATAATTACTATATATTATTTTATTAAAGTTATTTATCTAATTAAAATTGTAAATACACCATTTTCTACAATAGAACTATGTCTATTATACGGAAAACGAGGTATAAAATTATGTTTTGCCGGGATTGGTCTATCAGAAGCACTACATACTGTATTTAATCCGCCTGATAAACCATCATGGCTAGTAAAAGCTGGTCGACAAACTATTACTGGAATTGATTCAGATTCGCATAAGTTATATTATGATTCTATAGAATTTAAACAAAAATTTCCAAATGAATATAAAACACTAACAAAAATAAAAGGAATCCCAGAACCGTTATGAAAACAAAATAACCTATTTTTACAAGAATTGAAGGAAAATATTTTAAATCCTAAAAGTAAATAACGACAAAATAAATATATAAACTTAAAATAAAAAATAACCTAGATATAATACCGTGTGATTTAAAAATGACTAGGGGTAGTCATTTAAAATTTATAGTCTATTTTTAGCATTAAAAGTTTGGAGAGCCAATTGAAGGGAAACTTTCACGATTGGTTCGGGAAGAACTTCTTGGCTGTTAACCCCGTAAAGGGTAAACACTTAGCTGTTACTTTCACTTTTATCGATGGGTGCTGTGTTTTCAATTTTTGCAGGATTTTATTTTTGAAGTCCTTTAATTTTTGGTATCAAATTTAATGAAATTTACGGTAAAATACATTTTTGAAGTTTTTTTATTGGTGTTAATTTAACATTTTTTCCAATGCATTTTTTAGGATTAGCTGGAATGCCACGACGATACTCCGATTATCCAGATGTTTTTGCAGGATGAAATTTAGTTGCTACATATGGATCATTAGTTAGTTTAATATCGACAATATTTTTTTTTTTTATAGTTTTAGATATGTTTTTAGCTAAATCAGCCTTTACTTTAAAGAAAACTTCAAAAAATCAACAGTATTTATTTTATATTAAACAATGACTCGTTAAATTGTATATTATATGTATAGGTAACGAAGCTTTTATACAAGAAACAATATTAAATAAACAATTAGCTATACTGTATAATATTAAATTTAAAATTCCAGACTGAGTATTATCAATAAGTTTTTCTAATAATATTATAATTTTTATAATTTTAGCATTAAATGCGTGTAGTTTAAATATATTTAATCACTTCGACGTATGATATCCGTTTTGATTCATATATACAACACCAATAGCAAAAAAGACAATTGTTATCTGGTGGTTTATAAATAACGTTTTATGATGAATATATTACTGTCCACAATTAATAGAACAATCTAAAAACATATTATTAACAATTACTACTACTTTTAAAAGTAATATTAATAATAATTCTCATATTTATCAAATGTCTAAATGATGAATTTTGATTAAAATATCTGGAACTAACACAGTTAAGCTAGCAGGACCTATGATAATTAAAACAGGTGGAACGTTAATTGGTGGTATAGGTGTAGGCCTATACGTTATAGATGGCGTAGCTGAAATAGTTGGATTTAAAAAACCTACTGCTACCGCAATCACTAAAGTAAGCGATATGGTATTTCAACCACTAGCTCAAAAATACTGTCCTAGTTGTTTAGATCAAGAAAGTCCAATAACCATACGAAATAAAAAAAATTAATAAAACAATATATATTTATACAACCACTTTATAAAACATAATAAAATAATAATTATATATATATAAACTTAAAATAAAGAGATTAAAAATAACGTGTGATTTAAAAATGACTAGGGGTAGTCAATTAAAATTTATATTCTATTTTTAGCATTAAAAGTTTGGAGAGCCAATTGAAGGGAAACTTTCACGATTGGTTCGGGAAGAACTTCTTGACTGTTAGCCCCGTAAAGGTAAGCACTTGGTTGTTACTTTCACTTTTATCGATGGGTGCTGTGTTTTCAATTTTTGCAGGATTTTATTTTTGAAGTCCTTTAATTTTTGGTATCAAATTTAATGAAATTTATGGTAAAATACATTTTTGAAGCTTTTTTATTGGTGTTAATTTAACATTTTTTCCAATGCATTTTTTAGGATTAGCTGGAATGCCACGACGATACTCCGATTATCCAGATGTTTTTGCAGGATGAAATTTAGTTGCTACATATGGATCGTTAGTTAGTTTAATATCGACAATATTTTTTTTTTTTATAGTTTTAGATATGTTTTTAGCTAAATCAGCACATCATACAACTAAATAAATTAAATTAATTTAAATACAGTTTAATTTTTTTAGGTTAATTAATAAAAAATACCAATTAAAAATAATAATTTAAGTAATATAGGTTTCTGAGGTTGTTATTTTATATATATATATATATCATAGACAATAAATAATAATTACTTTTTAATATTTTAAAAATAAAACAAATAAGTATAAAATAAAGTAAATTAGATAACGTACTTTATTTAACTAATAACAAATAAAATATACTAATTTAATATGCAAACATGTTTAATAATACGTCAAAATTTGACAAATTACCATAATTTCAGTGATCCGTATCTAGTTCCAAATATTTTATTTATTATTATTGTTTTTGTTTTTATTGCAAGCCTAATTTGCAGTCTTACGGTTTTATTACCGTATTTATTTTTCATATTTATTAAAAGCAATTTGTGAAAATTACCAAAACAAAATTGTATATATCAACAATTTAATATTATAATTTTAATAATTAATACTGTATTAATTTTATTTTTTATACTCCGTAGCCTATTAGTTTATTTAGCATGATTTAATTATTTCATAGTTTTTCTTTTTTTAGTTTTATTAATTATAGGCTTTTTTTATGAATGACAAATTGGAGCAATTACTTGAATAGTACCAGAAGAATCTGCGATTAAATATAAAATAACTACGCCAGCGAAGACCGCAAAATATGAATTAAAATATGCTTAACTACTTAATCAAATACATTATACACTTCTATAATATTATTATAAATTTACGTTATACTATAATTTTAATATGTGTAACAATAGTAATAAACTCAATTGGATTAGAAATATATATGGAAACATTTCAACTATGATCAGCACCAGCTGAATTATTAATTTTTAAATTTCTATACTGCGCAATTATTACATTAATTTTTTCATTAAATAAGACATTAACTAAAATATTACTATTAGAATTAAATACTATAGCAACTATTCTAACAAAATACGCTTTTCCAAGACTATATAAAAATTTAAATATATTAAAATTAAGAAAAAATTATAATGAATTACCGTTTGCACTAACAATACTTGAACGGGCAGCTACAAAAAACCAAACTGCATTATGTAATGTAATAAGTACGTGCCTTTTATTTTTTTTACAGATTTGAATAATAAAGCACACATTACTAACATATGATACGCTTATATGAGTACTCGATCTTAGCAAAGTAGATACGTATAAAGTACGATATGGTTTTTTGATTAGTATACAATTTTTTGTATGATCGTGCCCGATTCACTTAGTATGGTTTCTACTAACCAGTCGTGATTTATTTTTATTCGGCTGAGTGGTTGTAGAGGGCTTAATATTAACTTGCTTCGGTAAAATCGGATATATTATTTACTATACTTTATCATGATGCGCAATTATTGGTATATTAGCTATATTCGTATTATATAAATTAGATATTAGTTATGCATTAAATTTATTACCTTACAGTTTAATAAATATATGCCAAAAAGATTATTTTTATATATTATTTATTATTACCGTTATTTTTTGCATATATAGCTTAGTAATTGTATATCCGGTAATATATGTCAAAGCTACAATAATTGACAATACATTATTCTCAATAACTGGAAACATTAAAATTCTTGAACAAGCAAACTTTGATTGATCAATCTCATATCTCAGTTGAGTCGCGACATTACTATACATATGCGCAGTTATTACATAACAACTTTATTATATAATTAGTATAATACTAAAAGAAACAAATTTTTTTATGTTTAATAATATTATAGCAAAATTTAATCTTTCTAATCATATTTATTTCGGCGACCCGTACCTAGTTTCAAATAGTTTTTTTATTATGAGTGTTTTTGTTTTTATTGCAAGCTTAATTTGCAGTCTTATGGTTTTATTACCATACTTATTTTCAGGCCGTTCTAAAATTAATTTAGAAAAATTATCAGAATACGAATGTGGATCCGAACCATTTGATAGTGCAACACGCCAACCTTTTAGTATTCATTTTTATATTGTTGGAATTATTTTTTTAATATTTGATGTTGAATTAGCTTTACTTTTTCCATTAAGTATAATATTATTTTATTTAGATTGATTTAGTTATTTCATAGTTTTATTTTTTTTAGTTTTATTAATTATAGGCTTTTTTTATGAATGACAGATTGGAGCAATTACTTGGATAGTACCAGAAGAATCTGCTATTAAATATAAAATAACTACACCAGCGAAGACCGCCGAAAATATAAAAAATGCGTAATTTACCATATTTTGATAGTTTGCTAGTAGGATTAATCAAAATAGTTTGTATTTTAATAATGGTTGCATTTTACACAATAGCAGAACGGAAAGTTATGGCATCAATACAACGGCGACTAGGTCCAAATGTTGAAGGAGGCACATTTGGCTTGTTTCAGCCGATTGCTGACGGCCTAAAATTAGGAATTAAAGAATTAATAATTCCAAGCCGTGCAAGTAATATTATTTTTATAGGAGCACCGTGTTTAATTTTTATACTGAGTACAATTACTTGAAGTTTATTCCCGTTTTGAGTTTCTACAAGTAATAATTTTGAAATAATACAAGAATTCATTGTTTTTTCAGGGTTTTACAATGGTAGATTTGTCAGTAGTACGCACTTTAGTGTTATATTTTTATTAGCATTATCTTCATTAAATGTTTATGGTATTATTCTTGGTGGATGATCTAGTAATTCAAAATATGCCTTTTTAGGTGCGCTACGTTCTGCAGCACAAATGATTTCATATGAAGTTTCAATTGGTTTAACTATACTACCTGTTGTTATTTTAAGTAGCTCATTTAATTTTGTTGAAATTGTACATTTTCAAACAAATACAATATGATACTGTTTTCAATTGTTTCCATGCGCCGTTATTTTTTTTATTTCAATGTTAGCAGAAACAAATCGAGCGCCATTTGATTTACCGGAAGCAGAGGCAGAACTAGTTGCTGGGTATAATGTTGAATATAGCTCAATGGTCTTCGCTTTATTTTTTTTAGGTGAATACAGTTCAATGCTTATTATGTGTTGTTTTTTTTCAATACTATTTTTAGGCGGATGATCATTCCCTATTTTAACGGATATTTTTTCGATATTTGGAATACTTATTTTTAGTATTAAGATTCTATTAATTAGTACAAGTTTTATATTTGTCAGAGCAGCGTTACCACGTTACCGTTATGATCAATTAATGAATATTGGATGAATAAATTTTTTACCTTTCATTATTGGATTTATTTTATTTATTATAAGCATTATTAGTTTGTTTTATTCAAGTAGTTTATTATGTTTATTTAGTTTCTTTAGTACACGTTATTCGCATAACGAAATGAAAAAAACAGGAGTTTATTGACATATCATATGCGCTATAGGCTTTTTTATGCTATGATTTTTAAATTGCATATATATTATAATAACTAAGATAATAAAAATGATAAAATTTATAAATGCGTACAAACAGTATAATTTATTTTTTATAATAAACTTACTCTGCATCATGTATATACTATATATACTATTATCACTAATCAGTTTTATAATTATATTAGGCTTTTATTCTTTTTCATTTTTATGCATTTTTGCTTATTTCAGTATATTTTTTTCATTAAACACATTTTCTTTTTTACGCCCAGTAGCAACTCTTTTATGTGTACTACTAATATTTATAAACCTATGTTTTTGTTTTTTTAATACTGGCTCCGAGTTATTATTGTTTATTTTTTTAATCGTTTATCTTGGTGCATTAATGATGCTTTCTTTATTTATTATTATGCTTTTTGATATTAGACAAATTAATAATCCAATAACATGGAATCTTATTACGCTGTATTTTTTTATTTTTATAATTTTTAGTTTATTTAAATTAATTAAAAATTATTTATTAATAATTATTAATACTGGGACATTTCCATGATATGGACTATTTATAAACGATTTAAGTAACTTGATTGTTATTTCATCGAAATTAACAGGTTTATTAAATTTTATTTTACTATTTTTACTGGAAGATACAATACTAGTTATACTTTTAACAATTTTTTTATTATTTGCTTTAATAGCTGCTATAGCAATTGTTTTACAAACAAAAGCGTATACAATTTTTACATTATTTAATACAGCGGTTCGCTTATGTTTTAAAATACCAAATTATATTATACACGGTTTAATTTATAGCATAATCTGAATAATAGAAATTATAAGTATTATTTTTTTATTTTTATTTAACATAATAATTAAATTAATAATTTTATTAAATTATATATACGGTTTAAATATTATTAATGGATTTTCAATAGTTTTTTTAATTTTTAGTTTGCCATTTATTATTTTTTATTTATTTTTATTTACAATGATGTACGTGCATACCGGGAATAGAAAATTAAGACGGTATATACAATATAAAGTTTTATATAAACCACTTGATCTCATTATTGAGCGCTGATTCCGGTACTGTCTCGTACAATATCATAAAATATTCATTAAACGTGAACCGGTACAATTTGCATTTATACCGCGTCTATGCGCATTAATTAAAAGATTAATACTACCACTAATTAAAGTTGATATTCTTATAGCCAATAATAAAATAAAAGAATATATTTGGCATAAGTACAGTAAATATATGCAGCCATTTTTTTCATGGATTTTAAAGGCACTCCAAGATAAAAAGCCCGCACAACGTAATATTAATATATTTGCACCTTGAAAACGTAAAAACTTACCAATTGTAATATTAGAAAATATAACATTATTAGAAACATTACGTGTAGCTTATTTTTTACCTATGATTTGTACCTCTTGTCTAGGTTTTTTTATTCTATTAGGCAGTTTTCTTATCCTAATTTTTAACTCAAAAGTTAGCACAATACTAAATCAACGAAATGCGGCATTTTCATCAAAAATATTTTATTTCCATAATTATCCGAAAAATGTGCTTAAAAAACCACATTTACTCGCTAATGTAACAATATACGCATTTATTAATTTTAGCTTCCTTAAATTACCATCAAAAGAAAAACTATATGTTATATTAAGCTGTGTGTTTTTTATCATATTTATTATTAATTTTTATTTTTTTTTTAACGCTATTTTATATATTTTTATTATTAATGCATACGATTTTTATAATAATATGTTAATAAACACATCTCCATTAATGCATTATCATTTATTTAAATCAGTACTATTTTTGATCGTAATAGGCTGCTCTTTAATAAGTATATTTAGTGTATTGCTAACACAATGATTTCATAAAATACTATTTTGTTGCTTTTATTGCTGTATTATCATATTATCATTATTTATAATGATTTTACCTAAACCTTTGGTAGACCATTTATCGGCGATTTGGAAATCTATTTATACAAAAGTAAGCTTAGGGGTGCTAAGTCTGCTAATATTATTCTGGGTTTTTTGATACTTGTCACTGAGCATAGATATACTAATATGAACTTTGATAAGTTTAAGCATTTTTATTTTTAGCTGCATTAAATGTATTAATAAAGAACTAAATATATTTAAAAATAGATTTATAAGCGATTTAAAAAATAGTAATTTAGATACGTATATTGGTGGATTTAAATCTAAATTATTTGATATATTATTTGTAATGTTAACATTCTGAGTACTATCATTAATTTTGTTTTTGCTTTTAATTTTTTTAATATAATTAAAATGACTGCTATACAAATAAATACAACTAATATAATACGATCCACAGAATTTCTTATTTTAAAAAAATGATCCGTTCTTCTTTTAATTGTTGGATACGGCTGGTTGAATAGTGTATCTATGTCTTTTGAGTTTTTTTTAATAATCTTTAGTTGTGTTTACTTAATTATAAGCGCATACTGCCCAAAAATTTCAAATAAATGAATTTCTACAATATTAGTTTTATGTAAATACATTTTTATAGGATTTTTAATCACAGCAATTATATTAAATCTAACGTATTTTATATTTTTTAATCAACTTTGATTTTCATTTAGTGAGTTGTATTTTAATGGATATATTTATATTGACAGATCGATTATTTTTCTTAGAAGCATTCTATTTATACTAATTTTTTTGAGTTTTATTTGTATGAGTATTTTTTTAAAAAAATTCAAAGATTTTTTTCATTCATTTATTGAATTTCCATTTTTAATTTCAGGTAGTTTATTTTTTATGGTTGTATTATTATATGCAGCAGATTTTTTTTTAATTTATATTTGCTTGGTCGGTTTAGGCATATGCCTATACTCTATTTTAGCATTACATTGTAATTTCGGACCGTTTTCAAGAGAAGCGGCTATTAAGTATTTTATATTAAGCGTATTTAGTACAGGATTACTTTTAGGAGGAATAGCTTTATTATTTCTTAATTTTGGTACATTAAATTTTATATTTATTAATCAATTATTTTTTGCTATGATTGCAACAAAGGCAATAAGCACCGGCTATTTATTTATTATTAAAGTGGCATTAATTTTTATTTTTTTTAGTTTTTTATTTAAATTATCTGCAGCACCTGTACATTTTTGAGCGCCAGAAGTATATTCAGGCATTTCATATGCAGTACTTTCTATTATTATATTACCACTAAAATTTATTGTAGCTGTCGTTTTTTTAAAAATTTTAAAAACAGTATTTATATTTGCAGGACTAAATCAAAATTGAAATATATACACAATGTTTGAGATAAATTGGCTACTATTAGTCATTATATTCATTTCAATTGCCATAGGTGGAATTAATGCAATTTATGAACAAAAAATTAAACGGTTTTTAGCCTATAGTTCAATTAATCAAATTGGTTTTCTTTTTGTTGGACTATTAGGTTTTAAATCATATATATTAAGTATTCAAGTATTTTTGTTTTTTTTATTTGTTTATTGTTTAAATATGTTTGGATTATTTTTTCTTTTTTTTTTTATATATTCTTCATCATGAATAATAATACAAAAAAAAAATATTTTAAAAAACAAACATAAAACGCTATACTGAGAAAAAACCTATTTTAAACTAATTTTTTTTAGGGATATAAAATCATTTTTTTCATTAAATTGCTATACATCTGACATAGACATAACGCAAGCATTTAAAGAT
>Ga0302194_10003381_pt1 | contig 10028 bp, 8 predicted proteins | sample II_Bog_N1_1_FD_200227 | JGI IMG/M metagenome (GOLD analysis project Ga0302194, IMG submission 200227) | Peat permafrost microbial communities from Stordalen Mire near Abisko, Sweden - II_Bog_N1_1 | ecosystem: Environmental > Terrestrial > Soil > Wetlands > Peat | place: Sweden: Abisko, Stordalen...
CAAAGGCTTCGCAAATGGTTTTGTGGTTTGGTTTTTCTTCAATGCCTAAGTACAAGTTTTTTAACTGATTAGGCATTATCATTTGTCCGGAAGCCATTAAAAACAAATAGTGTTTGTTTAACTCGCTCTTTGCTGTTTCAATAAATGTATTGATTAAAAAACTGTTGGGATGATTTGGTTTGGCTCTGCTGTTTTTATTATCCCAAAATTTTGGGTCAATAAAATGTCGTGTGGCAATCTCAGCTCTTTTGCTATCAATGTATATACGAATGTAAATTGGAGCTTCTTCTTCTTTTAATCTTTGTTTGTTTACCCAAAAAAGAACACTGAATTTTTGATTGTTTTTCATATTGCTAGTTTTAGAATTTTGCTCGCCAAAAAATGTTCTTTTTTAGACTATTAAAGTCTATTAAAACAATTTGACAAACAGCTAAAACGCAACAGAGAATATACCTCTGGCGATTTGAGTGAGCAAGTTTAATTAAAAATTTTGCTCGCCAGCCTGCTCACTTTATAATTGAATTTGTTTGATTTTATTTGTGTTTACAGAACTGTACACAAAAATCGAAATTCGCTGAACCCATTAAATTTAGTGGCTTTTAACGAAAAAAGCCCCTTTGAGGGGCTTTTTCTTACTCTATTATGTGATCCCGCTGGGATTCGAACCCAGGACCCCTACATTAAAAGTGTAATGCTCTACCAGCTGAGCTACGGAATCTTAATCTACACTTAAATTGTAGTCCCCTCTTGTTTTTGGGAGTGCAAATATAAAATCAATATTTAATTTAGCAAAACCTTTTTAAAAATAAAGTAAAAATAAATTTAAAAACTTGGCTTTATGCTGATTTTACTGAGGTTTTGACCATTTAGGATTTTCAATATAATTGTATTACTATTGCATAATTGTTCTAATTATGGCATTTTTTATAGATATAAGGATAGGTGTTGGACTTTCAGAACTCCATTTTGGCTCCTCAATGGCTGATGCAGATTTAATATTTGGAAAGGCTGATAAAATGGAAGAATTGAACGATTTGGAAATATCACCTACTATTTTGTGGCATTATTATCAATTAGGCTTCTCCCTTTTTTTTGATGCAAATAATGATCAAATTTTTACATGTGTTGATATGATGAATCCTCATGCGAAATTATGGGATTTAACCATTTTTGATTTTACTGAAAAACAAATTATTCAATTGTTCAAAGACAAAGGGATTTATTTGTATGAACAAGAACACCATGATTGGGGTGAAAAACGATTGAGTTTTGATGAAGCAAATATTGATTTTTATTTTCAAAAAAACAGACTGGTTTCTGTTAATTACGGATTGATAACCGAAGGAACGCAAACACTAATACTACCAAACTAATGACAAACATTTATTTAATAGGCTACATGGCCAGTGGCAAGTCTACCGCAGGACAAAAACTGGCAAACAAATTAAACTATAAATTTATTGATTTAGATAAATTTATAGAAAGTGAATACGGAAAAACAATTCCACAAATTTTTGCCGAAAAAGGAGAAAGCGAATTCAGAGCCTACGAACACAATATGCTAAAAAAAATAATTGAAATGAATAATGTAGTTATAGCTTGTGGCGGAGGCACTCCTTGTTTTTACAACAATATAGATTTAATGAATAACACAGGAGTTACTGTATATATCAAGATGAGTGTTGATGCCTTAACCAGCCGTTTAAAAACTGCGAAAGAAGAACGTCCGCTTATAAAAAATAAAACGGAAGAAGAACTCAAAAAATTCATTGCCAGACAACTTGAAATAAGAGAAGATTTTTATCACAAAGCTCAATACCTTGTTAAGGGTAAAGATTTGAATGTAGATGAATTGGTTGAATTTATAAAGAGTCAAATCGAAACCAAAAAAGTGTAATTATAATTGTATTATGGCTTTCCGATAAAAGTTTAAATTTAAAGTGCTTGCAAAAAATGCATCGCGACTTTGAAGTGCCTTTTCCAAAAAGGTTGGAATTCTTGTAATGATGACATTCCTCATTTTTTATCATTTCTTAGCAATAGTTCCTATTTTTAACGCACTAAAAATTACGTATGGATATCAACATTATTAAGTCTTCGGGTGAGCGTGTTCCATTCTCAAAGCAAAAACTTTACGACTCTTTAAAAAGATCAGGAGCAAACGAACAACTTATTAATGGAGTTATACAAGAAATTGAACCGTTATTGTATGAAAACATAAATACAAGACGCATTTTCAGAATGGCTTTTAAGTTACTAAAAAAAGAGAACAAGCACATTGCTGCAAAATACAAATTAAAGGAAGCCATCATGGAATTAGGTCCTTCCGGTTTTCCTTTCGAAAAATTTATTTCAGAAATATTAAAATATCAAGGGTTCATTACCATTGTTGACCAAACTGTAAAAGGTAAATGTGTGAATCATGAAATAGATGTGATTGCAGAAAAAAATGATAAACACTTTATGATAGAGTGCAAATATCATAACGAAAGAGGAATTAATTGTAATGTGAAAATTCCATTATACATAAAAGCCAGGTTTGATGATATAGAAGTTAATTGGAAAAAACTTCCCGGGCATGAAGGGAAATTTCATCAAGGATGGGTAGTTACCAATACGCGTTTTTCTTCTGACGCTATTCAATACGGCTTATGTGCAGGTCTGCATTTGGTAAGTTGGGATTTTCCTAAAAACGGAAGTTTAAAAGAACAAATAAATTTTTCAGGTTTGTTTCCTATAACTTGCATGACGACTTTAACTCTTTTTGAAAAACAAAAATTGTTGGATAAAAGTGTGGTGATGTGTCTGGAAATTTTAAAAACACCCGATTTATTAATGCAAATTGGTATTCCAACTTCACGTTCAACAATAATTTTAAACGAAGCGCAGGCAATTTGTGAAGTGATTGAACATAGAAATGAAATGACGAAAAATTAAAACCTATACCAATACATCAACAAAAAAATCAGTTGTGTATTGGTTATCAAACAACAATATTTATGGAAACAAACAATAAAATTACAATTAGCTTTTTAGGTGCTTCAGAAACGGTAACAGGCTCAAAATATCTTATTCAAGCAAATGAAAAAACCATTTTAGTGGATTGCGGTTTATTTCAGGGACTAAAAAAATTACGTTTGTTAAACTGGGATACACTGCCTTTTGCACCTGATAAAATAGATGTAGTATTAATTACTCATGGTCATCTCGATCACGTTGGTTATTTGCCCAAACTGGTAAAAGAAGGTTTTAATAAAAAAATTTTAGCCTCGTCACCTACCTTGGATGTAGCCGAAATAATTTTAAAAGATAGTGCACACATACAGGAAGAAGATGCAGAAAGAGCCAATAGAGAGCATTTTTCAAAACACAAGCCTGCCCTGCCGCTATATAATTCCAAAGATGTAGAAAAAACAATCTCACACTTTTCGGCGGTGCCACTAAACGAATGGATTACATTGTTTAATGACATTGAAGTACGTTACAAATACAATGGACACATTATTGGTGCTACATTTATTGAACTAAAAATTAACGGTAAAATAATAGTATTTTCAGGTGATGTAGGACGCGAAAAAGATTTATTGATGGAGCCTCCGCAAAAACCACAACAGGCAGATGTTCTGTTTATTGAATCTACCTACGGAGATACTGTTCATCCTGAAAATGCAGAAGAAAAATTAGCAGCAGCAATTACAAAAGCGTTTGAGAGAAGCGGAACAATTGTTATTCCCGGTTTTGCATTAGAGCGTATACAATTGCTGATGTATATGATTTGGAAATTGAAAAAACAAAATATCATTCCTCCAATCCCTGTATATATGGATAGTCCCATGGCAAGAGCAATACTTGATGTATTTCACAAATACAAAGAATGGCATAAAATACCACTTGAAGAGTTTAGTGACATGTGTAAAGATATTCATCTAATTGAAAAAATCGAAGAAACAAATGCGCTTGCTGCAAAAACTCAACCTAAAATAATTATTGCAGGAAGCGGCATGGCAACAGGAGGCAGGGTACTCACTTATCTGCTACATTACATTTCAAATCCTTCGGCAACAGTTATGCTTGTTGGCTATCAGGCCGAAGGAACAAGAGGAAGAAGTTTGCTGGAGGGTGAAAAACAACTAAAAATATATGGAAAATATTATGAAGTAAAAGCTACTGTTGAGAATATTGAAGGGCTTTCAGCACACGCCGACCAAAAGGAACTTATCAGCTGGATGAGCGAACTAAAAAACAAACCAGAAAAAATATTTGTTGTACATGGCGAAACAGAAGCCTCTCAGGCACTAAGAGAAAAAATAAAGGAAGTGTATGGATGGGATTCGCAAACGCCAAAATTATATGACGGAATAGAAATAAATTTATAGTAATAAGAATGTCGCAACAAAACACTTCCAATTCTCTAAAGTTAATACGATTAGGCATTGAAGCCTATCGCGAAAATATAATTTTCATTCGTTCCGATTGCAACATTTGTACATCCGAAGGTTCTACACTTCCAACTCGGGTGCGAATTTCAACCAAAAATTCAAGCATAGTAGCTACACTTAATCCTGTACATACCAATATTCTAAAAGAGGGTGAAGCGTCTCTTTCTGAAATTGCTTTTCAACGTTTGGAAGTGGCAGAGGGAGATACAGTAAGTGTGTCGCATTTATTACCAATTACTTCATTAAGTGATGTACGTTCAAAAATATATGGAAACAAATTAAGCGATAACTCTATTAAACGGATAATTTCAGACGTAAATGAAGGTTTATATTCTGACATTGAATTATCGGCGTTTATTACTGCCTGCGCCGGAGATCATCTCGATTTTGATGAAATAACGAGTCTCACAAAGGCAATGGCTGCTGTTGGCAAACAGTTATACTGGGATAGAAAAGTAATATTGGATAAACATTGTATAGGAGGTTTACCGGGCAATCGCACCACCCCTATTGTTGTTGCGATCATTGCAGAAGCAGGTTACACCATTCCAAAAACCTCTTCTAGAGCCATTACATCACCGGCCGGAACAGCTGATACAATGGAAGTATTTACCACTGTGAATCTTACATATGATGATGTTAAAAAGGTGGTGAATAAAGAAGGTGGCTGTTTGGCCTGGGGTGCAGTTGCAGAACTAAGTCCTACCGACGATATGTTGATTTCTGTTGAAAAAGCGTTGGATATTGATAGTGAAGGACAAATGATTGCTTCTGTACTTTCTAAAAAAGCAGCAGCGGGTTCTACACACATTCTTATTGATATCCCGGTAGGTACAACGGCTAAAGTCAGAACAGAAAAAGACGCACTAAAACTGAAATACTATTTTAAATCTGTTGGACAATCAATGGGACTGGTGGTTGACTCGCTTATAACTGACGGTTCGCAACCCATAGGCAGAGGCATTGGACCTGCTTTAGAAGCAATGGATATTGTTGCCGTATTCCAAAATAAAAAAGATGCTCCTCAGGATCTAAGAGAAAAATCACTGATGATTGCCGGTGCGATGCTAGACATGGTAAGTAATTCTGAAAAAGGAAAAGGTGCAGAACTGGCTAAACAAATTTTAGAAAGTGGCAGAGCATGGAACAAATTTAAAAACATCTGTATTGCTCAGGGAGGTTTTAAAGAACCGGAATATGCAAAGTTTAAAAAAGAAATTTTTTCGACAGTAAGCGGAACAGTTGTAGAAATAGACAATCGCCGTTTGGCTAAAATAGCAAAGCTTGCAGGTGCACCAAATTCAAAAGCCGCAGGTATTTATTTTTATGCGCCAATAGGAACCAAGGTTGAACAAAAACAACTGTTATATACCATTTATGCTGAAAATGAAAACGAATTAAAATATGCCCTGGAATATATTGCAACAACAGCTAACCCTATTGTAAAAATTGAATGATTAAATTCACAACAAAATGGGGCACTATGAAAGTATTGAGATTAGAAAATTTCAAATATATTTCCCAACGCTCTTTGTGTATTAGTGATGAATAAAAACAAACTTGATACAAATGCAAATCATCTTCTTTGCTATACCCGGAAATGAATTATTAGCTCAACAACTCTCTCAAAAATGCAATGGAGAGTTGGGTGAAGTCATTATCCGAAAGTTTCCGGATGCTGAAACTTATGTGAATATACTATCCGATGTAAGCAACAAAAAAGTAGTACTTGTTTGCACACTTAATAATCCTGATGAAAAAATAATGTTGCTTTATTTTTTTGCGAAAACAGCAAAAGAATTAGGTGCAGCGCATATTTGTTTGGTTGCGCCTTATCTTGCCTACATGCGTCAGGACAAACGTTTTAATACGGGTGAAGGAATTACATCTTCTTATTTCGCTTCTTTTTTATCTTCATTTGCGGATAGTTTAATTACTATAGACCCGCACTTGCATCGCAGAGTTTCACTTTCAGAAATTTATTCCATTCCTTCCAAAGTAATACACGCCCAACAGCTTATTACTGCATGGATTAAAAACAATATTGAAAATCCATTATTGGTTGGACCTGATGCTGAAAGCGAACAATGGGTTGCCAATGCTGCAAAGAGCATTAATGTGCCATACCTTGTTCTTCAAAAAAACAGAAAGGGCGATGATGATGTGGAAGTGTCGGTACCTGACTTACAGCATTATTTGAATTGCACCCCGGTGTTGGTAGACGATATTATTTCAACTGCCCGAACTATGATACAAACCGTAAAACGTTTAAAGGCTAGCAATATGAAAGCTCCGGTGTGTATTGGTATTCATGCCGTATTTGCAGGTAATGCGTATCAGGAGTTATCAGCTGCCGGAGTTGCAAAAATCATTACCTGCAATTGTATTGTTCATCCTTCTAATCAAATTGATATTACAGATTTAATTGCGGAATCTCTTTAGGAGATCATCGTAAAAATGAGCATTACTTTACTTTTTCAATAATCTCATCTATCGTAAGTTTCTCTTGAACACCAGTTGTCATATCTTTTAATGATAACAAACCGCTTTGCATTTCATCACCACCAACAAGTATAACAAATGGAATTTTTTTATCATCGGCATACCCCATTTGTTTTTTCATTTTTGCTCCTGCATCAGGATATACCTCTGCATTAATGCCCGCTTTACGAACCTTTGTCAACAAGGGTAAACAATAATTTTGTTCTGCTTCTCCAAATGTTACGAATAAAATTTTTGTGGAAGCAGAAACCGATTCAGGAAACAAATTCAATTCATTTAACACATCGTAAATTCTGTCTGCTCCAAACGAAATACCAACACCACTCATGTTAGGCAAACCGAAAACTCCTGTTAAATCATCGTAACGTCCGCCACCGGAAATGCTACTGGTAAATGTTCCGGCGTTCGCCTTCACTTCAAAAATAGCACCTGTGTAATAATTTAAGCCGCGAGCGAGGGTGATGTCTAATTCGCAAATTGCAGTTTGTAGTTTACAATTCGAAACAGATTTAAAAATGAAATCAAGTTCTTCTATGCCTTTAATTAAAGTATTGGAGATAAAGTCTTCAGTTATAACATTCATTTTTTTTAAAAAATCAGGAAGTGTTTTCAAAAAATATAAATTTTTCTGATTAATGTCTTCTCCAGGAATCCCGTCTCCGTATGAAACACGACCAGCATGCATCATAAATATACCATGTAATTTATTAATTTGTTCTTCGGAGAATTCTTTAGCCTTTAATTCTTCTATTACACCATTTTCTCCAATTTTATCAATTTTATCAATTGCAATAGCTATGTCAATCATTTTATCAGGAGCACCAATTAATTCTGCAATACCGCTTAATATTTTTCGGTTATTGATTTTAATAACAACCGGAACTTTTAATTGTGTAAATACTTCATCAATCATCTGCACCAACTCTACTTCATTTATTAATGAAGTACTCCCAATCACATCGGCATCACATTGATAGAACTCTCTGTAACGCCCTTTTTGAGGTCGGTCGGCGCGCCATACAGGTTGTATTTGATAACGCTTAAACGGAAATGTAATTTCATGTTGATGCTGAACAACGTATCGTGCAAATGGAACAGTTAAGTCGTAACGAAGGGCTTTTTCGGAGATATAGGGTAACAAAGATTTCGAACTTAATAGTTTGCTAAGTGATACTTGTCCCGTTTTATTCGTTTTCCATTCTTCATAAAAGGAGGTAAATTTCTCAACATTAATACCTATATCTCTCAAGTAATCTCCGTCTAAAAAATCACCCGAATTCAAAATCTTAAAAATCAACTTATCCCCTTCTTCGCCATATTTCCCCATTAGTGTTGAAAGGTTCTCCATTGCAGGCGTTTCAATAGGTAAAAAACCATAACGTTGAAATACTTGTTTTATGGTATCAAAAATATAATTGCGTTTCACCATTTCTTGCGGTGAAAAATCGCGTGTGCCCTTAGGAATACTTGGTTTCAAAATGTAATTTGTGTATTTGCTCATTCTGAACTTGATTCAGAATCTTTTGTTATTAATTATTTTTTTTAGATGCTGAAACAAGTTCAGCATGACATAGTATTATCATTTGTGCGTTGGTCATTCTGAACTTGATTCGGAATCTTCTTCTCCTTCGCTCAGATGCTGAATCAAGTTCAGCATGACGGAGTACTATTTTATCCTTTTTGTTTTTATACTATTATTTTTTGTGCGTTGGTCATTCTGAACTTGATTCAGAATCTGCGGGTAAGCCCACATTAATCAAATCAATCATTTCAGGATTTACAGATTTTATTAAATCTATTTTCCAATCGCGTTTCCAATTTTTTAATTGTGTTTCTCTTTTTATTGCTTGTTCAATATCCAGTATTCTTTCAAAATAAACCAAGTGATGAAGTTTATATCTTCTTGTAAATGCAGAGCCTACTCCTTCTTTGTGTTCCGCTACACGTCTTTGTAAATCATTGGTAACGCCAGTATAAAAAGTAGTTCTTTTGAAATTACTCATTATGTAAACGTAACCAATTTTCATAATATACTTCTCTGCGCGCAGATTCTGAATCAAGTTCAGCATGACTTAGCGCTGTTTCATCATTTTACTTTGTCATTACAAATTTGATTCTGAATCTTTATAATATTCAACTCTACTCAGATTCTGAATCAAGTTCAGAATGACTTAGCGCTGTTTCATCATTTTACTTTGTCATTACAAATTTGATTCTGAATCTTTATAATATTTTACTCTACACAGATTCTGAATCAAGTTAAGAATGATGACTTAGCACTGTTTCATCATTTTACTTTGTCATTACAAATTTGATTCTGAATCTTTATAATATTTTACTCTACACAGATTCTGAATCAAGTTCAGAATGACTTAGCGCTGTTTCATCATTTTACTTTGTCATTACAAATTTGATTCTGAACCTTTATAATATTTTACTCTACACAGATTCTGAATCAAGTTCAGAATGACCAGGCTCAATCTTATACCGTCAAACTCTTATAACGAACACGTTTCGGTTCAACATTGCCAAGACGTTTCTTTTTGTTTTCTTCGTATTCGGAATAACCACCTTCAAAATAATACACTTGCGAATCGCCTTCAAATGCAAGAATATGTGTACACACACGATCAAGGAACCAACGGTCGTGGGAAATAATTACTGCACAACCTGCAAAGTTTTGTAAACCTTCTTCCAATGCACGAAGTGTATTTACATCCAAGTCGTTGGTAGGCTCATCGAGTAAAAGCACGTTGCCTTCTTCTTTCAATGCCATTGCCAAGTGCAAGCGGTTACGCTCACCACCCGAAAGTATTCCGCATTTTTTTCCCTGATCGGAACCTGCAAAATTGAATTTAGAAATATACGCACGTGCATTCATTTGTTTGCCTCCAAGCACAATGTTATCAGCACCTCCGCTTAATATTTCATAAATGGTTTTATTCGGGTCAATGTCCTTATGCGATTGATCAACATAAGCAATCTTAACTGTTGGGCCCACTTTAAATTCTCCTTTGTCAGGTTTTTCCAGTCCCATAACCATACGGAACAAGGTTGTTTTACCTGCACCATTAGGACCGATAATAC
>Ga0302194_10003392_pt1 | contig 10008 bp, 8 predicted proteins | sample II_Bog_N1_1_FD_200227 | JGI IMG/M metagenome (GOLD analysis project Ga0302194, IMG submission 200227) | Peat permafrost microbial communities from Stordalen Mire near Abisko, Sweden - II_Bog_N1_1 | ecosystem: Environmental > Terrestrial > Soil > Wetlands > Peat | place: Sweden: Abisko, Stordalen...
GCGACTTTTTCCAGCGGCACGGCTTCGGTGTCGTCGCCCCGCGCCGCGACCATCACGCCGTAATGTTCCTCGTTGATGAGGTCGGCGCAGGCGCTGCCGAGGCGCGTGGCCAGAATGCGGTCCGCCGCCGAGGGCGTGCCACCGCGCTGGACGTAGCCGAGAATCGTGACGCGGGATTCAAGTTGAGTAAGTTCTTCGAGATGTTTCGCGAGGCGCATGGTGTTGCCAGCGTGGCGGACTTCCAGCGTGGCAAGTTCGATCTTCGCCTCTTTTTTGTCGTGCAAGGTTTTGGCGCGTTCGAGTTTTTTTTCGGCGGCATTCATGGCGCGAAAATCGTCCCGGCTCATCGCGCCTTCGGCCACGGCGACGATGCTGAAATTGGTCCCGTGCCGGCTGCGGCGGCGGATGGCGTCAGCAATTTTCACGACGTCGTAGGGAATTTCGGGAATGAGAATCACGTCCGCCCCGCCCGCGATGCCCGCGCCGAGCGCGAGCCAGCCGGAGCGGTGGCCCATGATCTCGGCGACGATGATGCGATGGTGGCTGTGCGCCGTGCTGTGGAGGCGGTCAATCGTTTCGGTCGCGATGTCGAGCGCGGTGGCGAAGCCGAAGGTGGCGTCGGTCATGGCGACGTCATTGTCAATCGTCTTGGGCAGCGTGATGACGTTGAGTCCGGCCTGGTGCAGGCGCAAGGCATTTTTCTGCGTGCCGCCGCCGCCGAGGCAGACAAGGCAGTCGAGTCCCCATTTGTGATAATTGTCCACGATGACCTTGGTCATGTCCTTGGTGCGACCGTCAATCACCATGCGGTGCGGCTTGTCGCGGCTCGTGCCAAGAATCGTGCCGCCGACGGTGAGAATGCCGGCGAGCGTGGACTTGTCGAGCTTGAGGCGTTTGTTTTCCACGAGGCCGCGAAAGCCGTCGCGAAAGCCGATGATTTCCATCCCGTAATAACCGAGCGCCGTCTTGCCGACGCCACGGATAGCGGCGTTGAGTCCGGGGCTGTCGCCGCCCGCGGTGAGGATGCCGATGCGTTTAGGTTTTTTGGCCATGCTGTGGGTTATTTGAAACTGCCCGGAGAATTTGTCGAGCAGAACTTTTGGAAATTTTCAAGGGCGGGGAAAATGGTCGGAGCGACAGGATTCGAACCTACGACCATCGCCAGCATCGCAACGGGTTACAAAAGCTGACGCACAAAGAGACACACAAACTTGCGTCCCGCTTGGTCGCGACCTGTCCCGCGTAGTCACGGCGTGGGCAAAACTCCCCTGCCCGCTCAAGGCCGCAATTCTCGCCATCATCAATTCAGCGGAGGGCCAGCCATGAATTTAAATCCGGCTGCGGTGCTGAATCCCGTGTTCAACTTTCTGGACGCCCTGATCTCAAATGACGGCGTTTATCTCTACTTGGTGTTCGTCTGGCTGGCACTGCTGGCCATCGCTTGGATTTTCAACGGCGGCTTGCGGAAACGAATGAAAGGAAATTTAACCACGGTCGTTCCCGCCATCATCTTCACGATGCAACCGCCGACGCAATCGCCGCCGCCAATCATAGGCATTGAGATTGAACCGGCACAGAACAATGACAACGAAACAATGGACTGACCATGATCATATTTCATTCCCGGCAATCAGACTGCGCCCGGCACGCTCGCAAAAACGAAAATGCCGGCACGGTTAATTTCACCACGCAAATTGCACCGTCAATTTGCACAGCCATGAACACGAAGCGTGTCAAAACCAATGGAACCATTTTCAAGTCACGGTGCAGTCGCACGGTTTTGTGCTACCGCTTTGATAGGGTGGAAGCCTTACCCCTTGTCTCGACAAGGTTTTCGCGGCTCGCTTACAGCTCGCCGAATCTTGCGCGGAGTCCCGCGAGACGGTCGCGCGATGGGCGCGAACCAGCCGGCAAGAAATCCGGAGAAATATCTCGTGTCATGTCCGCGCAACTTCCCGGCAATGGCCGGACAGTGGCAGCAGCAATGCCGCCGGATGGCCGTCGAGACAACTCGCAAGACAACTTGCCCTGCGTCGGATTTGAACGCGCCATGTCCGCGCCGGAAGCTTGCGAGACGACTCGCAACTTGGCCGTGAAACAGCCGCGAAACATCTCGCAAGATGACTCGTCAAAAACCCGCCGTCATGTTTTTAACCATCCCGTTCAAAAATTATGAACACCTCACCCACATCACCGACAACGCCCGATCTGGAATCGCTGAGGAAAGCGATTCAGGAATACCAACCCGATCCAAGTCGCATTCCATTCAGCAATTTGAAGCCGTTCCATAATTCAATCGTGGAATTGCGCGGCAAGAATGCGTCCTACGCTGCCATTGCGGATTTGCTGATGCAAAATGGCGTCAAGACCAGCCGGGCGCGGGTGGCCGAATATGGCCGCATTGTCCTGGAAGGCGGGAAATCACGCAAACGGCGCAAACCGGCGAGAACCGCGCCAGCCGCAGCCGCACAACCTGCGCCGGTCACGCCAGTGCCTACCCCTGTGCCGACGGGCAATGTAACGCCGCCACCAAAAGAAGATTCTCCATACCGTTCACGCGGACCGCACATTGCCAACGTGAGAATGATGAGCCCAGAGGAAGCCAAACAATTCAATGACAGTCTGAAACCGAAACCGCCAGCGAGCTGACTCGGCCCGGAAAGCCATTTGCTGGGCCGACTTCATGCCGCTGAACGCTGTTCATCCGTTTCGTTCGAGCATAACGAAACTTTTGCGATTGATCCAACCTCGCTCCCCTTGCAACGCGGCGCGCATCGTGGGACAACACTTTTCGGGGCGATGCAGGATTGCGGCCCTGCCGGTAGCGCTGGTGGTTGAGGATGGTGCGGCGGGCGATCTCCCACATGCACCATCTTTCATCGACACCATTTTTGCCGATTGTGAGTTTTTGCAAGGGATCAGCCCGATTATTCTGAGTTTAGCCAGCGCGTTTTTGCAAGTGACAGACGCATTCCGCAATAAAGACAAACGGCCACGATGGCTTCAACCAGCACCAGCCACCAAAACCAACCTTGCGTCCAGGCCATTGAAGCCACAATCGCCAAGCCGAAAGTGATGGCCATCACCAACATCATGTTTAGGCCGCGTCCCGCTGATTTTGCCGCGTCAATCGGTAGTGAAAGTGGCACACCTCTGCCGCCGAGGCCGGGCACAAGTGCAAAGACCGGTAAAGCGATAATGCCGGGCAAAAACAAAATCAAGGGCGTAAGGTCGCCGCGCAGCAGCCAGACAATCAATCCAACGAGCAGCAACATGGGCAGCGCCAACAGGCATAACACTGCGCGGCGCGCTCCATGGCAAAGTTGAGCGGGACCCGCCATCGGCGCGGCGCGGAAAATATCCGAAGCCTGCCATTGCTGCGAGTATTGCAATATCTGCAATCCCATCAACGGCACCATGCCCAGATAAAGACCGGAGAATGGCACGCCAAAGCCGAAATCGTTGGAACCATGCTGGTGATTGCTTTGGAGTAGAAAAACGAACGGGATGATTAGAATTGGCGCGATGCCGGGATACACGCGGAGTTTCACGTCACGGTCACGGATGAGATACGCCGCCGTGAGCAGGAACGATGCGCGGGCGACCGGATCGCGCAACCACCAGCTCAATGGCGGCACGTTGACGAGCCGGTCGAGCCAGCGGCGGTGGTTGGATTTTTTGACCCGTGTTGAGATGGTCTCATTCAGTGACTGCAATCCGGTTTCGTAATTGTGCGCAAGTTTACCGAAGGCAATCCATAAAACGGTAGCGGTGACAATCACCGCCATGGTCGCCAGCAACCAGGAAGCCGCCAGCGAACTACCGGCAAAAGCATCATCAAATCCAGCGAACCAGGCGGGCGGCAACAGGCCGATCCACCAAGAGCTTTCACCAACATTGAGAACATGGTCAAAGCGGAACACCAGCCGCGGCAGAATCTGGCCGCACAACACGGCCCCGACTGAAACCAAAACTTGGGCGGCAGTCATGACGCCTTCCAGTCGTTCACGTCCGAACCAGCGCAGGCAAAGCTGATAGACTAGCACCACGCAACTTGTGCAGAACAGCGCCTCCAGCACGGTTGAACAAAGATGGATAAGCGGTTTGAAAGCGTCGGCAGACTGTGGCTTTTTGCTGCCGGCTTGGTTGGCCAGGAAAGATTAGACACTTGACTAAAAACTTGACTTACACTTGACTTACTAGCAGGTTGCGCGCGTGAGTTACCAGCCACAATTCACCATCACCCCGGCGCTGCTCGCCCGTGTGGAGCAGATCGCCGCGTTGCGCGAGCGCATCCTTGTCGGCACGGTGCAGGTGCGCTGGATTCCCGCCTTGCAAAAGGACACCCGCACGCGCAACACCCATTCCTCGACGGCCATTGAAGGCAATCCGCTCACGCTCGAACAAGTTCGTGCCGTGGAAGAAGGCCGGGAAATTCCCGCCGTCGCCGCCCGCGCCAAGCGCGAGGTGGTGAATTATTTCGCCGGCCTGCGGTTCGTGGAAAAGAATGCCGCCAAGAAAACCATCTCGCACGAGGAGATTTTACGGCTGCATAAAATCATGGCGGGCGACGTGATGGATCAGGGCACGGCGGGACGCTACCGCACGATGGCCGTGCGCGTCGGGAGTTATGTGCCGCCGCCGCCTGTAGATGTGTCGGGCCTGATGTTCGAGTTGCTGACGTGGTGGAACAAGGATGCGGCGAATTTTTCGCCGGTTTTAAGCTCTTCCATCGTGCATTACCGTTTTGAGGCGATCCACCCGTTTGCCGACGGCAACGGGCGCACAGGTCGGGCGCTGGCGCTGTGGGAGCTTTACCGGCGTGGCTTTGACACGCACCATATTTTTTCCGTGGACGAATTTTATTGGGAGAATCGTCCGCGCTATTACGCGGCGCTGGACGCAGTGCGTCGCGAGGGGGAAGATTTGTCGCAATGGCTGGAATATTGTGCCGAAGGTTTGTTGCTGACGCTGGAGCGCGTCTGGACACGCGTGCAGAAACTTTCCGCCCAGCCGGGACAGGAAAAACTCGTTCTGCGCCCGAAGCAGGAGCAGCTTTTGCAATTGCTCCGCGACCACAAGAGCATGACGCCTCGCGAGCTTTGGGATGCGCTGGGCGTGTCCAAACAGGGCACGCTGGATTTGCTCCAGCCTTTAATCAAAGCAGGTCTGGTGAAACGTGTCGGCACCAAAAAGGCCGGCCAATACATTCTGGCCTGAACAGTGGTCAGCGACGGCGACAGAATTTGACAGTGATTTAGCGATTTAATCCGACGATACGGCCGCTGGATTTTTGTTTAGGTGGAAACAGATCGCCCACCGGCACACCGAAAACTTCTGCGAAAACCACTATTTGTTTGTCGGTTGCAGTTGAGCGTAAGGTTTCGATATTGGCCAAGATGTCACGAGTGATATAAATCCCCAAGAGTTGCATTTTGGTGACAAGCAAATCCTGCGACCAGCCTTTTATCGAGCCACGTTTCGTCCAATGACATTTGAGTTTTGAGTCATGCTCCGCGAGGTTCGCAGAGATAAACGCATTCCCCCCCCCACTGGCTTTGTGAATTGCGCCGGCGAACCTTTTAAAACGCCTTCGCCTGAAGTCGGTATTAGCGGCAGAAAGTGACAGGTTAAAACGAGTTTATTGCTGCTTTTGTTCAACAACGGGTGCCCATTTGGTCAAGAAAGCCAAAACCTTCTGTGGACTGTGGCCATTGCCTTCTTCCAACTCGCCAGTGTTTTCGGTCACAAGTTGTTTGCCATCTGCATCCAGAACGACAATGACGGGCAACCCAAAACGTGTGGGCTGCCCGTATTTCGCAACCACGTCACTATTGTGGCTTCCGTTCACATCGATCAAAACCACCACATAATCGGCCTTGAGTTTTTCGGCAACGCTCTTGTCGCTCTCGAAGAGGTCATGCAACCGGTGGCACCAAATTGCAGGAGCACGCGCTTGCCGTCTTTCTTGGCCACGACCAATGCATCGGCAATCTGATTTGTCCCATCGGCCGCTGTGTCGTAAATAGGTGGCAAGTTTGAGGCGTTCCCAGCGTCAAGTCGCCCCGACAATACCACGATGGTTAAAACGAAACCGAATATCAAGGAGTTGACTAGGGAATTGGCTTTCATGATTGTTTTTAGTTTGGGTCAATCTTTCCAATCGATTTTGCTGCCTTCATCTTCCCACCATTTGCGAATCATAACGACTTGCTGTTCGCTGGACAGGTCTTTGAATTGTCTCCGATCCAAGGCCGCTGTTTCAATCATCGCGTCGGCGGCCTCTTTGCAAATCGCCGGATTCTTGTGATACAGCAGTTGCGCCAGTTCCGGTAAGACCCTGCGTGGTGCCGGACCGATCCGCTCAAAGGCGTAGTTGAAATTACCGTTGTCATCATTCTCCCGGGCCAAGATCAGGAGCGGCTTGGCACAACTCGCAGCCGGACCCAGCGCGCCCACCGCATAGAGCGCGTTGTTGTAATCCTGAAATGGTTCGCCGCGCTGGATAATTTGCACGATCACCGGCAACGCCGGCAGGGCGTTGGTGCCGAGATCGCTGCAAAAGACCAGCGTGTGGGACACCTCCTGGCCGGTCCGCAATTTGTAGAGAATCGTTGGAAAAAAATTATCTTTGTCGGCCAGCAACTGTTGCTCGATTGGGGGAAGATTGGTTCCCTCCTCACCGATTTGCTGCTTCCAGAGTTCAGCCAAGCGGCGGTTTATTTCGTCAAAGTTCGCGGGCTTTTGCGGCGGCTCATCAGGCACTTTTCCGCAGCAATCGCAAATGTCTCCCCCCGCCTCGGCATAAATGCGCACTTTGCGCAGAAGCCCAAAGGCAAGTCCTTCAACCTGTTCGCTCGTCCAAAAGTTGTTACGGGCCACCGGCAGGCCGGTTCCTTGCGTCCGTTGCAGAACCTCCTTCAATTTTTCCAAAGCCTCAAAGTTGCGGCCCTGTAAATGTTCGGCCTCCGCCAAATCACATTCCGCCGTCAACCGGTTCTTCAAAGGCAACGCTTCATTTTGCCAGATGCCTTGGAAAATCTTTTCCGACAAATCCGGTCGTGCGTTGTCTTGGGCTTGCTCGGCCAGATCCCCCATCACCACGGCATACTGCAAATTGGGATCGTAATTCGGTGGATCAAAATGCGGCCAGTTCGGTTCTTGGAATTCCAAAATGAAATAAAAATCCTGCGCCTGTTCCGCCGGCTGGCGGGTGATCGGATCGAATTCAAAGTCATCTTTAAATTGTTCCATCTGAGCCATAGTGAAGTTGATTGAGGCCTCAAGGCCTTGGCTATCCTTGATGATTTGGCCAAGCCTTAAAATCACTTCCAGGCGCAGCCGGCGGAAAACGCAGTTCAACAGCTTCTCGCCGGTTTCCCGGGCTGCCTGCGCCTGCAACGGATTGCAGTCGGCGAGAAATGTTCCATAGATTTGCGCTTCACGAGCAGCCGTGACGAGAAGTTTTTGCTTGGCCAACTCGGCCTGCTGCTTCGCGGGGTCGGTTTGTGGGCGATAAAACGAATCGCACATGACACCCACGAGCGAATTCACGACCAGCCATGCCCGCGCGTTGTTGCCGTTTTGAAGATATTTGTTGAGTATGGCCACGCGCTCCTCGTCCGTGACCACCGGCGCGACCGGGGCCACCGGACCAGCGGCATCGATTGTCGACGGCTTTGGCACCGGCGGCGGGGGCCGCCCGCTGCCGTGATTAAAAACAGAATCCAGATAACGTCCATCCTTGATTTCGGTATAAACATAGCTCCCGCCGCCATGATTGGTGACCTCCACCAAATTCATGGCCTCATAGCTGTCGGGATACCATTCCAACAGCCGGGCAAAATCGTTGGTCAAAGGATTCGGTGCCAACCTCGTTGCGGTAGGAATGTAAAAAATCCGCCGGGTCATTTCCCGCTCCCGCCACAGTGCCGAGGCCAACCAAAATGAGGCGTCCGGCACCAGACGGTTGGTCGCCACGGCACTGACCGCTCTTTCCAATAGAAGCTTTCTGGCCTCGCCGGAATAAAAGTCCGCCAACCCGATCCAAAGCCGGGCGGACTGCGGATTGGCTGCGGCCAAACGCAACGCCTTCGCGAATGCAACATCTGATGAGTCTTCCCTGACTGGCTCCGGCAAATCCCCTTGATCTGTATTTATCGCGTTGGTGTTTTGCGCGGTTGGCCCGGATTTACTGTCCAAAAACGCTTTTGCCAGCATGGCGCAACCCGCTTCGCCAATGTCGGCAGTCCGCAGCTTGACCTGTCGCACAACTTCACCGGACAAAAGATTCTGTTGGCGGGCCACCAGCGTTTGAGTATCCGGCGCATCCAGATAGATTAAATCATCCACCACCAACCAGACGCTCCGCTCGTTCAGCGATGCCGCCATCTGTCCGGTCAATTGCAAATCAATTTCCCGCGTGGTGGCGCCGATGGAAGCCGGTTCGAATAATTGAAGCCGTCCAGTCTGAGCCACCACCTCCACGAAAGCCGCGCGCGCGGCAGCGGAAATGTTGCCCGAAGCCACGATTGCAGCCACTGGACGTTGCAAATCCGCGGGGAGATTCGTGTTGTTGGTTCCGGGGCCGGACATGGCATCCGCCAAAAGGGATAAATTCAATTTCCGATAAGCCCGCGCCTCCCAGCGCCGGGCCAGGTCGAAATGCTGATCCTTTCCATAGCTTGCCTGAAACCACGGAACCGCCCGCGCATAATCCCCACGGCTGTAATAATCCAGACCCTCGAAGAACGGCAACGCGGCTTCTGGCAGCCACGTCATCATTTCAAATTCGGACCGGTTGGACGTTGCCGATTTCTGAATTTGCAGTTGGCTGCTGACTCTCCTTGCTAGCGCATCAATGGCCGGCAGCCAGTCGTCCGGGTAGCTGCCATGCTGCGTCAGGGTGGATTCCACCATGTTCTTGTCGGCACGGACGATGGAGAGTGTCAGGGTAAATTCACTTGCGCCCTGAAAGGCCACACTCCCGCTGACGAAATAATCGACGGCAGGAAGCTTCGCCTGTGACAGCATTTCCACAGACAACGAGCCGTTGGCTTGCAAATCCCGCTCCGCGAGTATTAGCCGGATGTTACGCCGTTCCAACACAGGCACGTCTTGCTTTTGTAGCGCCACCTCAAAAAAATCCGCCAAGCCCGCCAACCGGTCGCCCACGGTCGCCGCCGAATTTTCCAAGGTAAAATCCAGCACCGCGACCGTATTCGACGGTTGCATTTCTGCCGCCTGTGTCGGGCTGACTCCCCAAGAAGTCAACGCCGCGGCCAAGGCGAGGCATATCATCCAAGTTTTCATTTTAATGTCATCGCGGAGTGATCATCGCCCTTTGCAGCCGAAGGGCGATCTGGCTCCGGCTTTAGCTCCAGCAACCAGAGGCTGATCTGGTCTGCTGCCAGAATGTGTTCGCCGTCATCAAGTAGTTGGAAGGACTCTCTGGGTGTGAACGGATAATCACTCTGTATTGGCGGAAGGGCTTCCTTTTTTCCATCGGTTAAGCACATACGTTGGAATGGGGCAGCCGAATAAACCCAGCCATCACGCAACACAAATGGTCCATCAGAAAGAAGGATACTGTGGGGACGACCAGAGGGATCCGAAACAGAATTATCCCACATCCGCATAGCTGCATTGGTCTTGGCCATCCACCAACCATATTGGGAAACCAGCCGATTCTGGCGCAGATCAAATAGGGCGGTCATGAAGAGTTCATTTACTGCCACCGTTGTTTTGTTTGCGGAGCCGAACCAGATTAAATTCCGACAGAACTGCGGATCTTCGGTAGGCATAAACAGCGGAGCCAGACGTTTGAATTCACCCATGGCCGGAAAATAACTCCATAGCCCCATGGACGGCGTGATGGCGGGAATGTCGGTTGTTGTCGGCTCCGTATCTGAAGTCAACGCCAGAATTAAGCGGTGACGGTCTGCATCGGTTACCAGTCCGAGAGTAAAAAATGGGCGCTGGTTATCTAATGGCGAAAGCTGTTCACCC
>Ga0302194_10003411_pt1 | contig 9977 bp, 10 predicted proteins | sample II_Bog_N1_1_FD_200227 | JGI IMG/M metagenome (GOLD analysis project Ga0302194, IMG submission 200227) | Peat permafrost microbial communities from Stordalen Mire near Abisko, Sweden - II_Bog_N1_1 | ecosystem: Environmental > Terrestrial > Soil > Wetlands > Peat | place: Sweden: Abisko, Stordalen...
GCTTTCATAGTTGTCGCCGGTGATGATCTCCGGTGGCTGGATGATGAAGTCGGACAGCCCTTGAAAGACATACTTTGGGGAACCAAGTGTGAAGTCGGCAATCAGCTTGTTGTAGATCGTAAGGTTTGGGGCGAGCACAAAGAAGTGGCGGATGCCCTCTGCCTGGTGAAGGTAGGCAATGAACGCGCCCATCAGACGCGTCTTTCCTACGCCGGTTGCAAGCGCGAAGCAGAGGGACGGGAAATCGCGCTCGAAGTCCGTTACGTTGGCGAACTCGGCGCGAATGGCGGCAAGTGCCTGCGCCGCATCCTGGTCCTTGCTCAGAGCTAGCAGGTCGCAGACTCGGTCGAGGATCTCAAGCGATTCGCGCTGGGGGGAGCGCAGACTCAGGCGGTTGGCAATGGTGTTTCCAGCCGATTTCATTCCGCACCTCCCTGTTGTTCGGACGAAAAGAGGTCGGGTTTCCACGCGTCGGATTGGAGGAAAGATTCTCATCCCGGCGAGTACGGTGCGACGGTTTGCCAGAGAGGATCACCCCGAATCAGTCCGCGCGGCCGGCATCGCCACTTCCACTCATGCCAAGACAGAATCCCAATCTCTCAGCGTACCGCCCACCCGTTTTGCGCCGCAAAGTGAAACGAACGATGACGCAGCACCCTTGAGAGCGAGCGGCAGCCGGTGACTCCTTGGCAAGGTTGCAGGAAACCTTGCCACCGACCGACCTTCCAAGACTAATCGAGCACTAATATCAAATGCCAAGTCCAACGAAATATCACGGTTTCGCCGCCAATTGAATGTTCCGCAGCCTCGAAATGCCATAGTCCGTGAGACAATCTGATGGGCGAATATATGGCGAATCTACTAGCCGAAGGACAATATCTCCAAAAAGGCCGTCTTGATCTGTGCGCCTGCAGTTTAGGTTGCCCGACTGGCGAACGCCTTGGGAGAATTTCCTTTGCTTGTTTTGATCTACGTAGGTACATTGGCACCTACTTAGATCATTACCTGCCCATTGTCAGCAAGGAATTGCTTGTCGCCGCATTTGATTCCCGACTGAAAGGACTCCAATGAGCGCTACGTCGTTTAACTGGCCAATGGTCTCACAGCTTACTGGCGATCCGCTGAAGAATCAGGTGTTTTCGATTCTTTATGAAACCTCCTGCAATCTCCAAGAGGAGACTATCGGAGAGCCTCACGTGCTCGAAGTGGTTCCACGCTTAGCTCAGCTTATCGAGACCCACGAAGAACTCCACAGCTTCAGAGAGGCGTTTAGCGCGCTAGCACGTTCCTTAGGCTTATGGAATTACATTGATCGGGAATATGCGGATCTTCGAGATGGCTTCGCAGCAGATGCCGCCGAAATCCCGGGTTTGGGTATCGTTCTGCACCGTGAGCAGCAATCCGCTCTGAACTCTCTTTTGGCGGGCAACAATCTTGTCCTAAGTGCACCAACGAGCTTTGGAAAAAGCATATTGATTGACGCCTTGCTCTTGGAGGAGCGCTTTCGGCGCGTCGCTATCGTACTTCCAACGATCGCCCTCTTGGATGAATTCCGCCGACGCCTTGTGCGTCAATTCGGAGGAACCTTCGACATACTAATGCATCATTCTGAGACATCCGAACGTGACAGAGTAATATTCCTCGGCACTCAGGAACGCTTGATCAACAGAGACGACCTTGGCAAGTTGGACCTGGTCGTGGTGGACGAATTCTATAAGCTGGATCCCGATCGAAAAGACACCCGGAGCATGACACTAAACGCCGCTGTGTATAAGCTGTTGAGTAAGTCGAAGCAGTTCTTCTTTCTTGGTCCCAATATCGACATCGTCAATGTCTCCGCAGGAAGCCGATGGCAGTTCTCATTTCTTAAGACGCGTTTCTCGACAGTCGCGGTCGATACCGCAGACCTCAGTAAGATCGAAAACAAGGAAGAACGCTTGCTCGAAGAAACAGTGAAGGCCGCAAATTGGCCCGCTCTGGTATTTGTTTCTTCACCAGACAAAGCAAATAAACTTGCTGCCCTGATGATCGAGCGTGCGATCCAGATGGGAACAGGCGCGGCGCTAGCCGGATGGATGAATGAAAACTACGGTGCGGGTTGGGCACTCAGCGACGCAGTCGCTGCAGGCATTGGCGTTCACCATGGCCGCATTCCTCGTGCACTTGCATCGCGCTTCGTCAGCCTCTTCAATCACAACGTCCTGCCTGTACTCATATGTACCTCAACGTTGATCGAAGGCGTCAACACAGCCGCCAAGTCGGTGCTAATTTACGACAAGACGATCAACAAGAGCAACTATGACTTTTTCACCTTTTCTAACATTAAGGGTAGGGCGGGGAGATTGGGTAAGCATCATGTTGGTCAGGTGTTCTTGTTCAATGCCCCTCCAGAGAAGCAGGACTACGGTGTTACGGCACCTCTTTTCGGCGAGATCGATGACGCTCCGGACGAATACATCGTTCACATTGAGGGCGATGACGCTACCAACTCCACGGCAATTCGAATCACCGAACTTGCGGAGCGCCTGAATTTAAAGCCGGAGGATCTTCGTAGATTCTCAACGATTGGCATTGGCACGATGGAGGCTTTTCGAGACGCCGTTGCAGCTAAGCTCAGAGAAAGGGCAGAGCTTATTTGGGCCGGGTATCCGTCATGGGGAAACATTCAAGTGCTTGCCGAGATACTGTGCTCCGTTCGACGGGCGGATGAATTCGGCAGCCGTACTCCCTTGCAGCTCACGATGTACATCAACCAACTCAGGAACGCGCCGCAAGCGAAACGCTTCTTCCTTTGGCATTCCGCGAACTATCGCGGAAAAGCCGAACAGATGGACAATATTTTTAAGTTCCTGCGCGCATGCGAGTTTAACCTGCCGGAGTTTATTGCGCTCATCGAATTGTTCGTGAAAAACGCTGGAAATCATGTTGATTACTCTTACCTCACAGGGGGCCTCCCGAGGTGGTTCAGGGCTGAAGAACTCAAAATTCTTGAGGAGCAAGGGATTCCGATACAAATTTCTGAGCGTTTCTATGTCGATGGTGATTCTGTCAGATCCTTGGGGTCGCGCCTGCAATCCCTTGCACAGTCGCGGGATGCTCGAATCTCGATGTTCGAACGCAATTGGATTCTCGAAGCGCTCCCGTCCTGAAGCATCTCTCGACCCCGACGCTTTTATTTGCGCATCGGTTCAGTAACAGAAAACGCGCCAGGGGCTTGTAAACATGAAGCACGACTGTGCAATTGTACGATTTGCCGCGCTCTGGCTTTGACATAGAGGGGTTGGGCGTCCCTGGATTCTCAGTCCAAAGTCCTGACCTTCGTGCCCTTCTTCCGCGCGGCGGTGATGGCTTTCTCTTGCAGTTTCCTCAATTGGGGTTAGCCCACAGGCCGTGGTGCGCTCAGGTGTGGAGTCCTTTTGCCGACCTTTGGGCTGAGTTCTTTCGCCAGGATTCCTGGCGGCAAGTCCGGCACCGGGCCTTTGGGTGGCCGTTGCGCTGTTCGGTCACGGTGTTCTCTGGGGTCATTGGGTGGCCTTTTGGGCACGTCTTGAATTGCGCTGGAGGGGCCGTCTTGAGCTGGACGCGAGGGGCAGCCTTGGGCGAACTGCTGATCCGCTGATGGTCTGGATTGCAGCAGGCGTGGCCGATACACTGATCCGCCGGAAGGTGATGCTGTAGGAACATGCCGTTGGGGACCGGCCCCTCACAGGCCTCATAGAAAACCCGGTGGGCCTTCAGTTCCTTGTCGTCGGAGTACATCCGGCCGTACCCGTCGGCGTTTCGAGGTCCCCTGAATTCCCAACACTCGGTGTCCGGCAGAACCTGGACCAGGTTGATCAATTGCTTCACGGTGAAAGCCATACTCAACAGAATATGCGCTTCCATAAGTTAATAGTACGGAAGGGGTGGCGTGGTGTCACTTTTGGTGCTACTTTTGTCTGGTATTCAGTGCGATATGGTGCCTTTAAGTGCCATTTTTCCACAGACCAGAAGGGCAGTTCTTGACAGAATTCTGGCTTATGCTACGTACTTATTTCGTTGATTCTGTTTGTTTTATATGGCGGAGAGGGAGGGATTCGAACCCCCGATAGCCTTGCGACTATGTCTGATTTCGAGTCAGGTGCATTCAACCGGGCTCTGCCACCTCTCCGTTAGGGCCTACATTGCACATCATCGGCTTGCGCGAACTGTCGGCGTTGACCGATTCCGTCTTCTTCCAGTCGCGTGGCTGGCGACCGTGCGAGCCTTCTTTATGCCGCAAACCCGCTTCCGCCTCTACCAGTCTACCGGCGGTAGTGTGTCAAAGGCAATACCGGCCGTAAATACCCGCCCATGGAGGATTTTGGCCTGAAATCGGGAAGCGTTTGAAGCCGTGCGTCATGTCAGGTAGTCATGGCAGAGCAAAGAACTTCTTCAACGGCTCCCAGTAGTGGCTGTGCCAGCCGGAGTCGAGGGAGTCGTAGTCGCCGGCGGGGAAGCCAGTGTGGTCGAAGATGAGGGTGGCTTCGGCGGCGCGGGGGATGAACTCAAAGTGAACAATGGAGTAGACGCCTGGGGTCCAGTGGGTGGGTCGCCACGCCTGAACGATTCTCGGGTTGGGGCGCTGATCGGAGACGAGCTCGACGTTACGGCCAACGATGAGGCCGCCGAACATGGAGAAAGCCCCGCCCGGTGTGGGATCGATGGTGGCGGGCAGGCCGGAAAAGGCGGCGAATTGCTTTTGGTCGAGAATGGCCTGGTAAAGCCGCTGGGGGCTTGGTTTGAAGTCGATTTCGTAGTGGATTGAAGTGCGGGCCTGGTTGGAGGAAGTCGAGGGTTTCTCGTCCATGGCCGGCTGCTGGGCTCGTGCGCGGGTTTGGGCTGTGGCGGCGAGGGCTGCGGCCATTCCGACAAGGGCGTGGCGGCGTGTGATGCTGGGGTTCATGGGGCCTCCGGGGCACTCTAAAGATCGGTAGATCAAAGTATCCCACCTTTTCCGGATCATAAGCTGGTTGAGCTGATCCGGTCACAGCCGGGACCGATCCACGTTGCTCGGGCCGCCGCATTGTGGATCGCGGTCAGTTGACGCCATGCTCGTTGAGCCATGGACCATACTCGCGGTCCAGGCCCTCGATGTGCTCGGTAAACCACTCGCGCAGGAAGCGGAGCAGCGGGCGCATCTCCACGCCTTCGCCGTATTGCACGCGATGGGCCGATTGCAGGATTTGCGCCAGCATGCTGTGGTGCTCCGCACGATGCTCGGCCAGGCCGGGATAGCCGGTCTGCTCCATCAGTTGCTCCTCGCTCCAGAAGTGCATGCGTGTGAACTCGATCAGCCGGTCGAGCAGTTCGCTTACTTGTTCGCGTCCGCTGCCGCGCACCATGGTCAGACGAAGTTCGTTCATCGTATCCATCAGGATGCCGTGCTGATCGTCCATCGCTCGAACGCCGACGGTACACCCGTGGTTCCAGGTTAGAAGAGTCATGAGCCTCCGTACACTGCCAATAGAGGTATCGGTCAGGCTTGCCTGGGAGTGATGAATAAACTGGCGACTCTGGTGACCAAGGTTTGGCGGGCGGGAGATGGGCCGCGCTATTCGAGGATGACGTCGGGCTCTGGCTCGTGACCGCGCGTTGTCAAAGTGATGGCCGCGGCCAAAATCAGAGCGCCGCCCGCCCAGGCGTACGGGCCCAGGTGTTCACCGAGCAACTGCACGCCCAGCAAGGAGCCGAGCGCCGGCTCGATATTCAAGAAGACGCCGGCACGCGACGCCGGCACATGGTGAATGCCCCAGTTCCAGAGCAGCGTGGTGGTGCCCGTGCAGAGCAGGCCGCCCCAGGCCAAGGCGATCCACGCCGTGTGGCTGAAATGGGCAAACGGCAGCGGTTGCACCTTCTGACCCGTCAACGGACTCAACAGCCATGGCCCAAGAACCATAACGGCCAGCATCGCCGTTCCAGCGAGAATGGTGCCAGCAGTCACAACCGGAGGGCTGTGGGTCTTCATCAGCTTCATGCTGAGCAGCACCCAGGCCAGGGCCACGATGAGCGAGGCCACAACGAGCAAGTCGCCCACCAGCGAAGGCTCGCCGCGCGCTGCTGGGCCGCGATCGCCGCCGAGCACGATGAGCGCCGCGCCCACCGTGGAGCCGCAGAGAGCGAGCCAGCCGATGCGGTCAAGCCGTTCGCCGGCAAACAGCGCGGCAGCGGCAGCCAGCAGCACCGGCATCGAGCCCACCATCAGCGAGGCGTGGCTTACGGTGGTCCGGGCCAGGCCATTGAACTGGAGAAGAAACTGGATGGGAATGCCGAAGGCCGCGGAGATCAGCAACATCCGAATCTCGCTGCCGGTGAGGCGAAACCGGCCCCAATTCATCAGCACAACCGGCAACATGGCCAGCGAGGCAAACAGAAAGCGGCAGAGCACCATATACTCCACGCTCATCTCGTTCAGCGCCAGCCTGCCCACGTAGAAGCCCATGCCCCAGAGACACGAGGCAAGCGCGCAAGCGCCGTAGCCCAGCAACCTGACGCGCGGACCTGTTGTCGCTTTCTGCTCCATCCCTCTTTTACTGTCGCACATGGGTGGGGGGGCGATGAGTCAAGTCGACCGGCAGATGCAAGGGGAATGCCCGATCCGTATAAGCTTTCATTATGAATCCATTTTGGATAGAGACCGGAAATCAATTTCGTCTGGCAATTGTTCCGCGCCCGCGTGGCGGCGATTGGCTGGAAGATGAGCTTCAAGCGATGCGGCGCGCCGGAGTGGACGTATTGGTATCGATGCTCACTTCCGAAGAGCTCGCTGAGTTGGGTCTCACGCAAGAGGCAGAGTATTGCGAACAAGCGGGAATGATGTATCGCTCATACCCTGTTGCAGATCGAGAAGTGCCTGTCTCGTACGCCGCATTCGTGGCGTTTCTTGCGGAATTGGGACGGGAGCTTCAAGCGGGAAGAAGTGTCGCGGTCCACTGCAGAGCTTCGATTGGGAGAGCTTCGTTGCTGCTGGCATCGTTGCTGTGCGCCGAAGGGTTCTCACCGGCTGATGCCTTCACTCGCATCACCAAGGCGCGTGGCTTACAGGTGCCCGATACGCCTGAGCAGGTCCGCTGGGTTGAAGGATTAGCCCACTACTTGGAAACTACGTTCTGATGTCTTCCGGAAATCCCGGTTTCCGCCGCAGTCATTAAGTAGCAGCGGGTTGGTTCGTCGGCGGGGAAAGACATATCGATCCGTAGCTCCTGCAATGTGATGTCCTGCGACGTGCCGAATGTCGTGAACATCGTGAAGAGCCGCAGGCGAGCGCCTCCGACGAGCAGTTCGAGCGGTAAAACAGGAGCAGGGTCTTCATCTGGCATAAAAGCTCTGTTACCGGGCGCTGCGTCGGCAGTGAACTCACGAAACAACTCCGCGGAGGGCGCCCCTGGATTCGCCCTGGCTTCATAGCGCAATCTGTTCAACAGCATTGGACAAATTTGATTCCAGTTGAGGATATAGGGCCGCAGGCGATTGGCATCGAACATCAGTCGCATGAAATTGATTGTGCCGCCCGCTAGAGTTTGCGGCACGGGACCCATCTGTAGGCCAAAAGCGATGATTCTTGAGGCGGCAGCGTTTTGCATCACGATATTCCACGCCGCATCCGTCACAAGAGCTGGATAAGGCTCATGATGACTGAGTATGCGATTCAGCGCGTCCTGCACGGGTTTCATCTCTGCCAGGTCGAGAGGTCTCTCCCGATAAATGGGCACATAGCCAGCGGCAAGAAAGAGCTCATTGCGGGTCCGCAGCGACAGGTCGAGACCGGCCGAGAGTTTCATAATAAGTTCCCGGCTGGGTTGCGCTCGCCCGGACTCAACAAAGCTGATATGCCTTTGTGAGACGCCCGTTGCGACGGCGAGATCGAGTTGGCTCGCATGCCGAACAGACCGCCATTCGCTCAAGATAGATCCAAATTTACTTCTCACTCTGGTCACTCTAGTCCTTCGGCAATGCCGGTCAATTATCTACAAGGTAATTGCAGCGATTCACGCACCTTATTATAGTTGGCGAAGTTGCACGTTCCCAAACCGCGTGGTTGGGCGGAAACTGCCAGTTGAACAACAAAAAAGACACGAGGATGACTCATGCTGAAACCTGCAATCCTGGTAACCGGAGCTACCGGTAAAACTGGCGCGGCCACGATCAAACAACTTCTGGCTCTGGGATGCCCTGTCCGTGCATTGGTACGCCGTGAGGATGACCGCAGCGAGCGGCTTAGACAAACCGGAGCCGAAGTAGTGATTGGATCACTCGAGGATGCTACGGACCTGCGCACTGCCATGGCCAACGTGCAGCGTGCCTATTACTGCCCCCCACTTGAGCCGGGAACGCTTCGGCGCGCAGCCTTATTTGCGGCGCAGTCGCGCAGGAGAGCAAACTGGAAGCCGTTATCGCAATGAGCCAGTGGCTCTCTGACGCCAGCCATCCAGCGATCCACTCCCGCGAGAAATGGCTGAGCGAGAGAGTATTTGAATGGGCGCCGGACCTCGATGTCGTTACTATCAATCCTGGCTTCTTTGCCGACAACTACATGTTGGCCCTCGAACCTATCGCTCACTTTGGGTTGATGGCGATGCCTTTGGGAGAGGGGCTCAATGCGCCTCCCTCCAACGAGGATGTAGCCCGCGTGATCGTCGGCGCTCTTCTGGATCCAGCAACTCATATCGGCAAGACCTATCGCCCAACGGGACCAAAACTGTTGGCGCCGGAAGAGATCGCTGCGATCATCGGCAAAGTGCTCGGGCGCAAGGTGAAATACCAGAATGCGCCGATCAAGCTCTTCATGAAAGCAGCAAAATCGCTGGGGGTTGACGATTTCGTCATCGAAGAACTTTATTGGTTTTTGCACGATTACCAGAGGAATTCGTTTGGAGTGGGAGCTCCGACGAGTGCGGTACTTGAGTTGGGCGACGTGGAGGCTGAGCCCTTCGAAGTGACCGTTCATCGTTACGTTTCCGTCTCCGCCTTCCGAAACAGAACAATTCGTTCGACATTGACTGCGATTCATAACCTGGTCGCAGGCTTGCTGACTTCAGCACCCGACCCAAATTTGATCGCCCGCCGGCTCAAATTGCCATCGCTTAACCATCCATCACTTGCCGCAGACAGCGCCCCGTGGCTTGCGTCACATGCAACGAGTCGTGGCATTTCGCTGAAAGAGAATCCCCGGATCGGATCAGAAGCGTGTTGAAGTGGAGGAGCACCGTGCTGAATGAGAAGGGAATGCTCTGTTGCTGCAAAATCGCCAATGCGCTAGCCGAGTTTTGACTTCAGGGGTTCTCGGGAAAGACATCTACAGTCCCGTTTACAGTGGCCTTGCGCTGATGGATGTCGATGGCTGGTTCTTTCACGCACCCGGTCACTGCCCAAATCCCGCCAGATCGGCGAAAATACTACTCGATGGTGAAACGGCTCCTTGGGATAAAAATTGGATTGCGATCTAGCCTGTTGTCGGCGGCTGCTGGGCTGTCGCTGTGCGCTCAGCCACCCGCGCAGGCACAGGACAGCGTCCCGCTTGCGCCGAACCCTTCTACGGCTCCTCAGGCTCCCGAGCACCAGTCTCGCAAGGCAAAAGATCGCCCGCTGCCCGGCCGGCTGCCCGACAAGCCTTCCCTGCTGCCGACGTATTCCATTCCCGTAGGCTCGCTGGGTTTTTCCGCGCCTGGGCCGCTCTACCTGGGCGCGCGCAACAGCCTGGCTTCGCTCGATTTTCTAGACGAAAACCGGCTCCTCTTCACCTTTCGCGTGCCCGGACTAATGCACCGCGAGGCGGAGGAAAGCGGAGAGAGCGACGAGCGGCAGATTCGCGCCGTGGTGCTGACGCTGCCTGAGGGAAAGGTCGAGGCCGAGGCGCTGTGGACCGTACACGACCGGGTGCGCTACCTGTGGACGCTCAAGGACGGCCACTTTCTGCTGCGCGACCGGGACGGCCTTGCGCAGGGCGACGCCACGCTGGT
>Ga0302194_10003430_pt1 | contig 9941 bp, 17 predicted proteins | sample II_Bog_N1_1_FD_200227 | JGI IMG/M metagenome (GOLD analysis project Ga0302194, IMG submission 200227) | Peat permafrost microbial communities from Stordalen Mire near Abisko, Sweden - II_Bog_N1_1 | ecosystem: Environmental > Terrestrial > Soil > Wetlands > Peat | place: Sweden: Abisko, Stordalen...
AAGTTTCGATAGGTCTTCGCCCCGAGCATCCACTGCGGAGGGTCTGGATCAGAGTTGCGCGAAGGTTCCAGTGCTGAAAGACTGGCCGCAACCGACGGTGGCACCCCAGCCCCCGTCTCAGGGAACCCAAAGCCCTGCCAAACATGAGATGTAAAGGCCCCTGTCTATACAGGAAAATGGCAGCCCGGCGCCGGGACGAAGCGGCGACAACAACTCAATAAGGCAGAAGATGGGAAAGATTAAGAGTATTTGTGTGCTTGATTCTGGCCGTGATTTGGCTTCCAGGATCGAGCAGAGAACCAGTGCGCTGAAAGCGCCAGAGCTGGCGGACTTGCTGGGTTTGGGCAAGACTGCAATTTATGACCTCGCGAAGCGGGGCGGCATTCCACATTACCGTGTCGCAGGTTCAATCCGCCTTGACCCGGCAACAACTGCTGCGTGGCTGCGCAATCGGGAAGTGGCTTTTCCAGAACGGAAGGCCGCATGAGCGAACTTCGCGAGGCAGTGAACATGGTTGTCGAGCTGCGCGGCAAGGGTGCTGCTCTGATCGGGCTTCGGGTACAGTGGATTATCGCCCAAGCAGAGAGCGAAGCGCTGCAGGAGCACGTCGCCAAGCTCGACCGGCTGATAGCCGAACTGGTGGCTGCGTGTAAGACTCAGCCCAGCGGAAAGGTGCGGAGACCGCAAGTTGGTTACAACTTCGACACGGCGGTGGACAAGGCTGTGGCTATTCTGAATCGAATCTTTCGTGGGATGACAGAAACGCAGCGACAACAGGCCCTGGATGCCACTGTTGACCGCCTGGGGGCCGGCAAGAGAATTCATCTGGCTGCGTGACCGGCTGGCATCACTTTGGGCGGCCACAAGCCTCCCACAGGCACCTTCTGCTCAGACGGGTATCAGCAATTCGATGGTTCATACACGCCGCTGCGGAGTCATCCTTGAGTTCTGGCACTCTTGAATTAGTGTGCCAGTGTATTGTTTCTGTTACTCAATACTTACAGTACTCAAGGATTCGAACGCCCGCCAATTGATGGTGCCGCTATCCGGAGTGCGACGTGTCCAGGATGGTGGTGCGACAGGACACCCAGTAATTCCCCGTTGGCCTGGCAGCGAAGTCCGTGAGGAGCGAGCGATTGCGCCGACTCAGCGATAGCGACGCACCAGCGCGTGCTGAGGCGGCCTTCAGCCGCAAGGCACGCGCAATCCAGAGAAAGTAGGCATTGAGACTCAACCCCGAGACTTTGGAAGAACTTACTGTGAGAGGAATACTCAAAGCGTGAAAGCAGTACAACTCAAATCGAAGCGGGGTCGTCCCAGAGCGAATTACGACGGAGAGATCGGTGTTGTTTATCCGCTCAGTCGCAGCATGATCGTGGCCATCAACGACGGCCCACGAGCCGGCGCGGGAGTGAAGGTGACCGCAGAGTGCCTGGACTGTGGAACGTTCTTTCCCACTCGGCTGAGCTATTTGCGCACCGGCAAGACGAAGTGCTGCGGTTGCCTGAAGAAGAAGAACTACCTCGCATACTGTGACAGAAGAGTAGCCGAGCTTGACGATGCAGTCAAAGCTGGAATCTGGATTTCGAGATACATGGGTTCAACCAGAGAAGCAGTGGCAGCAAAGTTCAGGTTGGACAGAGGGATAGCGGATGCGGCTCAGCGAGTCTACCAGCGCAGGATAGACGCGATGATCTCGGACGGAAAAGCACTGGAGATTCTCCGTGTGGCTTCGACACCAGTGCGCGACTACTCGCGCACCGGATCGGCGGTTGCAGCCGAGACCTTTGGATTGCCGCAAGCGGTCGTGCAGTATTTGATTTCCGTGGGCAAGAACAAGTTGAAGGCTGCACTGCAGACAGATGAGAATGCTCGTGAAGAAGCGAGGAGTGCCGTAGGTAAGGCCGAATGCATTCTTGAGCTTGTTGCTGAGCGAATCAGGATGAAAGAATACCCTGCGAATGAATTGCCGAAGGAATTCCTTCGGCAAACTCTCCGCAATGAGGTAGTTGGCGATTACAGAATGCAGTACCTTGAGTGCAGGAATGTCAACCGCACACTGCTGACTTCGCAGGAGATTGAAACCATCGACGCGGCGCTGGCGATATGCGATAGAACGCTCCGCAACCAGCGTGCGCGGTACGAATGGACGAAAAAGAACGCGGTTCTGATCAAGAACAACGGGAAGCAGAAAGCAATCGAGATCAACTACGAGGAGGCCGCATAGAATGCTTCAGCCATATCAAGTGGACGACTTCGCATTCAGGCAAACAGTCTCACTACCGTGCCATGTGTTGAAGTCGGAGGGCTATACGCCGCGGGCAACGACTCCGATCGGCAGCTTCAAGATCAGCCGCCATAACCAGCCAAGTGCACCCATTCTTCTCCGCTTTTACAGCCCAAGGAGTGAGACGCGAATCTTCAGCGCGATGCTGCCGGCTGACAGAGTCGATGATTTCGTGGCCTGCTTGCAAGACCTCTCAGCGGCTCTGCACAACGCGAGCGAGGCGGCAGCAACGATATCACACGAAGAATAGCAACGCGCGACAGGGCGTCCAGAAAGTCACGATAACAACATCATTGAATGCGGAACAGGTCCTCACACGAGGGCCTTTTTGCTGTGTTCTGAGCAGGTTTAAGGATTCTTGAGGAAATTGGGATTCCGATTCCCTGTTGCACACCAAAGAGCTGCAAACCCCCTCCAATAAATCAAAGCAAACGCCCATGGGGAACAGGTCAGCGGCTTCTCCGCCGCTGGACGGGCGGCGTGCGCTCCGCGCGAAGCTGAAAATGCTTCGGCAATGAAGGCACCAGGTAACAAGTAGTACAGGGAGGCTGACCCATTGGGTTTGAGCCCACCCGGTCCTAATTCGCTTGTTGCTATTCAAGGAGAATGAAATGACCACGAAGAAACAGCTCACACCTGAACAGCGTGTCATGTTGAACGAAATCGTCAACGGAGCATTCAGCTCCATCGCCATTCACTTCATCGGCGACAATCTTGCCAAGGGCATCCACAAGGTGGCCGATGCAACCCAGCGCACAACCGATGTGACGGCCCGTGTGGCTGGCACGGCACAGGTGTGTGCGATCCCAGCAGCCAAGCAGGCATGGACTGGGTTCACCGGCCTCTTCGCCAAGAAGACGGCCGCAACACCTGCCTCCCTCTAAGACTACTCACAGCTCAACCATGGCATGGGAACTGACTGGCAACAGGAAGCCCATGCTGCATGGTTCTGCACACAATATCCAGCACAACGCACTCGTACCCAACCAACCCCGTGGAGGGGGAAGGAGATTTCCATGTCTATCGACATGAATTTGTTGAGCGTCAATGCAGATGCTCTGAGGACTAACCAGAACAATGAGCTACCGGGATGGAATGTTCCCAGCCGAATGGCATTCCATATCGTCTTCGATGGTCGCCTGGACATCAATGGAAAGTTGAATCCGGTCATTCGTCGGCCGTATCGGGACACGTCCAGGCCGTATAACCAGCGTCGGGACTTTATGGCGCATGAGACCCGTCAGGTCCTCGACGATCGCATGCCCGATGGTGTCGAGTACGGCATCGTTACCTTTGAGGGTGGAAGCAAGGCTGCACGCGAAGAGACGCGCAGAGTGGTCGAGCATCTCTCTCGCGGTTGGACCGACAATGGCAAGCGCTTTCGCTGCGTTTACGGTCACGCGGCGGACACAGGATTCATGCTCTTCGTCGATGCGAAGAGCAGTATCCACGGCCCGGACGATCTAGGTATCCATATCTCCAGCGACCCAAAGGCGGCCAAGCGCGTGCGCCGATTCTTCTCGGCACACTCCCTGATGTTGAAGGGCCGGGTGATTGACAGGGCTAAATCTCCACTGGGAATGCAGTACGCGGTGCAGATGGAAGATGACATCCTCTTAAGCGTCCTGGACTTCGACATGAGTGTGCTCGATGAGCGCCAATGCGCACTCAAAGAAGGCTCGTGCATCTGCCGCATCCCCGGTTTCGACGGGACCACGGCTACCTTCGGTGGGCCATGGGGTCAGGGCAAAGGCATCGCCCACGACAATCCTCAAGTCTGGATGTACGACCTCGTCGTCTTCGACTCGAAGAAGGAAGTCGTCTTCACCGGCAAGGATCACAGCGTGTACTTCGGCGTGCTCTCCCACACGGGATTGCATCCGTTCAAAATGGATCTGCAAACCATGACCAACAGCGGTCTGTACGAGGAGCATCTGGCCGTTAAGGCTGGTCTGAATCGCTTGGAAGAATTGGCCGAGTTGTACTCGGGCGACGACGAAGATGCGATCATTGCCGACTTCGCTGCAACAGTGAAGGCGGTCGATTCCGCTGCCGATCCCGATAAACCTGTGTGGCCATTGATCCGCGCGATTCACCTGGATCACCAGAGCAAAACTATGCCGGCACTGATGCGGCGCATGTTCAACCATGCGACGGAGGAGTCGGTAGATATTGCGCGCGGACGCATCCTGTTGCCCAATGGCTTCAGAGGATACGCATTTCCCAATCCGCTGGTGGACGGCCCTGATGGCCTGCCCGACTTATCGAAAGATACAATCAGCGGCGTACGGGAAGGCCTGCGCTGTGTCTGTGCGCCGGACGCTCCCGAAGGGCCGATTGGTGTTGGGCGTTCTCCGAACACAAATTCCTCTGAAATCGTCGAAGTCTACAACATCCATCTCCCTGACCTTATGCACTTCAAGGGAGAGGGGCGTGTGTTCTTCGGCGCCGACGCTGGCGAGATACTCGGCAAACTCAATGGCGGCGACATGGACGATATGCTGTTTTGTTTCTGGGGTGCTGAGTATCTGGAGAAGTTTCGCCAGATGCACTACCCTGTTCAGCCGCGGATCAAGGATCAGATGGTCAAGGCCAAGTCTGGACAGGCCAAGCTCAACGAGGCTCGCTGGAAGGGCATAGGCGACAAGTGGACGCCATGTGTCTTCTTCGAGCAGCTAAAGGAGTTCGAGCATGGATCCGAAAGCCTGGGCCGTATCATCAACCTGATCTGGATCGACACGCTGTTGTCAGGCGAGCACAGACCTGCGATTCGCGCTTGCCTGGAAACCAAGCGGTACGCGGTGCCAGCAAACTTCAATCCGCCCAGTTTGGAGACTCTCAGGGGCTTCCTCGGTGACAATGTGCTCGCCGCAGTTGGCGAGTACGAGCGCACCGAGGCAGGGTTTGTGAAGGTAGCTGCGGCCTTCACGGAGCTCAAGGCGGATTTTGTTACTGCCAAGGCTGCATCCAATTCCGATCGTATGATCGACTGGCTACAGATGAAGAAGGGCGATAAGGCAACGTACCTCAATCTTGTCGCCAATGCGATGGAAGCCCTCAAGACTCCAATTTTCCCGCTGTGCTTTGCTTCCAGAATCCCGAAGGATCGTCAGGAAGCCGGCGACTACATCCTGGTGGAAACCAAACTATGTCGCGCATTGGCCACTCTTCGGCTACGGCGCGATCAACTGATCGAAGACAATCGGCAACTGGAGCATCTCATCAAGCGTCCGCTGGCAACGGCGCTGCTCGATCGGTATCCAGTCGATGATGCGATTCTGCGCATCATCGCCGAACTGACCTACTGGTGGCGCGAGCAGTTCGACAGCGCGAGGAGACAATTCGGTGGAGCAATCCAACCGGAGACTTTCCAGCGTGCTGCCTATGGCTACTCCTCATTGATGGAAGTGGAGTTGCCGGATGGCAAAATCAAGCTGGAGGGGATCCACCAGCCTGGTCTGATCGACCTCTACACAAATCAGTTCTCTGTCTCGGGAACGGTCTTCAGCGTGAGCGGCAGTCCGTGGTCCGTTGAAACCCGGCGAAAGATCGCGATTCACCTCGCGAACACTCGCTATACCGATGATCGGGAACCACGTCTCGACGACGAAGGCTTCACGATGTCGGTCAGCGATGGCATTCTCATCAACGAAATACTCCACGACATTCTCGATGCCGAAGAGGAAATGGGTCTGACTGGACAGGTTGAATTCATCGACCTGAACGGTTATGCCCGCAAGAAGCTTGCCAGCGGAGACAGGATGCTGGTTAAGGCGGAAGGTGGCCACATCTTCCATTTGAGCAACCGCCGCGAGTTATCGCAGCGGCCCAACCCAACCATCCCCGATGGATCGTACATGATGTCCGACAAGGGCATCATCCGTGTCGCGGACGCCGTACCAGAGCTGAAATCGAACTTCAAGTCGCAGCACGTTGCCGCCCTGGCTGCCTGCGGCTTTGAGTTCGACGAGGACCCGGCAATCTAGCATTTCCTTCCTTCACAACTCAGCCGGTTCGGCCCCGTGTAGCAAGGCCGAAAGGTGGGAGAACACTCCCGCCTTGACGGATCATCTCCGTCCTGATGACCGGGCTCGCCCGGGAATCGGCTGTCAGTGTGTCAAAGCGGGACTCCATGCCTGATCGGGGCTCAAACCCCGAGGTCATAGATGGCCGAGATGACAATTCAACTGACGCTTTCCAACTGCCGCCGGCATCAAGGCTGCGATCAGCCGATATGTGCCGAAGCCTTGAGCTTCGGATTGAGGCGGATAGGTGAGATGCGAGGCGCCTGTTGGGCAAGTCCACTTCAACCGCATTCAGGCACAAAGTTGGGAACAGTCAGCTGACGGATCGCTGCGCAGCGTAGCGGAGTTTCGGAGCGCACGATTGACAGACTCATTTACTCCCACTTACTGTGCGCCAGCGCCTCGTGCGCGCGCGAGGTTGTTTGTGTCAGGCAGGACGAAGAACCCTGGTCTGTGCGGATTATGGCAGTGGTCTCCAGCGCTTCTCGCTCTTGAGGAGCTTGCCGAGCCAGAAGCGCTCGAATCATATGCTCTGGTTCAACCTGCTGTGTATGTTGTGTCGCGACTCTGCGACGAATCCCAAACATCTGAACGGATCTCCCAAAGGAGGGGAGAGCCATGCTTGAATTCCTTGGCTACATCCTTGCTCGTGTGATTGCCGGTGTCATTACCGCGCTGATTCTCTCAGTCATCCTCGACAAGCAGTGCACAGCTGGTGTCGTTGTCGCCACTTGCTAGAAGGCGATTTGTCTTGCCTTGCCACGAATCAAATGGGCAAGGTCTTCCATTCATAGCAACGAGTCTCGTTCCAGGAGAAAGCCATGCCTTCCGGCGACGTCTACATCATCAACCCACCGAAGGATCCATCGTGGATCTCGGTGACTTCTCAATGGGCTTCCACCTGGCTGTGGGAGCACAGCGATCTCATTCCGCTCTTGCTCTATGAATGCCTGCTCGCTGCCGTGATTGTCGCCATCTCTTATTGGCGGGAACGTCGTCAGGCCCAGAGAGCTGACGCTGAAACCATGAGAAGAATCGGGACGAGGGAATTCAATAACCGTCGGGATGAAGATTGAACAGTCCGCGCTGGTGAATCCATCGTTCCGCCGCACGTTGCACGTTGAAGCCAACATCCATCTTGCGGTAAACCCTTCACAAATCAACCAAGCAAATCAGGCTTTGAGGAGAGCCTTGCCCATGTTCGGTCATGCTCAACAAAAGTATTCGCGCAGTGTCCATTTGCGTTTCGTTGCAGCGCAAGACTTCATGATTCGCCGCTGTATGCCGCGGACGCCCCAGGTGATCGGGGCTGCCGACAATATGCTCGCATACTCAACCGGCTTAGTCGGCCGAAAGTAGTTCCTGCGAACTCAACTGCAAACCCTCTCGATGGGGATCGAGTCATTCGTTTCCCTCGCACTCCACTGCGATGGACGCCGGGCAGGTTCGTCTCCTTGACTGCCCGGCGAGACTTTCGATCAACGAGGACGGAAAAGGAGATCTTCAAGAGGAGAATCTCAACAATTCCTGGCAGTCCAGGCGCCTCCGCCCGTGGCAAAAACTAATCGAAGTCCTGCTCAAATTGACTCTCGTATCGAGGTTGGTGTTTTTGTATGTGAGGGGTCGGGACATCCCTAGAGTTCCGAATTAGTCTTGATACTTTCGACACACTTTTGCTGTTTTGGGCAGTGATTTTACCCCCGTAGTATAGGAAAACATGCTCCAAGTGGTGAATTCACGATTTTGTTGATCGCTTGTTTGAGCGGTTTCGGCGCCCCCCAAAAGCAGCGAACTCCAGCTAGTTGCACTCGATAGCTTTACCCCGGTTTCAAGAAGAGGAAATGTATGAGCGAGACGACAATCGACGAACAAGCGAACCCGACTCACTGTTGCGGCAAAGCCTGGGCAGGGCTTCGTTCGCTGAGTGCTCGGAGCATCAGCACATTCAACACCTGGCGCAAGAGCATGGATCAAAATTCCCTGGAGCGTGCCCTGGCTCAGATCATCGAGACAGCCAATGGCCATCGGGCCAAGGGATTGCCGAAGGGATCGCCGGCATACTTCGTGCTACGCGATAAAGCAGATGCGAAGATTCAGGCATTCGCTAGGAAGTGGGATGTGGACATCGCAACCATCGAGGCACAGGCGCCAGCGCTGGCCGATCTGAACAGTCTGTGCATCCCGGACAAGCAGGTACCGGCAGGCCTCAAGCTACTGGCTATCCTTATCGGCGCAATCGTTTCCCTGGTGCTGCTTGGAGCTGCTTCAGGCCTTGTTCACGCCGGCCACGATTGGGTGATGCGCTTCGTCGTCCGATAGTGTCTGTCTTTCCATCTTTCAATCCAACTGGAGAAAGCCAATGGCGGCATGGCTGCTGTGGTTCCTGCCCTCGTTTGAGGCAGGATTCTGGTCTGCCCTCATCGCCGGCAAACTCCGCGGCAGGGGCAAGACCCGCGAGCTTCTTGTATACGGAAGACCCGCGCGGACATGCTTGCCGCTCATCGACGAGCGGCTCCGCAAGGCCGCCGGAACACCGACAAAGTCGCAGGCATTCGCGGCCCGGCGGATTGCCGCCGTCCTGCGCTGGCTTGCCAACACGCGAGCAATGGATTACGCAATCCTGCTCGGACTAAGACGGATCTGGCCAAAGGGCCGGACCATCCGCGCGGAGGTGAAAATGTGCCTCTGATCTACAAGCTGCTGCTCATAGTGCGAGCGGCAGCGCTCTCTGTATCGGCCATCTACAAGGCCTACCAGAAGAATCGGGAGGACACGAATGATTCTGACTCCGTCTAATACCGGCAACCTTGTCGCCGGCGCCGGCCTTGGCATCTTTGCCTGGAGCGCATTCCTCAAAGCAGACAAGGTACCGTGGCTCAAGAAGCTGATGACCACCAGGCGCAAGGAGCTGAGCCTGGATTGGATCAACAAAAACAAAGGCATCAGCCTTCTGGGTCTGGAAGCAATCAATCTCGGCATCCACGGAATTCTCTCCGCGAATGCTGTCATCTTTGCACTCGGCAACACCATCCTCAACATCTTCATGCTCTGGGCATTCCTGCCATTTCGCATGGCACGCGCTGAAAAGCTGCGCATTCACAACGTGCTAAAAGGAGTTGCATGACCAAGCTCACACTGCTCGCAGTTCTTGGCCTGATCTACCTCGGTGTACTCAGGCTTGCCTACTTCTTCATGGCCGTATTCATCATTCTGTTCTTCGGAATTACGACCTGGGAACTGGTTCGCACAGCCCGACAACCGGCGAAGCATCGCTTTGCCGCGCAGTAGCAATACATGCAGTTCAAAACAAGGAGCGATACACCATGAAGCTGATCTTTGGATTGTTGATGTTGGTTTCCGCCGTTGCAATCACCGGCGGCTTGTATCTGGCCATCCGCAAACCGGAACAGAAGAAAACTGATTTGGAGAGACTCGGCAGCGTATGCAGTAAAATCGCCAATCGTCTTCAGCGGCTCGGCGATTACCTGGTCAGGCTCTACACAATCACTGTTGCCAGGATCATTCCCGGCGCCCGCAAGGAACGGACCAGCCTGCCCGAACAGCATAGCTCCGCGACCATCTGATCCAGTCGGGGCGCAACAACACCGCATGGAGAGAGGAGGCTGCGC
>Ga0302194_10003431_pt1 | contig 9941 bp, 12 predicted proteins | sample II_Bog_N1_1_FD_200227 | JGI IMG/M metagenome (GOLD analysis project Ga0302194, IMG submission 200227) | Peat permafrost microbial communities from Stordalen Mire near Abisko, Sweden - II_Bog_N1_1 | ecosystem: Environmental > Terrestrial > Soil > Wetlands > Peat | place: Sweden: Abisko, Stordalen...
GCAAAACATATTGCAAATTCAATCGTTACTTGAATTTAGAAGAGCAAGAAGTGTTAGATAATACTACTAGCGAAGATTTGTGGATTGGGTACAATAGATTGATTCATGAATATGAAATTTGTAATGATAAAGAGTTGAAGATAGAAATAGAGTATTTATTGGGTATAGATGATGTATGAATAATGTAAAAATGGTTTATTACAATCGATTGGTCAACTCAGGGCAGAAAAAAGAAACTTATCATTAAAAACACATGACCAACAAGAGACACCATAAGAGAAGATCTATCAAGAGACAAAAACTTTTGCACGATGATTATATCCACATCGATGATTTAAAAGAAAAGTATAATGAATTGTTGGCACAGCTAATGACAAACAAAAATGGAGTAGAAATAGCACTTTCTAGTAATGCCGTTATCATGAGCAATGTGAAGCGATTTTATTTTTATAATAATCTAGACCCCATTTATTTGCTTACTGTAGATATTAAAGGGGAGCAAGTAGTGTCTATACCAACAAGCTACTTTTCACTATTATTCAATCTTAGAGATGGCACCCCTCCTTTGCATTACAAGGGTAGATTTGTTTTTCCAAAGACATGCAACATGTGGAACATTACGCCATTGGTTGAGGAATGCTACGCCAGAGATGCTGGTATTTGTGTACCTGTATTTCGGTACGCTTATGCGTTGTTTATGGATAGTTACAGATGTCCTGTCTTGTATTCTTGTGTAGTAAGGCAATTGTTGTGGAAGATGAATTTTGAGATGGGTAATGTGTATAACATTATGGAATATGTTGGATTTGATATCAAAATTTTTGATACAAAATAATATAAAAATAAATTAAATTTAAAATGTGAATCTGAAAATATGACATCTGTAAAATTGGTCTCAAAATAATAATTGAACCTCTGCAAGTGAATGAATTCACAACAAATATGGGAAGAATGTCTCCAACAAGCAGGAAACATGCAAGATGCTTATACATTGTTCCGTGAACGTAGCGGAATGGATGTTCTTCAAAAAGAATGCATGCATGACGAACAAGAAACTCAACCATCACTTTTAATCGAAGAAGATCAGCACGATCCATTAAGAATAGATCCAATGGGATTCGGCGTTGGAGATCATGATTTGTATCCAAATTTAACTGATCCTTTTGGCGGTACACGTAGAGGAGCTCCATTATTTATTGGTGGTGGTAGAGGATGATTTGGTTGGACCAAATCATCCTAGATTCTTTGGTGGTGGAGGAGGATTAGGAATCCCTCAAAGAGGTGGGGGTAGAGGTATGCCACCAACTGTTCCTAGAGGTGCAAGATTCGATCCTTATGGTCCAATTGTACCAAATAGAGGAAATCCTAACCCAGATGAGCTTAGACCACCACAATTCAATAATGATGGAAATCAGTAAACTTTGAATGGTTGTCAGAATTCTGGATCAAGTTAAAAACTTGTTCAAATTTTATGTAAACATTAAAACATTTTTCTAAGTATCTTGCTGGGTGTTGAGATAAATTACTCTGTTAATCATAAGTCTCTGAAACTCGTCAAAATCGTCCATTTCATAATTTTCCATTTCCCGCAACACTCCTCCTGCCATGTTTATATACTTGTCTACCCTAATAATATCAGTGGAAAATGTGTAATCAAAATGCGTAGATCGTGATTCCACAACATTATTAACATACACCAGCCTATTGTAGGGTCTATTGTATTTTACAATTCTATTGCTTGTTTTTTCACTACACTGTTTGGGACATTTAATGACCCCAGTGTTCAAGTACTCTATGAATGCTTGATCAGCGTAGAATACGTTATCTGAATAAGCTATTTTACAGTTATCCAAATCGAACTTTTCAAGTATTTCATAAGGACTATTTGTTTTTAAATCGTATATTAATTGAATGGATTTGGTCATCATAGGCACAGCTGGTGTTTCTGCGGGAAAGGTATGCATTATCGTAAGTACATTTTTCTTCAACTCGGCAGAACAATTATCATTCCAGCCTTTCTCATAAAAGTCAAATATTTTTTCATTAATTTTGGCCAGTGTTTCTTTGATAGTTTCTTTGGGCAAATCAAAGGTCCAGATGTCTAAATCACCCTTCCGTAGTGCGTCCAAATCGTTTGTGAACATGTTTACTAAAAACCCACCTGCCAATGCTAAATGTTTCCAGTCTAGCAGAGATGTTAACTGAGAGAACCATAAAGGAACCTTGACAAAATATCTAGTCCCATCATTGACCTTGACAATGTCATACTTTTGCAATGCAAATTCTAGCATCCACATTTTTACTTGTGTTTCCGTTATTGCGTCCTTGTCATGCACAAGAATTGAAATATCTTGAAAGTTGATATGGATTTTGCGAATAACTTTCAACTTTATTTTTTTATAATGAGGTTCGTCAATGTGTCCTCCACTTCTCTTCATGTTTGTTTTATTAATTTCACTAGACCTTGTTTTTAAGAAAACTAATTCACAAAAAATTAATGTTGGAATAAAACAATTCGGTTGTGAAATTTTTCATGTTTTTCGTAGTGGAAATTCATCAACATGACAAAATCCAAAGAATGTTGGGACAAAATTAAAAATATCGGAAATTTATTTCTAAAACATGACAAAAGTGTGCAGACTGGACCGCAAAGTTTTTTTATAGAACTGCATAATGCTGTTTATTTGCTGACCAAAGAAAAACAAGAACTACAAATGCAAACATTCCTAAATAATTGGCTAGAAACCTATTGGACGGAGCATTGGCATAAACTATGCAGCTCTGATCAGCAGAAATATTTGATTTATGCAAGATATTTTTGCACGGCTTTCGGTTACTATGACAAACGGAACTACGAGGCCAGCACTTATGGATCAAGTCTACTAACGTACGCAATCAAAGAATGCAAAATAGGAAAACCGTGCAACTTGGAGATAGTTTGTCAAACATTTGAAAATTCTCTAGACATTCCACCAGAGGTGCTGAAACTGCATAGCCACTGGCACATACAGGGAGAAAGAATTGATAGATTTGGGAAAAAAATGATTGCAAGTAATTGCAATTGTAATGTTGTAGTAAAGTAGTAGGGTCATTTTTTTTATTGCAAGTAAATATTCGTCAGTCGCCATAGTTTGTGTACATATTTTCAGTCATAATACATATTGTGAACCCACAAGCAATAACAAAACTATTTTGTAAACTATCCGTTAAAAATAACCGTTACAAACAAAATGAACTTATAAGTGGCCTTCTTACATATTCACACACCGAATCATTTGCTGAACGAATATTGTATAGACCGATTTACAACATGTCGGAGATTATGAAGTGGATCATGCCATCCGAATTGCAGCTTCGTATGCATAAAAAGTCATGCGTTGGCAAGGCTTCTAACATACACTAAAAGAACTATGAGGTTAAATTTGTGCACTTGTTTATGAACATGAATAAACTTAAAGTTAATTGAAGCTGTCACCGTCTTCAGCTATGCTCATGGATGTTTGGCAAACTATTCTATTACGATGCCGAAATATTACCTAATTGACAATACCACTATGCTAACTATCTAGAATTTATTTACAAATATACAATACGCAATTCCTTGCACTGGTCAACTTGAACTTGGTTGACAGAAAACTAATATTTTCTGGAAGAATGTGTGACCACACAAAATGCAAGTTTGTGGGCATGGAACACTATCACTGTTTAAATTGTGGAGCCCCAATGAGGACAGGAAGTCAATTATGCAAGCACTCATATTGTGGCAACTTGATTAAACAATTTGGCCTACCTGGGAAAAATAAATACGAATTAGAATTTGATTTTAATGATAGTAAATTTGCAAAGTTAATTGCCACTCAAAAACAACCCACTGGCACTGACTTTGTAAAAAAATAAAATAGGATAGTATTGTCACGGGCTCTATAAATCATTTAACCACAACTTTGTCATTCCCAATTTAAATTTGCCGAGTTGGGACAGGACCAAATGATGAATAAATTTCGGTTCGGTTCTGTACCTTGCCAAGGTATCTGTCATTACAAATTCCAAATCATTTTGAATTTTATCAAACAAGGTCTTGGAAATGGCTTGTGTGAGGGCCAATGTATTTGTGATATTTTCCTTGCTATTATCGTTGACATTGATTTCGTATTGACTCTCTTTTGACAAATAAGTCGCATGTATGCGCAACGCTTCCAAGCGAAGTTCATCTTGCGTTGCCAACTTGCGGAAGTTCTCAATGTCAATCCAAAACATTATATTTTCACCCGAATACTCTGCCGCACAAAAATTTGCAAAGTGTTGCAACATACCCTCATCTTTCAATATTTGTGTGATCGGTAACTCCAAGCCGATATATTTACACTGTTCCACAATTTGCCTAATTTTTAACAAGTAAAAGTGCGCCAATAAATCCGCAGGGTGTTCTTTAACAATGTCCTCAAAAGATTTTTGTGCAAAAACAAATTCCTGATTTTCAAATTGTTCTACCGCTTTTTCAAACCTGTTCTTGTACTTGTACTTGGCTGTGTCGTTGTTCAAAATTTCAATTATTTTAACATCGTTGCCAGCTAAACCCTCCAACAGTAGGGTTCCAACATTTCTATAGTGTACATGCTTTGCCGATTTGCCACATTGTTCCAAGGAGGTATGGGTAGTCAACAATTCAATTTTGAATTTCTTGGCCATTTGTTCTAGTGTGTGTGACACTTTGGTTTGTTGACTCATGAAAGCGCCCTCCATTCTTTCATCCTCTCCCACGGTGCCAACCAACATCTTGCCAGAGTGCACACTCACACCAATAGCTATCGGTGGTTGTGTAGGAATGACGTGGGTATTGTAGGTTTTTAAAGATCTTTGAATCTCAATGCTGGTTTTTAAGGCTTGTCTAGAGTCCTTGAACAGTGCCACAAAGCCGTCAGCATTGTAGCGGTTTACAAAGCCACCGTTCTTGCGAATGATGGGTCCAACATAGTTCAAGTACGAGTTTAAATATTGAAAAACTTGAGCTGAACCCATACCGATGGTGCTAGTGCTAAAGTCTCTAATGTCCAACAGTAGAATGGACAGATTTTTTTCCTGATATTGTCCCAAAGTGACTTGTGCAATGTTGGAGTTGCCTATCAACCTCAAAAATTCTTGAGGTACAAACTTGGAAATGGCATCTCTCTGTATGCGATTCATTCTTCTCCATGGCGCAATGATGGTGAATGACATGATCGATGAGAATGTTAGTGACAAAATCACAAACAATATGATCAGTATTCCAATGACCGTGATCCATGTTACGGCACTCTGATATTGTATATTGTTTTCGCTGTTCATTTTGGCAGCAATGTAGGCTTGCACTACTTGCAGGTTTTGATTGTGTGTGGCGGTCACGTTGGTCCACGTACTGAGTGTGTAAATGTGTATGGAAATGGTACCGATGCAGTCCTTGTTTTGGGACATGTAAATTTCAGCCCTGCCCATGTAGCTCACTATGCCTGGGTCTACTGCGGCATTGTAGACTTCAATAATGTCGGCTGTACTTGCTGCTAGGAATTGTCCTAGTACATTGTCTCTTACGACTCGAAACTCGTCCATGGTCCTCGCTGTTGTAGATGTTAGTGTGGCTGTTGATAATATGGCTTCTCCTTCAGCATTCACTTGTTGTTGAGCTTCATATAGGGCAATAAAGTTCACATATGTCCTTGTTGTTGGTGTGTTGGCATCCTGACACAGCAAAAGTAGAATGTTTATCAAGTCGCCGATCAGTCCAGTGTAATAACTGAATGTTTGTGGCCCATTGGCTTTTAGTGTTTGCACTAATGCTCTGTTTCCTTCTAGTGTGTTTAGTACGGAAAAATAGGTTGCCACTTTCTGATCTATCAAAGAAACTGTCCCATTTTGCGCTGTATTGTTACTGTTTAGCAAGTAGGGTTGTAGATCATTGTTTGCCACTGCTAGATAGTTGTTCGTGTTTTGGTATGTACTGTTCAATAATAGAAAACTTGGGTTTGGTACCGTATAGTTACCTATCATGGGCATTGCGGCAGTGTATATTGCTGTGTTGGATATTTCTCGCTCTGATTGTGCTGCCGTCACTAGGTTACCAACATCGTAGGACATACTCACAAATTGCTTGGACGCGCTAACGTTGTTCAATACCGTTACTTGTGTTGCTAGCGCTATTCCGGCAAAAACAAATAAACCAATCAGCGGTATCTGTGTAAACAATAGCTTGACCCAAATGGGGATTTTTTCCAATATTCCGCAACACCCTTTTGCTTTAAAGCTCAATAGATTGTCCTCGTAGCCGTTGGTCATAACATCTAGATCAGTGCCCGAGTAGCTTTCGTCCATCATGTTGTTGTACTCTTCTTCCGACTTGAGGCTGGGGTTACTTGGTATACTTTCTAGGCTTTGGTTCTTTATTATATCAATGTGTTGCAGCGACATCTCTCCTCGGTTTTGTTCGGTTGTTATTGTACAGTCATTTTTTTTGTCCAGATGTCGGACGATGAACCGTTTTTTATTGTTGTTGCATTACTTTCTAGTTTTGGTCATGTAAATCCCGCCAACACGATCTTTTCAAGTAGAGTGCCGGTTTCAAAATTAATGTCAACAATTTAAATTAAAGTTCCTAGTTTATTTCACTAGATTCCCACAGAACATAAAAACAAACAAGGTGAAGAACACAATGACAACAGACAGGTGTATGCTTTATAACCCTTCCCGTGCCGCTATTGATCTTTTAAGAACTGGACAATTAGCATCTATACAACTGGCTCTCGATTTGGATACTGAAAAGTTAAGTGAAAGGGAACTGAAACTTGCCCATGTTTACGAGCGTACTTTCATAAGATTTGATAATCAATCTGAGAGAGTTGAGAAATTAGAAATTGATGATTTATTAACAGATACATCCCTTTTTCTCAAAACAATCGAAATTTTACAAAGTAAATAAATGATAATGTTTTGGTTAAAATCAACCAATTAGATGGTCTATAGCCCTCGTTCGTATTTGTTCTATTAAAATACTGTGAATATAAAAATTGCACTGGAAAATGATAATAGTACATAGAAAATTAGCAATTTTAGATTTGGAAATGTTACTTAAAAAAGATTCTGATCATTGTGTTGAGGCGTTGGGTTTGGATGCAATAAACTATATATGTTATCCTCATGAAGTTAGCAGTACAGATGCTTTAGATTATTGTGAAGAACATGACTATAAAATATTATTTGTCTGCGACGAAAATAACAAATTTGTCGCTGTCAGTGGCTTTCCGGGGGATGCTCATGTTTGTTTGCTTTTGGATGAAAATTTTGACGAATATAATGAGATAAATACTCTTTCCACCAAATTTAAAGAATGGATACTAATTAACAGTGAGGAAGGTTACCATGAAAGCTTTTATTCCCATGCAGAAGGAACTTTAATTGTCTAATACAGTTATTCTTGACTCTAACTGGATTCTGTTAACATCTTTGCATAATAATGCAACGCTTTTTTGGTCTTTTGAGCCATAAATGAATGGAATTACAACATACAATAATCAAAACACATTGGTCAACCAAGTTATTGTAACCATACATTTGGTTGACAACCTTAACTTTTAAAAAACAAACATATGACCATCACTGAAATCGATCTCACCCATTTGAACTCTGTTTCTGCTCTTCGTGATCAAATTTTCAATACCTTACCTGCAAATGGCCGTAACACAATCGAATCCGACACCACTTCTCTTATTGTCAAGATACATCCAGAGGTCCACAGCACAAACATGTATAGTCCTCTCATGCTGCTTGCTCTGTATGAAAATGTCAAAACTGTAAAGTTTCATAACCTGCAAACCACCAAGTACATGCAAAAAATATTTGTTTGTGATAAGCTACAGCACATTACGTTAATTAATGATGGATGCAGTGAAGGTGATTCTTTGTTTGTTTACTTGGAAGATTACAGTTATGAGTATGGTAACGGCTCGCAACAGAAGATTACCAAGGAACAATTATTCAAAAATTATTTTCCAAACTGCAATACATTGGAATTGTGGAACTACGCAGTGCCATTGGATATCTTGTACTCACTATTAACAAAAACAAATATTGTGAAAATAGATTTACATGACTGTATTTTGCAAAACTTTGGTTTGTACGACAGCTCACAAAGAGACAACACTTGGACACTTGCCGCCGATAGTTTAGTTTTTTCGTCAGCTGCACAAGTCGAACAAGTGTATTTGCAAAGCCAATAATAAATAAACCATTTTAAAAATTCCTCATTGATTTATTATTATCCAACAGATGCTAATATTTAATGAAACTGAATAGTAATATAAAAAATCTATACTGAGAGATGTTTATAATAATCAGATTTGTTTTTTATCCAATTTCCGTACGCTCTAATAAATTCAGTAAGTTCTAGTGGATTACTTTTATGATATTTTAGTAATCTGTCTATAAGTTCTGCTTGTGTGAGATCAGGTAACGTTATTCTAGCTTGTACATACCACAGAGACCATGCCTGGCAAAAGTCGGCATACATTCCAAAATTTTTTTTATGTAAATTGGTTTGGTTATGAGCATATTCGTTCTTTTCTGCCAAAACTTGTAGAGCCACTGGACAAACTTGAAAATTGGATTCCAACTTGTAATCGGGGAAGAATTCACTTATTTTGGATTGTATAGTATATTTCAAGTTTTCAAAAAAACTTATGGTTAATGTTTTTGACATATAGTACTCTGTTAAACATTCTTCTTCCGTAAGGTTTTTTACTTGTTCCACAGTGTCCAACCAATAATCTCCTTCTGGATCAAAGTGCTCAATTAGCTTTAATTTTTTATTCACAAAGGCGGCAGTCTGGTGCATCCAGACATTATTTGTCGATTCAGCTTGATAAGTTATTGGTAATACAATGTAATATGAATTATTGCATTTCTCTTGCAAGACAGTTTCCCATGACTTTTTGTTTTTGAATTGATATATAGGACCTTTTGGTGTGAATTTCAAATCGAACTGCATTGACGAATTGTAGAATTTTGAATTTAATCTCCTTGGTTCCACATATTCTGCAAAACAATAATCGTTACTATTTTTTGTAATAACATTCTTTATAAACTCAAGACCTGCAACAAGCTCAAAATCATTAGCCTTCCACTCGCTTTTGGTTACAGGTTTTTGCAGGAACAATTCCAACACCATTTAGTTTGTACAATAATATTTATTATTAGTAAATGAACTCCGAGCGTGATATGATGGTTTCCTTGAACAAAATGTCTCAAGCATTGCTAAAACAAGACGGGACTGGGCCTAAAAATTACATCATTTACTTTGTTAGTATCTTTATTGCTATCGCGATCTTGATTCTTGTTGCGTTATTATTGAAAAAATATACAAAATAAACATCTTTGTTACAATGTTGCTCTGGTTGACTTCGGTTATTAGTCAAAATAAATGAGCAAAAAGAAGAAACCCGTTACCGTGCCAACTGAAGTAAAGTTTTTTGATTGCTTCAGTCAAATAGATCCAGAGATTTATAAAAATCCCCAGTCCATAAAGCATCGCAGCATAGAAGAAATAGAAAAATTTTATGACGATGTTTTGGTGCCCTCTTATAACCGCGCTTTCGAAAATTCCACCATGAACCATCAGGTTATGATCCAGTGGTTTAGAAAAACACTTACGGATATTGTTTATTTTTTGGTGGACAAAGACAAGACTCAGGTTTTGACAACCACTGAACGAAAAATTGTTAGCATTGTCATATCAGACTACAGTCGTCGGAAAACCTTGTTAAAAAGTGCCAAAGTTTTGGATTTTATTGAATATTGCAAGTTATTGATGGATTTCGACCAGAAGCATCATCAGTGTAACTGTGACAAATAAATTAATTTATATTTTTCAAATATTGTGAAGATGTCATGGAAACATCTCGGCAATGAAAAAATCC
>Ga0302194_10003432_pt1 | contig 9941 bp, 12 predicted proteins | sample II_Bog_N1_1_FD_200227 | JGI IMG/M metagenome (GOLD analysis project Ga0302194, IMG submission 200227) | Peat permafrost microbial communities from Stordalen Mire near Abisko, Sweden - II_Bog_N1_1 | ecosystem: Environmental > Terrestrial > Soil > Wetlands > Peat | place: Sweden: Abisko, Stordalen...
AAGATCTCTGGCTCTAACCTCCTCTTTGCCGGTGTTTTTACGCAAATCTAAGAATTCAAAAACATCAGCATGCCAGGGTTCCAAGTAGATTGCAAAGGCGCCCTTTCTTTTTCCACCCCCTATAATTTTAAAAAACACAAATCAAAATGCAACAAACCTTGATCTACATAACGTGCAGTGTCATTAAAAACACGCAACATGGGCACGAGACCGTTGGATGTTCCATTGGTGCCTCTAATATATGAACCAGAAGCTCTAATGTTGTGCACAGACAACCCAATACCTCCTGCCGATTTGGAAATTTGAGCACAAGTTTTTAGCGTATCGTAAATACCATCAATGGAATCATCTTTCATGTTGACAAGGAAACTATAGTTTGTTAGCGAATAATGGAATGGCAACTTACCATGAGCTCATTTGAGGATGTGGTGTTCCTGCATTGAATAGTGTGGGACTGGCATGAATAAAGTAACCTTTGCTCAGTAAATCATAAGTTTCGATGACGGCATCAATATCCTCAAAATGAATTCCCAAAGCACAGCGCATGAACAAGTATTGTGGTCTTTCAACAATAATCGAATCTTCAATCTTTAACAAGTAACTTCTTTCCAAAGTCTTAAATGCAAAGTAGTCAAACATAAAATCACGAGACAAGTCAATTGCGTTGTCTAAACGATCTTTGTGCTCCTGGACTACATTGAAAACTCTTTCTGCAATTAACGATGCATTCTTTTTGGAGCGTGGATGCACAAAGTAGTAAAGAATGTCAATAACATCAGAAAACTTGTCTTTTGTTTGTTTGTGCAAAATACCAATCTTGTATCTGCCTGCCAACAAGTTGTGATCTGGATGTGTAACACTCAAATAGGCTATATTTTCACCAACATTGGCTTCCAAAGTAGCTACAGGGACTTTGTCGTAAATGTTAGTGTTAACTTTATCAACGATATAGTCTAAATCAATAAATTTGGTATTGAGACCGTGGGTGTGTCTAGAAATACTGTTCTTGAGTTTTTCTCGGTTGAATAACTCCAAGTCGCCATTCCTCTTAACAACTGATAAAGACTTTTCTTTATTTGTCTCTGCCATTGTTATTTTTTGGAGAATATTTTCTTTTCTCAATTTTTATAATCCATTTTTGACTTTTCAAAATAATGTCGAATAAAATTAATGTTTTCCATATTTTTAAATGCTTCAGATTCAAATATATTATTATTAGCAATTACCATAAATTCAAAAAAATAATGTTCGGGTTTTTAAATTATTTCAGGTCGGCAACATCTGTTCCCGTTGAGAGTGAAATCAAGATAGAAATATCACCACCAGATGTTAGTGATATGCATGAAATAAAGGTTGAACTTGATAATTTATCAATGACAGAGGATTCAAAAGAAGAAGTAAGCACTAAAGATGTTGAAGTGGATGCAAAAACAAAATTTCTCAGTCAATCCGAGACTGAGAGACTGGAATCATTCAAAAAAATATTCGCAGATAAGAATTTTTACAGCAAGCAAATGACTATAGACGCAATTAATAGTGGAATGAAAAAATTTCCAGATATGCATGGTGTTTATTTAAGATCGGCAGCAGCTTGCGCACTTCTAGATTACATAAACTCACCTATAATTCTGCACAACATGGCTACCCATAAAAAACTCTACGAAACTATAAAATTAAAAATAAAGGAATTCCAGAACGATACACATCTTGATTTCAAGGATAATTTTGATAAACATGCAATATTGATGGACAGTTTGCTTGCAGATGAGGGAATTAGTGTGTCAGACCAAGAAAAAATTGAATCGTTTGCCGCTATTTTTGAAGATAAAACCTTTCACAGTATCGCGGAAACAGGTAGCAAAATTATGCTGGGTATAGAAAGGTTAAAGATAGAAACTGTTCAAGAAGAAAATCATTATTTAAAATCCGCCCTGTTTGCGATATTGTTCGACTACTATACTTCACCCGAAATTATATGCAACTTTACTTGCAAGAATCCAAAATTGTATAAAGTAACAATGTCGAAAATTTTAGAATTTCAAAATACTGCTCATGCTGATTTCAAACAAAAGTTTGAACAATACGAAATATTGATGGCTCCATATGCCGATTTGTGTATGTCAAAGGATCTTTGCTGAGAATAAAATAAATCTACTCTTTTTAAAAAATTTCAGCGTTTTTAATTGTCAATAAAAGATTTAGCTTTTCACATATCTTGTTAACTTCATCAGTTTTGAATTTTACACTTTCAAATTTGTTGTTTGCGTGCAAAGCATAAACTCCAACATATTCGGGCAAAATTAAACAACATACTGACTTCCACTTAATTTCGTATTCAATTTCTTCATTTTCTTCAAGGTGTTGAAATAATACAAATTTTTGACTTTCGATAATATTATTATCGAGACCACTCAAAATATCGCACATCAATAGATAACTCGATGATGTACTTGGGTCAATTTTATATTGCTTTAATATTTCTAATATGTTTGTCATGTTGCTCTGTAAATTTGTTTTTTTGTACTTTGCAAAAAATATTGTCTGGTTGACAGTTTATATTCTAATTGATAATGTTGGGCCATATTACAATGCCAGGAATATCAGAATATAGTTTGGAAATAATCATGCATTTATTTGGTTAACAAAAGTTTTTACTAGAATTAACATTACCAACGGCACCGGTTAACTAACTACATGTACCAACTTCTCTCCCTACTTTCAATACTATAGCATCAGGAAACTCACTTTCCAAATCCAAGTCACGATAATCCATTTCAGTTACTACCTTTTTATCCTTGATTATAGCCCATGTCCCAAACTAGACCATCTTCTTGCAATGATTCATATATTACTGAAACTTTTTCATCTTCTTCACGTATGGCCAGTTTTAATACCCTGTATTGTTTGTGGGGTGCACTATAATGATAAACAGATCCAACTTTGACCAACTTTTTAGCACTACTGAGTAATGTTGTCAATTTGTTCATTTTGATTTTGGTTTGGATTGAAAATTTATTCAAAAAAGCTCTACTAACTTTTCAACAAGATTTTGTAAATTTGGAGGTAATCATATCCCATAGTCAACTCTGTCAATAAAATTCACGCGACACAACAGAAAAATGTCAACAGTATACTCTTTGGCGAAGAACTGGTTCAGTCCTGAGTACGACAATGTAATAAAAAACATTCCTTACAATTCTGAAGCACAAGATGACGACAAACAGTGCTGTGATATTTACCTAACCAATACTGAAGCACAAGACAACAATGATGGCCAACATCCTGTCATTATTTTTGTACACGGAGGTGGTTGGAGTAGAGGGGATCGCGATCACAGGTGGTTTGGAGTTTATGCGAACTTGGCTACTTATTTCACAAATGCTGGTTATATTGTCGTTGTGCCCAGTTATAGATTGTCACCAGCAGTGCAACATCCCAGTCACTGCGATGACATTTGTATGGCACTAAAGTTTGTTAGTCAAAACATTGAGTCGTATGGTGGTAACAAAGACCAAGTTTATTTGATGGGTCACTCTGCTGGAGCCCACATATCCTCTCTTATTGCACTAGATACCAGTAGGCTTGAAAAAGTTGGAGTTGGCAGTAATTTCATAAAAGGATGGTGAGTTTATTTTTCAAAATTATTAATATTAACATTACCATAGCATTTGTGTCAGTGGTGTATATGATGTTAGCGCACTAGCTCAGAATAAACATGTATTGAACTGGGTTGTTCATCCAGCATTCGGAGTGAGAGAGAATTTAAATTATTCACAGGAGTCGCCTATCGATCATGTAACATCTACAAATATCCCATTTTTATTAATTAATGCTTGGAGTGATTGGGGTCTAGATGCTCAGACCAATCATTTTCATGAGAAACTGAAAAACGCTAACGTCAAGTGCAAATGGATTCACTACAAAGACACTTGGACCAATCACCTTTCTATCATTGGTCTCCACAAAGGATTTGGCACCCCATATCTAAGAATGTTATCGGATTCTTTGGAATTTTTAAACTCTCTAGTTTGCAAAGATGTAGAAAGTCAGAAAAAATAAAAACTTTGTGCATGACATCAACAATTTCCCAGTGGTGACAATATGGAAAAGAAAATTCAGTTTTAATAGTTGTCTTTAAAAGGAAATAGAAATCTGCATGACTTGATAACTTTCTGATTTGTCATGCACAAAAAAATAATGTTGAAAAATAATTTAATAATAATATTTTGTGGTGGAAAAAATAAAATTACTTGTATAAATTTCCTACTATCACGTCTTCATTTTGTTTTTCTCGCGATTTGTCATGTAAAATATCTTTTATCCGCGACCCTAGATTTATTTTACCAAAAACATGACCTATCTGATAAATTTTAATGTTACAGTTTCCAAAAAAATTTATATTTCTAGGGGTAAAATAAATTTAAAAATTTCAATATTAAAAATCTAAATTGAAAAATGCTAACGAAAAGAAAAGCAGAGAAAAACCAAACCAGTTCCAGCAGAACTATCAAAAAAGCAAAACTTAGTGACAATAACAGTGCCATAGTAAAGTTCAACGTTGGTGGTCAAATTTATGAATCAGGTAGAGAAACTCTAATACAACCTGTACTGGGAGACAAGCACCATATTCTTTACTTGATGTTCCGCGAGGATTCTCCATTCACATTACAGTTGGATTCCAAAAAGAGACCATTTCTTGACAGAGATGCAAAGTTATTTGATCAAATATTGGGGTTTATGAGAGGTGGATGTAGCACAGAGTTACTATCCGAAATGATCATGTCTCCCAATAGACAACGCTTGGCAACAGAAGCACTGTTTTTTGGAATGTTGGAGCTATCTAACATTCTCGACAAGAACAATTTTAGCCCTTACGAACAATTGGGGTGGTTTATTCCCTACAGTGGTTCGAAATCACAAGGTCATCGTAATTCGATCCGCTGTTGTAGCAAGAAGTTCAATCTTGCCATCTCTAATTTTTCATTTGCCATGTATGATGAGGATACTGAATTTTTCGACAACTATATAGAATATTCTATGATGAGTGGCAAGTTTGCAGACGAAAAAGAGAACATTAACCACGATCAGATTGTATGCCTTGCGCTCACTTGCGACCATAGAATTCAACCAAGCAAAAATTTTAATCCTGGCTGGACAATGAATGGCCAATTTAAAGATGATGTAGTTGGCACAGCACTTTCTTTCTCTCTAAATTTTGCTTTGAATATAGTTGGTCCAGTTTTTCATGTACGCAACAATCAGAGTAATACTACATGCTTAAACACTGGCTCGTTGGGAACAATGAGTGGAGGTAAATGGATAGATCCTGATAAAATCATGGGCATTGGGTTGCGCTATATTAGAGCTGAGAAAAAGTTTATGTGGTACGTCAATGGGAAGCCCACAACACACGAATTTGTTCTTCATGCACCTAGAAGAGATTTGAGAGTTGTATTACTTTTGCATGGTGTCTATTCAGCAACCAGTGTTTGGCATCCCCCAAAACCCTGGACAGATGAAAAATAATAATATAGTTCCACGACATGACGACATGACTGAATCCATAAAATTTTAAAACTTTTTTTATTTACAACCCATTATTACACTATAGTCCTACAAGTACATGTACAACGCACTCATATCTTGATCTGTCTTCTTCTCCTTGGCCGCTGACTTCTTGAACATCTCCAAAGCTTGTTCCAGAATATCTGGCGTTATTTCCTTTGTGGGATTATGATCTATGGCATCCCAGTCCAACTTGGACCAATTATTTCTCGCATATGCCAACTTGCACTGAAACAAAAAATTGTTGGTGTCACCACCCATATTGGAAAAGAATTCTTTTGCCTTTTTGAAAAATTCAGGAAGACATTCTTTGGCACTTGCAGCCAGAGCCCAACTTGTTTTTTCAGTATCTTCTGACATTTTTCCACCATTGAAATCTCTATACATTCCTTGAACCTGTCTTTCAAAAATTGAAGCCAATTGTTCAGCGTTGTAGGGTTCAATGTCAAAAGTCCACCCAAACCGACGAGCCAAACCAGGGTTGCACTGGAACACTGTTTTTTCCAACATGTCCTTGTAGCCCAGTGCGATCACAATGATTTCGCCTGGATTTTCGCTCATCCACTGACAAAAGGTGTTCACCGCTTCAGCTCCAAAGCTATCTTTTTCACTATTATAAAAGCTGTAAAATTCATCAAATACAACACAACCTCCTCTACATTCTTCCAAGAGTGCTGTTGTTTTGACGGCAGTGGACCCCATATATTGGCCAACACAGTCCGCACGGCTAACAACTCTATACTTGACTTGCGTAGAGTGAACAGGGGGTTCGACATTTGGCACACCGTCATCCGTAATGTCCTCCCACTCATCATCGCGATCGTCATCTACAACGTTATCCTCCTCAGGTTTAATGGCATCCCCAACTTTGATGGGCTCTTGTACCCACGTGGGAAAGCTAAATTGTGTAAAAGGTTCTTGTGGGGCTTGTCCGTGTGCAGACCACTGTTGTCTAAAATGTTGCGTGGCGGGGTTCACTGCCTTGTTGTTTTGCGACGCATCCCTCTTGACGCGATTTTTGAGTACAGATGTTATAAATTTCAATTCATCCCTAAAGTGAGTCACCTCCAAATCCAAAGCTTCAATGTTTTTGGAAACCAAATTGTTGCTGGTGGCAAAAACATGATTTTCCTCCTCCTTGTCTTCTTTTTCGTGGGACACTGAAGATCTTCTCTGAGTAATGTTGCTGTTGGACCTTTCTCCACGCATTAATTTTTTCAACAACGTCACCCTAGTTACCAAGTTTGCAGTGGGCAGTACCAATGCATGAACGCGACTTATGGCATCTATTTCATTGGTATTCAGGGGTGCATTATGTGTGAACAATGATGGTGGCGTGAGCAGTGTTGTACTTCCAAAAGTAAAGGGATTGTTACTGCTCATATCATTGTCATGCCCAAACTGTTCAGAACCAATAATGCCGTTGGATTGTCCTCTCTTGATGATCAGCTGCTGCACAAAATCTTTTGCCAAAGAACCCATCAATTCAGAACCCTCCTGATGGTCTTTTTTGGCACCACCATTCAACACACCTAGGGCGGACCAGATGTGTGCCAACACAATGCCAAGCGTGGTCTTGCCGGTTCCGGGATCACCCCTAATGATGGTATGTAAAAAGTGCCCATCCGCTCTACCCCCATTCTGTACAATAAATTTGATTTGATCGGCAAAGGATCTTTTGGCATCCTCCATGCCGATCATGTTTTGTAGGTTTTTTAGGGACAGAATCATTTTTTCCCTGTTTACTCGGGGTATTTTTTTTCTAATTTTAGATTCCTCATTCTCGCTAAACCACCTTATTACCTGTTCCAACTCCGAACACATATCTCTTGTTATAGGAAATAGTTTATTTCTTTACGAATGAGTATTTTTTATTATATAGAATGACAACAAAACAAGCTCTTTGGATCTGGTGAGCTATTCCATACTTGGTTCACTTGGCTCCTCCATTATAACTTCCGCTGATCTTTCGAAAAGCCAATAATCCGTCAAAATAATATTATCTTCAAAGTCTTTCTTTGTGCGATCCACTTTCTTATCATAATTTTCGAGATCGCTAATAGTGACCTTGATTACTTGGTGGCCGTCACCTTTATCGATAATGGGCTTTTCGCAAGTGTCAATATATCTCCAAAGCGCTTTTCGGTCTACCCAGTAAAAGCCTTTTATGGCTTGCAAAATGATAAATCCGGTTTGCCCTCCTTTCACCCAACCCTCTAATCTGGGATGTCTCCCATTGAGTGGCACTTCATATTGTCCATCTCCACCCAGTGGTTCAACAAAAACCCATTGGTCAAAATCTTTAAAGTACTCTCCCTTGCGCAACCAAAAGGACTTGTATTCCATACATTCCTGTAGTCCATTGGATGGAATAACTTCATAACCCTCTGCTTCGGCGAGTTGTTTAAATTTCTTTTCATAGTTTTCCAAGTTGCGACGACCACCATCAACCATATAGTTGGTAAAGAATGTTTCTATGCCTTCTGGCGTAAATATTTCACCCTCCTGTTTTTTTGGTTTTGCTTTGGTTTTTCCAATCTCATCTGTCCACTGGAAGAACTTGCATTGACTTTCTCTTGGATTGCTACAACTATAGTACCATCTGCCATTGTTCTTTTCCGATTTGGATTCCCTTTCCACTGCTGGTTTTGGTGTACTACATTGACATAATAGTGTACTGCCGGTGGTTGTGGAAGATGTAGAGGTACTTGATGATGACGATTGCTGCTGTTGTCTCTCAATCATGTTTACCACATTTTGCGCTACTTTTGCTGTTGTGGTGTTGGCTTGCGTGTCCCATTCGAAAAACTTGCATGCGGCTGCTTGTGGCAAAGAACAGCACCAAAAACTCTTTCCCTTGTTTGGAGTTTCTTTTTGTACCAGCTTTTTAATTGCCAATACTTTGCAATGACAAACTTTTACATTGGGGTCTTTTGGTTTGTCTTCTATTATTGCTCTACCAAATCCTGTACTGGAAAAGTTCATTGTTTTTTTGTTGTTGTTGAGTGGAAAGTTCAGCCAACAATTTAATTAAATAATCGTTTTGGGTAACATTAATTTTTTAGATGTAACTTGTTGGAAAAATATTTATTCCTGTGCATTACTCGAAAATAATGTATAAAAAAATAATGCAGAATAATATTATTTTGGGAGTCGATCTTGACGATACTTGCATCAGAACATCTATAAAGCACTCCAATGATTGTATACCACGTGTCAAAGTTCATGTCATACCCAGTGCTATCAAATATCTTCCCCTAATACAACACGAACTGGGATGTACATTGCACTTGATTACGGCACGCCCCTCAGACTATATGAGCATGGAAGAAGTGAAGATGTTGGTCTTTAGAATTGAAAGAGAAGCTGGTGTCAAGTTTGACGCAATAAGACACACTGATTATGCTCCCAAAGGCTATGATGCTGCACAACTCAATTGCAATTTTATGATTGATGATTGTGTAGAATATCTAGCCACGTGCTGGCGTCAAAAACCAGCTCCCGTACCTATTTTATTTGGTAAAAACGACAAAAAAGCGAAAAGACTTGACTTTGAGTGTGTTGGATGTCAATCTTGGAAGGAAGTTTACGATTACTTGAAAGAATATAAAATAAATAACGTATTTAAATTTTAGAGAGATGTCATTTTGGTCAACTGGCTAGGTATAAAAACAACGCATATCCCAACAAAAAAACCAACAAAAAAAACCAAACAATGACAAAGAGAGCACTAGAAGCCGACATTGAACAAGTTACTGAAGAAGAGGTCAAGATTGAAGAGCCAAACTCTAAGAAACCAAAAGTTGAAAAAGAGGAGAAATTGTGGGAATGTATCGCAGACCTCGATCCCAAGTTTCATTGGATTGCAAGGCTAACTACCTTTACCGGTGATTTTTTTAGTGCCAGTTTTTGTTTGGAAAAATTACCCTTCCTAGAAACTGATGATCCACAATCTGGTTTATATGCACATGTTGGTGGTTGGAAATATGTTTGTCCCTTGGATGATAAAGACATAGTTGAAAAAATGTACGCTGTCCTTAACCCCACCGCCATTATTTCCTGGTGCGACTTTTCGCAAGATGTTGGTGAAAAGTTGACACTTGAAGATTTTTTAAAGAATGTTCTTTACGAGCATGAACTCAAGCATCATGGATTTACTGAGGTAGTATCCTTTTGGGACGAGGAAGACACTGAAAATTTACCAGAACTGTTGAGAAAAGAACGAGAGGATGCCTATCAGCAATTCAACATTGATATAGTCAAAGAATTCATTAATTTGGTTGAGGAGAGGAGAAAAGCTGAGAAAGAATAAAAATTCTATTGGTAATTAAATATTTTCTATTAGAGTAAAGTAATGCACAGAAATATAAACTTGG
>Ga0302194_10003443_pt1 | contig 9923 bp, 3 predicted proteins | sample II_Bog_N1_1_FD_200227 | JGI IMG/M metagenome (GOLD analysis project Ga0302194, IMG submission 200227) | Peat permafrost microbial communities from Stordalen Mire near Abisko, Sweden - II_Bog_N1_1 | ecosystem: Environmental > Terrestrial > Soil > Wetlands > Peat | place: Sweden: Abisko, Stordalen...
AAAAAAAATTTTATACAAATTTTTTTTTTATATTTTTTTTTTTTTTAAAAAAAAAAAAAAAAAAAAAAAAAAAAAAAAAAAAAAAAAAAAAAAAAAAAAAAAAAAAAAAAAAAAAAAATCAAAAAATCAAAAAATTCAAAAAATTTGTTTTTATTTTTTTAACATTCGTCAAGATGTTCTTGAATATCCTTAAGGAATTGTGGCATTTTGATGAGTGTACCCGATTCAATTGCATGAATGGCAAACTTTTCTGCAAAGATTGATGGTTGGGTTTTTGTTTGATTTTTTAAATAATCTTCTATGGTTTGTTTATTAAAAAAAACCACCACCCTATTGGCTGCTCTACTGGCTGTGGAATATATATCTTGCCTGCTGCAAAAGGTTCTATAGGTCAATTCATGTTCTAAGCAATTACTGGTAACACCCGGGAAAATGGCAATAACTTCATTTGCTTGATTTCCTTGAAAAGATGTTGTACTAGAAACCCAACCGGGTTGCAGATCCCAAGGTCCAAAATCCCTCAAGGCCAAGACTTCATTCCTAGTAGTTTTCACGTAGATGTTTTTTGAATTATTGGCAGTGGTTGGCATAAAAGATCTCAACTCGGCAACATGATTTGCTACTTCGTTGTTAATAAATTTGGTTGAATCCTTTTTGTAAGAACCCTTTCCGTATTTTGGAGGCTCCACTGCATATATCTTGGAAATTCTGAATATGTAACCGTTTGGGTAAGAGGAGCCCATGCTCATGGTATTTTTCTTAACTCGGATTAACATCCCCGGTACAAGGGGCAAAATAGTGGTCATGTTGCTTTCATTTTTGTTGTTGCTGTTGCGGTTGCTGTTATTGTTATTTCCAAAATTTAATTGCTTTTGTTTTTGGGGTTGTTGCTTATTGATAAAGCCCAAATTTTTGATCTTTTCAGAATTTCCTTCTTCTTCTTCTTCGTTTCCATTTCCACCAACAATTTCACCCCCTTCTTCACTTTCAGCGTTAAAATAATTCCTTTCCATATTCTCCACTTCGTTGATTGCAAGTTTTTTTTGTCTCTGTTTTTGCTTTAAGGCTTCTTCATGTGGCAAAACCTCAGAGACATAGATATCCGGAAAAAACCTTGAAAACAGAATTCGGTTGCAATAATTTGCCATTTCGAGAAAGGGTGTGACAATAATCCTTTGTGATTCGTTTGCCATTTTCTTATAAATCTTTTCCATTTTGTCTTTCTTTTGTTTTTTGGCCTTTTTCTTTCCTTTGCCTTTTTCACTCTTGCACTTCCTTTTTCTGTTTTCATTTGTTTCATCATCTTCTCCGTCATATTCTCCTATTTCTTCTCCTTCTCCTTCTTCTTCTTCTTCTTCTTCTTCTTCCCCTTCAAAATCATCTTCCTCTTCCTCTTCCCCATTTTCACCTCCTGCTCCTCCAAAATGAGCACTCCAATCAGTGTGAGTGTAAATTTCGAACAGCTTTTCTTCAAATGCTTTATCATCTGATCCATCAAAAAAGAACTTTCTGAAGTGATTTGAAGCGTTGGGCATCACACCTTCCATAATTTTGGTCAGAGCATCTTTCAGATCTCCAGAACCATGGTCAACTCTGTGATTGGTTTTAAGCAAGACCCTGTGCTTGCTAAGGGCCAATTCTTCAAATCCCAGTTCAGCTTCTTCCTTTTCATTCAAATAGCAAACACGGGAATTTAAAACGTCAATTAATGGTTTTGCAGGATTTCCTATTTCAATGGAGGTTTTTTGGTTGTGGTCTCCGAATAACCAAAATGACTTGGGATTTGGACAGGTTTCAAGGAGCTCGGCCATTTGGATTATCCCAAGTAAAAACTCGTCATTGTAAAGACGTCCCACCGAATCAAAAAAGTTTTCCAAATCACTTGGGGTCATCCCCTGATAACTCTTTTTTGAAACCTTGCATTGGTGAGCGTATATGATTTTTTGGGCGTTTGAAACAAATATCCTGTGTTTGATAAAGTGGATAAATTCCTCTCTGGAAAACCATGAATGGTGAAAATGGACCCGCTTGGATGTTGAATTCAATTTCATGTAATCAAATACATTTTTGATTTCCTTGTTTCCTTTGATTGATTTGTTTTTCTCCAAGGCGATTCTCTTTTCTTGAAGGGCCACTAACTTAAGATAATTTGGATGGGGTTTAAAATTATACTGGTGTTGTTTTGCGGTCATCATCTCCTTTGAAGCTTCACAAAAAAATTCATTTCTTTCAAATTGGGCTTTTACATAAACCTGTTTGAAACCGTCCCTTGAGTATCTTTGGTTTTCATAATCCTTTATGCTTGAAAGAACCTTGACTTGTTCAGTCTTGATCTTTAAGTTACTCAATGAGAATAGCTCGCTTCTCGTTTCAAAACCGTCCATCACCTGTTTCACGACCTTTAAGTATTGGTCCAAATTAAAGGTTGAATCTTCGTCTTTGGCCGAAATATCTTCAAAGTTTTCAATGTTCTCGATGGTGTTGAAATCATCTAAATCAAAAAATTCTTCATTGACATCGTCAAAATTATCTTCGGTTTCCTTTTTCTTTTCATTTTCCTTTTCCTTTTCCTTTTCTTGTTCATTTTCATTTCCTTCATCGTCTTCTATGATAATTGAATCGCTTTTTTCAAAGACCTTCCTTTTTTTGCTTGATCCAGTTTGGGTTTGATTTTCGGAATTCAATTCGTCTATTATTTTTCTATTTCCAGTTATGGTGAGAGAATCTTTTACAATTTCCTCCATCCACTTAATGTGATTCAAGGGGGTTTTATACAAAATGGCTTTGATCCAGCATTTCAAAACCTTTGGGTCAATTGGCTCCAATTTATATTCAAACTTCATCTTTTTGTTAAAGTCTTCAACAAAACTCTTTTTTCTTTTGGATCCAATTCCAAAATCCTCTTCTTCATCTTCTTCATCTTCTTCATCTTCTTCTTTACCTTCCTTTCCATCCGAAATATCGGATAAAACCAAACGGCTTTGAAACTTGTTGTCTTTTTTTGATAAAAGATCTTTAACTTCAGGTGAGCTCACAAATTTGAAATCTGAACTTTTTGGCAAAAATGAGTTTGCAAGTTCCTCAATATTCAATTTGTTTTCATTCTTCAATCTATATAAATTATGGGCTTCTTCTAACCACGTTTCAAATTTGACTATTGATTTCCTGTTTTCATGGGTCACATTTTTATTATTGATTTCCAATTGGGTGATTAAATCTTCTTTTGCATCCTTTCCATTTTTTGAATGTTCTTTTTCTCTAAATTCATTTATCAAGAGTTTGAATTCATCTTCTGAATCTTCTGACGAATCATCTATATCTTCATTTTCATCCTCATTTCCACTTTCATTGTCACTTTTATTTTCTCCTTTTTTGTGTCCATCTTTTTTATTTTTTTTGGTTTCAAATTCCATTAATTCATTATCACTGAGTTTTTCTTCTTCTTCTCCTTCTTCTTCTCTTTCTTTTTCTTCAAAATCTGATTCTGATTCGCTATCACTTAATTCGGTGTTGTCATCATTGTCTTTTTTTTTTTCTTTTTGCTTGAGTTTTGCATTTTCAATCTCTTTTTTGAGCTGCTTTATCCTTTTTTGTTCCCATTTTATATATTTTTCAATTTCATCTGTAAACATGTGGGTTATTGAAACCGGTATGTATGGATCGACTTTTTTAATACGATTCTCAATTGACATTGCTGCCACGGAAGATGAAGAAGCAATCAAAGCTGTTGAGGTAGGGTCTTTGTCAAAAATCATGGCGTAGATCGCGTTGAGTATTAGCGTTTCAGTTTTTCCAGTACCAGCAAATCCAGAAAAGACTCCAAAATAACTCGTTAGTGGTTTCAATCCAATCCTTTGCTCAAGAGACAATTTCAGTTTGGTTTTGTCGGCGAACATCAATTCCTTGATTGCGTTATGTGGAAATAAAGTGGTTTCGGACAGGTTGGACATTCCCTTTAATTTTTTTAAAACTGATTCTTCCGCATCATAAATCTTTGCGTCTTGAATGTACTCGATACTACCCAATTTGATTTCCTTCAAGATTTGATGGGCGCACAAATAATTCAGGGCATTCTCATCCCCGGCCTTCATTTGCTGGACTTCAAAAAGGGTCAAGCAAGAGGCCTTCTTTTTGGAACACTCGTTCAAAAACATTTGGTAAAATTTAAGAGCCTCTGATTCCAAATTGCTTATTTGTCTATCAAGCATAAAATAGACTGTGGGGATCTCCTTCCAATTGAGCATTGGGTAACCTTGAGGACACTGGCTGGTAAACAATTTTCTTGGCTCATTTATGATTTGTTCTATCAAAGCCTTTTTGTTGCTGTGCATGGCAATTTTGTTTTCATTTTTGTAGTATTTTCGGATCACCCTCTCAACCCCGGCCGAATCGGCGTAGCCTGAATAGACAATTGCAGCCCACCAGAACTTGTTTTCGTTCAGGGCATACATTTTGAAAACAGATTCTTCATTGACATCCATCTCAGTTCCCCTGAAATTAATCAAATTTGGGCGGACAAAATAGTATTCAAAATCGGCAATCTTTTTTGAGATTGATTCTCTTATGGCATTCAACATGTTTTTCTTCACGACTTCAGGGTCTTGTTCATAAAGCTCACCCAGCATCCTTGCGAGGATTGAAATTGTGATTGGTTTGAGATTTTTCGAAACCGTCTTTTCCAAAATGGCAAATTGCTTGTTTCCGTATTTTTGGGTATACTGGTTGTTTGTGACACTGGCTTTGAACGAAAGGGTAAAATAATACGAGTTTTTGTCGCTAAGATCAAATTCAGGATTATCATATGTGAATGTGGCACGGGGTCTGTTTAAAGCGGAAACTCCAGTTACACCATAGGATCCCACAAAAATGATTCCAACATTTATATCTGAAATGATTTTTTCAATTTCAACATTTTCAAAGTTTTCACTCAAGGTCAATTTCTGATTTGAGAGTTCTGTTTTGTAAACGTGGGGAAGATTTGTGGATTTTGAATTTTGAGTGTTATTGTTATTGTTATTATTGCCGTTAGTTTTTCTGTTTGAAAATCCGTCAATTGCATTGTCTGAGTTTAAATTGAGGATTAATTTACTGCGATCGTGTTCTTCTTTGAACTTTTCCACTTTAAATGCATCATATCTTACGTAATTGAAATTTGAATTTTTGTTGGAATTTCCATTTGACCATGATTTGGTCTTGTTTTCATTCGAAGCTAACAAACTATCTATCAGTGATAATTCCTTTGAAGCGGGTTTTTTGTTGGTGGTTGGAATCACCAAACTTGTTTTTTTTGAAGAGGTAGAAGAAGAAATTTGGATTGGCTTTGTTTTCGAATTGATTATCGGGATATTCAATTTTGGTTTCTCAATATGCATTTTTTTGGGGGGAACTTCTTTATGTTCTTCCTTTTCTTCTTCGGCAAACAAGCTTTGCAACAGCTGATCATCTTCTTTTTGTTTGGGTGTCTTTTTCTCTTTTTCTTTTTTTTCTTTTTCTTCTTTTTCTTCTTTTTCTTTTTTTTCTTTTTTTTCTTTTTCTCTTTCTTCTTTTTCTTTTTTCTCTTTTTCTCTTTCTTCATTTTCCCTTTTTTGTTTTTCTTTTTCTTTTCGTTCCTTTTCACTTTCTTCAAAACCTTCTTGCTCAAAGGTTTCATCTGATTTTTCTTGGGCACTCGCGGTGAAATTAGGGATTTGGGTGGGAAAATCCAAAGATTTTGTTGGTCTATTAGATTTTTTGAACATGGCCTTCGTGCTGTCTCTCTCTCTCTCTCTCTTTCTCTTTTTTTTTGATTCTTTTTTTTACCTTTCCTTTTTTTATGTTGTTCATTTTTTTATAATCACGTACATATCGTGGTTTTCCAAAAGAGGGACTTTGAAAGAATTTCCAAATAAGGCAATAAAATAAAGAAAAAAAAGAAAGAAAAAAAAAAAAAAAAAAAAAAAAAAAAAAAAAAAAAAAAAAAAAAAAAAAAAAAAAAAAAAAAAAAAAAAAAAAAAAAAAAAAAAAAAAAAAAAATCAAAAAAATTCAAAAAAAAAAATTTTCAAAAATGAGCGAAAACGATGAGGAAGACAACAACAGCAACCGTGAATTGTGCTCAGTGTGTTTCAAAGAAATAACTCAAGGTTCCTTGATTGACAAAATGTCTTGCAGTGTTCATTATGCACATAATCGTTGCGTTTTGCCGGATGTCTCTACACCAATGGTTGTAAATTGTAAAATATGTGTTTGTGATTTATGCGAAAAAACAAACAATTTACTTTTGTACAAATTGTGCAAATGTATGTATCACATTGAATGTCTGCAAAAGAGCTTCCCCAAAAGAAATTTTGGAGGACAATTCGACACCTCTAATTGCCCTTGGCATGAGCCTTCAATTTTTGTTACCGGGAGAATCGAACCAAATTTTCCATTACCAAAAATTAACCAAGAGCGGATAACAAGAAGGAGATGGGCACCTTCTGATTTATTGAAACTGAGAGGTGGCACAGAGATTATCATGAACTGGAAGGGTGGTTTGCCTCATCTATACGATGCAGGATTCACAATCGAGGACATAAAAAATATGAAGATAGAACAAGGAGTTTTTTTCAAGAGTTATTTTTCACCCAATATCATAAAACAGATGATAATTTCTGAAGAGAGAAAAAACGAACAAATGAAAAAGATTGCAAACAAGGAAAAGGAAAAGGAAAAGGAAAAGGAAAAGGAAAAGGAAAAGGAAAAGGAAAAGGAAAAGGAAAAAGAAAAAGAAAAAGAAACAAACAAAGAAAAGAACTTGCTTTTGCATTACAAAAACTTGAGATTGCAAGAAAAAGAAAGATCAAAAAACCAACCAAAGGAAAAAGAAAATGAAAACGGAAAGGAGAAATCCGAAGGGGGGGTCTCTATATTTAAGACCCTTTTGCAAATTTATCCCAATTTTTCATTAAAGGAAATCCTCTCAGAAGCTGTTTGGAGAAAGGAAAATAATGATTACATTCAATTTAACTTTCTCAAAGATTTCAGCAAGAGCGAACTATCTCAGCAATTAAAATCGATCATCGAAGAAGAAAATCCCAAAGAAAGGTTGAGGATTTACGCCCAGATATGGGTGAAACATCTTAAATTGGACCACAACAAAAAAGACATTAGGATAATTGATTTGATAGCCCAACTTGGATTCACCAGAAGGGAATTGTTTGAATACAAAATGAGCGAATACAGTTTAGACGATGAAGAAATTTATATCCCGCCTCTTCTCTCATTTGAATTTTTGCTATCAATAGAAAACGCAGCGGCGTGGAAGAGCACTATAAAAAATTGGTTAAACGAAGGAAATAGATCCACACCATTACAGAACACCGTTTCTAGTTCGGTTTTATTAAATAACTCATCAAACAACAAAAAGGCTACATTGGGGAATTCAAAAAAAATTCTATCACCCAAAGATAAAAGAGTGAATGCAAATAAAGTGGCTTCCCAAAAAACACCAAGTGTCGTAACCAATAGTTCAAAATTTTCAAAAGATAAACCCGAGCTGTTTTCCCATTTTGGAATTGAAGACAGAAAGAAAGATTTGTCATCGATTGGAACTTTGTCTTTTTACTCAAACATAGGCAATGGCAGCAGCAGCAGCAGCAGCAGCAGCAGTGGTAGCGGTAAATCCACCACAACAGGTGAAATGGACACAAAAAACTTTGGGGAAGAATGCAAAATCTACGGTGATATTCTAACAGAAACCCACCAATGGTACTTGTTGTACCTGTTGGATTTTGTGCCAGAAGAATTTGCTTTGAAGATGATTAGGGAGGAAAAAACAACAGAAAAAAAAGTAAAACAGGAATTGGGAATTGAACTTGACAAATTTGTGGAGAAGGTCGAGATAGCAAGAAATAAATTGTGGTTTTAAAAGAAAAAAAAATAAATAAAAAGATTTTGACTTTTTTTTATTTTCCTCATTTTTTTTCTTTTTTTTTTTCGTCATTAGCGTTTTTTGGAATTCAGGAATTTGTAAAAGCGTATTTTCAATCCATGATGTCTAATTACAAACATCTGTGACAACAAAATGGTAAAAATGGTAACCGGGAACAAAAAAGGATTAAGAAACGGCAAGCATCCAAACAATTGATAACCCCCCTCTGAAAATTCATAAATCAAAATATGAAGAAGGCAGCAAGCGGCCCCAATGCTGTTAACCAGTACAGCCAAATTGATTGCAATATTGCAAAATGCAACATCCCGAAAGGTAAAAATTTCTGAAGTGTTAAAATTTACAAGAAGTTCCTCGGCAAACTCACTCTGAAAAAACATGAATACGATCATGGATGTTCCAAGCCCTTGGAGCATCCAATCCCAAACAAAATGAGGGTTTTTGATTCCAAGAATGTACCCAATTAAAGAACAAAATATAAAAAGGAAACCCAAAATCAAAATTGGGATTGAGAGCTCGACAAACCAATCACGAAAATATTTCGACATCTGAAATCTTTTTTCATTTAGGTTCAAAAAGATATTATTGTCCCTTGTCTCAACTTTAAACAACAAGAACCCACAGTTAATCTCACTGTTTTGCATCACAACATCTTGCAAATTTTTACTAAACATGCTTTTTCCATTTTCTTCAACCGCTATGAATTGGTTCAGAGAATCAAGAATCATGATCTCTTTGTCATCCAAACCCGTGGTGATTGGCAACCCCATTAACTTGTTTGCAAGAAATCGAGCTTTCGTGACACGAAAGAATTTGACAAACATGATGTGGAAACTCACATGGTGATTTAAATGATGTTTGATTTTATTCATGGAAAGACGCAAATAAATCTTGTGCAAAACAGAGATGATTCCTATGATCAACAAAGCAATCAAATATACGAAGTTTGCATAAGATGGATAATTTTGAGTCATTCTTGAATTTACAATGTGTGATGTAAAACTTTGGGGAACGAAAAATCTAAAAACTGGATCGTTGGCAACCTCATGGAACTTTGTCACCAATATCAAAACAGCAAAATCAATAAGGTGGTACATGAAAAATGAGGCCGTGAAGGTGTATGATATAAAATTTATCAGATCATTCAAAATTAGATGAACACATTCATCCATCTTGTGTCTGTAAATCAGATACGTGTCCTCTTTCATAAATTCTTGGCTTCCAGGGTTACCCCCGGAGATGTCCTTTAAAATCAACGCCTCGATCGGAATCTTTGCAAACCTATCCTTGCAACCCTTTGATTCATAATAAGGGATTACCATTGAATTGTGATATGAAGCTTCGTCGTAAAGATTTCCATAGTATCTGCGGTATGAGACAAGGAAGATTGAAAAGAAAAATAACCAAAAAACAAAAAAGGTTGTCAAAAAATCGTAATAAAATAAATGAAGAATCTCTGTTATGCTTAGGTCTCCAACCAAATAGAATTTTTTGGCAACGATTTCGATGACAGAGTTCATGGTTTCCCAATCTCTGAAATAATCACACTGGGAAAATATTTCAAATTGTGAACTAGTGGCATAACGCCCAGTTCCATTCTCCGTATCATTTTTACTTTGGTAAATCAAATTGGTGCCCAAAATCAAAAATAGGAGAAATCGGAAACTGATTGGGTTGAAAAAAAACATAGTTGTGATCATGACTTTTGTGTAAAACAACCACATTAAATTCACATGATAATCCCAAAGTGTGTCCAATCCACAATTTTTCATCGCAAAATCCATCATTCTCTGACGAAAAAACAAAAAAAAGATGTGAATCCTCAAATGAATTTTGTCTTCCAAGGAGAGTCCTCTTTGTTTAAATTCATTTATTTCCAATGCAAATTCTTTTTCAATGGCGGTTGGTTCTTCACCAGACATCGTGGACCTGTTTTGTTTTTTGTTGTTCCTTTCTCTCTTTTTTTACTTTGAAATTTTTTTATTTTTATTTTAGCTCAAGATTCAACAATTTTTT
>Ga0302194_10003459_pt1 | contig 9897 bp, 9 predicted proteins | sample II_Bog_N1_1_FD_200227 | JGI IMG/M metagenome (GOLD analysis project Ga0302194, IMG submission 200227) | Peat permafrost microbial communities from Stordalen Mire near Abisko, Sweden - II_Bog_N1_1 | ecosystem: Environmental > Terrestrial > Soil > Wetlands > Peat | place: Sweden: Abisko, Stordalen...
CTGCCCGATGGGCGCCTTCCCCTGTTTACCATTTAAATAATACCCTCACCCCCCCTCTATTTATTTTCAAAACATTGCAGATAATTTCTGGACCGCCGGCATTGGACTGAGGGTCGTAAACCACGAACCGCAGGTCCCTTTCGGCTTTGCTCAGGGCAGGCTTTCGACTCGCTTCGCTCGCTCAGGATGACAGCACTTTATTTACTTTTGGATGAATATCAACGTAGCTCCGGCACTGCAACAAAATGCTGGCAGAAGAGGCTTTGTAACAGGGCACGACTTCAGTCGTGCCGAAGATGCGAGTAAAAATGGCCTGGGCTTTAGCCCCTGCTGCGCTTTTTCAGCTACGTGTGCCTTAGCAGCGGCTAAAGCCGAAAGTCGATTGGGGGCGGCAATCGGCCCGACTGAAGTCGTGCCCTGTTACAGAACTCTTCCCAATCCGATTGTTTCGGCAAGCTGTGAAGTCGTGCTTGTTACTAAGCCAGATTTACGGGATACATTGCCACCACAATCGATCGGCCTGAGCACGATCGATATTCATTTACTTCTGCTTGGCGAACTCGGAGCGGTGGCGGCTGTAGAGGAAGTAGATCACCAGGCCGATGGCCAGCCAGATCAGAAAGCGGTACCAGGTGATGATGGGCAGTCCGGCCATGAGCAGGAAGCAGAAAATCACGCTGAGCGCCGGAATGACCGGGCCGAAGGGAACGCGGAAGCCGCGGCGGCGTTCCGGCTCGCGATAGCGCAGCACGATAACGCCGATCGAGACCAAAACGAAGGCGAAGAGGGTGCCGATGTTGGAGAGGTCGGCAAGCGTGCCGATGTCGAAGAGGCCGGAGGGGATGGCCACAACGAATCCGGCAACCCAGGTGGAAAAGGCAGGCGTGCGAAAGACCGGATGCACGTTGCTGAAGACTTTGGGAAGCAGGCCGTCGCGGGACATGGAAAACCAGACGCGCGATTGGCCGAGTTGGTAAACCAGAATCGACGAGAGCATGCCCATGATGGCGCCGATCAGGACCACCATCCTGATCCAGTGAAGCGGATGGCCGCCGGGCAGGATGGAAAGCTTCTTGAGCGCGTTGACCACCGGCGCGGCGTCGCCCACCATGGATTGCCACGGAACCAGGCCGGTGAGACAAACAGCCACTGCCACATAGAGCGCCGTGCAAACAACCAGCGTGGCGATGATGCCGATGGGCAGGTCGCGCTGGGGGTTGCGGCACTCCTCGGCCGCGGTGGAGACCGAGTCGAAGCCGATGTAGGTGAAAAAGATGATCGACCCGCCGGTGAGCACGCCGCCCCAGCCGTTGGGCATGAAGGGATGCCAGTTGCCGGGGTGGATGAATCCGATGACGGCAAAAACGAAAATCAGAATGGCGATGAGCTTGATGCCCACCATGGCGTTGTTGGTGCTGGCCGACTCGCGAATGCCGCGCACCAGAACGACTGTGAGCAGCAGCACGATGAGAAAGGCGGGAATGTTGAAGCCAACGTGCCAGCCCGGTTGGTAGAGCCAGTTGCCGGCCAGATCCTGAAGGCCTTCGGGCAGATAGGCGGGCGAGATCCATTTGGCCGAGGGATGCAGGCCGAACCAGTCCAGCAAATCCACCACATGGGCGGCAAAGCCCACACTGACGGTCATGTTGGAGCCGGCGTATTCGAGGATCAGATCCCAGCCGATGATCCAGGCGATGAGCTCGCCCATTGTGGCGTAGGTGTAGGTGTACGCCGAACCGGCGATGGGAATCATGGAAGCGAGTTCGGCGTAACAGAGGCCGGTGAGCGCGCAGACAATGGCCACCAGGATCAGGGAAAGCGCAATTGCCGGACCAGCGCCCGGCCGCCCAGCCAGTGCGGTGTGGGTGATCACGTAGTGGATCAGCGGCGTGTTGGGAATGCTGGGGGCGTCGAACTGCTCGCCGGAGATGGCAGTGCCAATGACGGTGAAGATGCCCGAGCCGATGACCGCCCCTATGCCGAGCGCGGTCAGCGACCACGGGCCGAGGGTCTTCCTGAGCCGGTGCTCGGGATCTTCCGAGTCCCGGATCAGCTTGTCGATCGACTTGCGGGCAAGCAGTTGGCTGGCCAGTGCAGTTCTCCTCATCCCCTGAGGCCGCGGATGCTATGCAGGTTCCAGCCGCATTCCCGGGGGCCAAACTCGGCCAAACTGGGGCACAGTCACCGTCGCATTGGCCCAATATCGAGGCAGGGAAGGACAATCGCGAGGAAGGGATGCGTCGGTTCCAGCCAGCCGGGCGTTGGCAGGCGGGGCCGGAACCGATGCATCGCCGGAGGCGGCTGCTTAGCGCTTTGACACTCCGCGAGCCAGTTTCTTCAGCTTCTTCTTGTTTTCGCCGCGCGGTCCTGTACGCTTTGCCTTGGGGGCAGCCTTCTTGCGGGCGGTGCGTTTCACTTTCTTGCGTTCCAGCTTGTCTTCAATCTTGGTGGTGTCTGCCACGTGTAACCTCTTTCGCTGCAATCTCTTCGGGGTTTCCCGCAAAACGGGTAAGTGTAACCTCTATGTTAACAGGGATTTTTGCTGGGGAAAAGACTTGGCAGCGGAGCCACCTGGCCGGAAGCCGTCCTGCGACATATTCAAGACTAGAGCAGAGAATCCACTCAAGACGCTGCGACGCAGAGAACAGCGAGAAGCTGGAGTCATCCCTTCCTTGTCTCTGCCGCGAACCTGAATCCTACCCCAGGCAGCGTATGCACCGATTCGTATTGAATCGCTCGGCAAGTTCTGTGCCGTAAGCTTAGAGGCAGGCATTTCACTGTGGTTAGGAAGACGAATTCCCTGACCGAGTCAGGCCGGCCCCGGCTGCGATGAAGTCGGTCCCTTTGGAGATTCTTTCTCAATGATCTCGCGCGCACCCATATTCTTTGCATCTTTTTTGCTTGGCGCTTTTGCCCTCACCGCCCGAGCCCAGGCTCCTGACTGGCGCACCCCCGCCGAGATCAGCGACTACCGCACCACCCCCGACTACGCCGAGACCGTCGCTTATCTTGACCGCATCGCCGCCGCCAACCCCGCCCAGGTCCGCATTGAAAACTTCGGCAAGACCGGCCTTGGCCGCGACATCAAGATGGTTATTGCTTCCAAGGATGGTGTCTTCGATCCCGCCGCCATCCACGCCTCTGGCCGCGCCATCCTGCTCGTCCAAAACTCCATCCACGCCGGTGAGATGGACGGCAAGGACGCCTGCCTCGCCCTGCTGCGCGATATCGCCGTCACCAAGACCCAGGCAGCGCTGCTCGATCATGTTGTTTTTGTCTTCATCCCCGTCTACAACATCGACGGCCACGAGCAGCGCTCGCCCTATAACCGCATCAACCAGAACGGCCCCGAGCTGGCTGGCTGGCGCGGCAACGCCACCAACCTGAACCTCAATCGCGATTACATGAAGGCCGAGGCGCCCGAGACCCGCGCCTTTCTGAAGATGTTTCACCGCTGGCTGCCCGACTTCTTTGTGGACGACCACGTGACCGACGGAATGGACTACCAGTACGACGTGACTTTCACCCTTGACGACACACCCGACGTTGCTCCGGCCACGGCTCAGTGGATTCACAACAAAGTGACCCCCGAGCTGGAACGCCGGGTAGACGAAAGCGGCCATTTGGCTTTCCCCACCTACGTCACGCTCAACGACGACACCGACCCCGCGAAAGGCCTGGCCTTTAACCCCGATCCGCCCCGCTTCTCAACGGGCCAGATGATCCTCGAAAACCGTCCCGGCCTGCTGGTCGAGCTGCACATGCTCAAGGACTACAAGACGCGCGTCACCGGCAACTATGAAATCCTGCGTGCACTGCTAGAGGTGATGAATCGCGACACGGCCAAGCTGATCGCCCTCAACCGCGACGCCGACGCCGATGCCGCCAAACTCGGGGCGCATTCGCTTGGCAACGACAAATTCCCGCTCGACCTGGACGGCAGCGGCGATACGACCCCGGTCCTCTTTCACGGCTACCAGTACACACGCGCCCTGAGCGAGGTTTCCGGCGCCATGTGGGTGAGCTACCGGCATGAGCCCTGGAACGTGACCCTGCCCCTGGCCACCGGCGTCAAGGTGACCGCCTCTACCGCGCCACCAGCCGGCTACATCGTCCCGCCGCAATGGACGAAGGTGATCGATGTACTTGCCGCGCACGACATAAGCTTTCGCCGCACCGCCGCCCCATGGACCGGCAAGGTCGAGCGCTACCGCTGCTCGGGGATGCAGTGGCAAGGCAAGCCGTTCGAAGGCCGCCATCCCATCTTCCCCGGCGAAGACGCGGGCGCCGCGCCCGGCCACTATGGCCAATGTACGCTCGCCGCGGAGACCCTCACCTTCCCCGCCGGTTCGGTCGTAGTCCCGCTCAACCAGCGGCTCTCCAAGGTCGCCATGCACTGGCTGGAGCCGGACGCGCCTGACTCCGCACTCCATTGGGGCTTCTTCGACACCATCTTTGAGCAAAAGGAATACGGCGAGGCGTATGTGCTGGAGAAGCTGGCCCGCGAAAACATGGCCAAAGACCCGGCGCTGAAGGCGGAGTTCGAGCACCGCATCCAGTCAGACCCGCACTTTGCCGCCAGCCCGGATGCGCGCCTGGAATTCTTCTACGAGCGCTCGCCCTGGTTCCAGCAGAACCACATCGGCGAGTACCCGGTGGGGCGGTTGCTATCGCTCGATGGGGTGCCGCTGGAGTAGCGGCTCAGACCAACAGAACTGGAACCCCATACTGCGCCAGCTTTTTGTCGCTGGTTACCAGAATCAGGCTTTCCACAAGCGCCTGAGCGACCAGCAAACGGTCAAAGGGATCGCGATGGTGAAGCGGCAGATTGCGGACAGCTTCGCCGTGACGGATCGTCACCGGCAATTCCGTCATTCCATGCGTTTGCAGCAGGTCCGAAACAGGCCGCGATAGGGTAAGGCTTCCAAGCGATTGCTTGATTGCCAGCTCCCAGCCGGTGACAGCACTCAAATAGACCTGCGGTGCTGATTCTAATTGCAAGATCACGAAATCAGGCAGCCGTTCAGGTTTCTGGTCCAGCCAAACCACGATATTTGAATCCAGTAGCAGCGCGGGAGCTGTCATTGTGATTCGACCAAAGAACTTTCTTCGCCGAAGGGATTTTCCTCACCCTCATCCTGGAAATATTCCAAAGGGATGTCCTTCTCCCAGTCGTCGGAAAGAAAGGTAATCCCCAGCAGGTTCTGTCCAAACTTTCGCAGCGGCTTCGATTCAGGCTCCAGCGCAATAAGCCGTGCCATCGGCTTGCCCGCCTTTGCAATTACGATCTCCTCACCCTTCGCCACCCGCTCCACGAGGCTGGAAAGCTGCGTCTTGGCTTCGTAAAGATTCACTTGCACAGGCTTGATGGAATGCTTCACTGGTGCTGGAATTGGATTCGCGGCCATGGCTGTACCCTCAATTCCAAATTGTGCGCCGATTTACCCTGTTGGTCAAGTTGGTCAAGCATGTCCTGGCCGACGTCATTCCACCCGCAAATCCCATGCTGTTTCCGTTGCCAGAGATTTCCATTGCAGACTCCTCTGTTTGGCGTTACCTTTGCTCCGAGCTTTTTTCTCACTCTGGAGCGTTCTCTATGCATCTCTTGGCGTTATTCCTGCAAAACCAGCCCGATCCCGCAGTGGTGCAGAAAATGGCCTTGGCCATGCTCGCCATTATCCCGATCATTATCGTGGTGGGCCTGGCCATCGTCATGGTGCCTTTTTGGTTCATCCTCAAAAAGGCCGGCTTCTCGCCCTGGCTTACATTGCTCTTCATTGTGCCCCTGGGCAACCTGGTGCTCTATTACCTGCTCGCCTTTGGCGAGTGGAAGGTCGTTCCCGCGCCCCAGGCTGGCTGGGGACCTCCGCCGCCCTACCCGCCGCAGCCGCCTTACGCGCCTCCGCCGCAGTATCCGCCCCAGGCCTGAGCTGCCACGGGGTGGGATATTGGCTCTGTCCCGGAAGGGAGCGAATGCTAGCATCGTGAATAGAAAGATACATTCACCATGCCCGATTCCGCTCCCTCCGCAGCCATCGCTCCCCGCGTCCGATTTGCCCCTTCGCCCACTGGCTTTCTGCATGTAGGCAGCGCCCGCACCTTCATCTTCAATTGGCTCTTTGCCCGCCGCAACCACGGAATCATGGTCTTGCGCCTCGACGACACCGATGTCGAGCGCAACTCCGAAGCCAGTGTCCAGTCCATCTTTGAGGGGCTGCGCTGGCTGGGTCTCAGTTGGGACGAAGAATACAAGCAATCCGAACGCCTTGCCCTTCATCGCCAGCAGGCCGAAGCAATCTTCGCCAAGGGCCTGGCCTACCGCGACTTCACCCCCGCTCATGCGTCGAATGATGAGCAATCCTTCGCGCAGGGCGCGTGGCTCTTCAACCCCGGCATGAGGGAACTCTCCCGCGAAGAGAGCGACCGCCGCGCCGCCAGTGGCGAGCCGTTCGCCCTCCGTTATCGCGTGCCGCGCGGCCAAAACCGCACCCTGCGATTTGCCGACAGCGTCTATGGCGAGCAGTCCAAGGCAGCCGACGAGGTCGAAGACTTCGCCCTGCTTCGATCCGATGGAATGCCCACCTATCACGTAGCCTCATGCGTTGACGACGCCGATCTCCACATCAGCCACATCATCCGCGGCCAGGATCACCTCACCAATACCTTCAAGCACCTGCTCATCTTCGAGGCCCTTGGCGCGGAGCCGCCGCAGTTTGCCCACCTGCCCCTGCTCGTCGCCCCAGATGGCGCCAAACTCTCCAAGCGCAAGCACGGCCCCGTCGTCAGCGTCACCACCTACCGCGATGCAGGATTCCTCCCGCAGGCTTTCGTCAACTTCCTCTGCCTCCTCGGCTGGTCGCCCAAAGATGATCGCGAGTTCCTAACCCTCGACGAGCTCACTGACGCTTTCACCCTCGATGGAGTCAACCGCGCCAACGCCGTGATCAACTTCACGGAAGAAGACCCGTTCGATCCCAAGGCTGTCTGGCTCAACGCCGAGCATATCCGCGCCCTGCCGGTCGAGAAACTGAGCGCCGAGCTGCTACCCTTCTTCGAGCAGGCCGGCTTCGCGCCCACGGCCGAGAAGACCGCGGCCGTCACCCCGCTCATCCGCGAGCGCATCAAGCTGCTGAGCGATGCCGTCGGGGCTGCCGACTTCTTCTTTGAAAAGGAACTCGCGCCCTATGACCCGGCCGAGCTGATCCCGTCAAAGGGCGGCGATGCAGAGATGGTCCGCCGCGTCCTTGAGCACGCGCTCGAAGTTCTGCCCGCCGTCAGCTTCGACCACGATTCGATCGATCAGGCACTTCGTGCTGCCGCGGCTCAACTTGGTCTAAAGGCCGGGCAGGCCTTTCAGCCCATCCGCGTCGCCGTCTGCGGACGCAAGAACGCCCCTCCGCTCTTTGAAACCATGGCCGTCCTCGGCCGCGAACTCTGCCTGGCCCGCATCCGCCAGGCCGCAGCCAGCCTCGAATCGCTCTGCTGAGCACAGCAACATCTGCACTACGGCGGCCCACATCTCGATTCTTGAGATGTGGGCCAGACGCCACGTTGGTTTTCGCTTTTTTGGAAGCCCCAGAACACTCCTCGGGCATAAGAAAGCCGCCGAAGGTCGGCGGCTTTCGAGGAACGGCTTTTGAAGGAGACGCGCTATGCCGTCAGCTTCCTGCGGAATGCGAACAGGATGCCCACAAGCCCGGTGCCGAAGAGGGCGAGGCTGGAGGGTTCGGGAGTGGCCTCGGCAATGAAAGCCATGTCGCCTGTGCCGATGGAGCCCTCGTAGTTGATGTTGATCACGTTGGTACCCGTGGTCAATAGGAACGTCCCCGAGCTGAAGTGGGGGTCGCCGAGTGCGGCGTTGATGTCCAAACCGAGTTGAGCGCCAACGCTGGGAGCGGTGGTCCAGCCAGCTAAGACCGACTCCTGCCCCGGATTCTGCCCCGGTGCAGTGAACGGGCTCGCCGCGGCCGTCATGAGCACGTTATTGTCCAGCACCTGGAACAGGTCGCCGCTTGCTTCCAGGTCGGTCACGGTGAGGGTACCTGGCCCATTGAGCGTGATCGTCCAGTTCGTTCCGGCGGGCGCAAGGATCGAGTCGGAGAACCCGCCCGGCAGGACCGGTCCGTCGGTGGCGACCCCATAAACGTCCCCACCTGAAACCGCACTCGGAACAGTCGTACCAAACTGCGCCGTATACCACTGGTTGGTTACGATGTTGTCGTCAGCCTTCGCGGCTGGGGTCACAAAGAACGCTGGGACCGCCGCGAGAAGCGCGATTGCGAAGAGTCTTTTGAACACGATAAAGAACCTCCATTGTTTTCTCAGAATTTGCCAGCAGATCTCAACCCATGAAGTTTGCCGAGAGACTTCGACGCACGGGTCGCCGAGGAGTATGTGCTGACAACAAGCTACATTCCCACAAAGTTGCACGTCCAGGACCACAAATGTTCAATTGCATGCTTTTGTTAAATCTACTAATATCAATCACCTACAGTTTTTATGGAATCTCCAATTTACAATCGTAAAGCAATCTGTGCAAGAACTTGCATAGGCAGATGGAAAAAGCTTTCCCTTGCCGATTCTGTCGCGCGGGCTGCCCACATCTCGATTTCCGAGACTTGGCAAAGCCGTAGATACCCCCTCCGAGTGGCCTCCAATAATGCTTGTTGCAACGAATATCTTCCTCGCGCATCCAACCTTATGTAAGGCAGAGGAGGTCAACCATGTCGCTTCGTCCGGTAAGAGAGATTCTTGAAACCAAACCCACCATGGAAGGTGCTGGTGTGAAGTTGCAGCGCGCCTTCGGCTTCGGCAAGACCAAGGAGTTCGATCCGTTCCTGTTGCTCGACGACTTTCGCAACGACAATCCGGCCGATTACCTGGCCGGCTTTCCGTGGCATCCCCACCGCGGAATCGAAACCATCACCTATGTGCTGGCCGGCGAGGTGGCGCATGGAGACAGCCTGGGCAACAAAGGCCGCATGACCGCAGGCGACGTGCAGTGGATGACGGCGGGAAGCGGGATCATGCACCAGGAGATGCCCAAAGGCGACGCCAAGGGGCGCATGCACGGATTCCAGTTGTGGGCCAACCTGCCGGCGGCGCTCAAAATGACTGCCCCGCGCTACCAGGACATTCCATCGAGTGCGATTCCCGAGGTGACGGAGGATGACGGGACCATGGCGCGGGTCATCGTCGGCGATTTCTGGGGCAAGAAAGGGCCGGTGGAGGGCGTGGCGGCAGATCCGAGCTACGTGGACATCTCGGTGCCGCCGGGGAAGCGCAAGCGCATCCAGGTGGAGACCACGCGCAACGCATTTGCCTATGTCTTTGCCGGCGCGGGCGCCTTCCGCGACGCTTCGGACCCACGGGCCGTGCTGACCGAGTCGGCAGTCGATCCCAACGCGAAGCCGGTCTACGACGCTAAGAACCATTCTTTGGTGCTGTTCGATCGCGGCGATGAGATCGTGGTGCAGGCCGGTCCCGAGGGCATCCGCTTCCTGCTGGTCTCTGGCAAGCCACTGGAGGAACCTGTGGCGTGGTACGGGCCGATCGTGATGAATACCCAGGCTGAGCTGCAACAGGCGATGAGCGAGTTACAGAAGGGGACGTTTATCAGGCACGGGTGAGACCTGCGCCGGGCATGCACAAATCCTGAACTGCCGCTAGAGGCTGGCAACTACATTGCCTTATTCGGCAGTTCCCCAGACAGAATGTTCGCGGGCGTGAGTCCACGCTGGCGCAGGGCGCGCAGGCTCAGCGAGTCGTGACGCTTGGCCAGGCGGCGGCCGTTTTGGTCGACCGCCAGGCGGCAGTGGAACCATGCGGGATTGCCGTAGCCCAGGGCGCGATTCAGCAGGATCTGGCGCGCGGTGGATTTGAGCAGGTCTGCTCCGC
>Ga0302194_10003462_pt1 | contig 9891 bp, 7 predicted proteins | sample II_Bog_N1_1_FD_200227 | JGI IMG/M metagenome (GOLD analysis project Ga0302194, IMG submission 200227) | Peat permafrost microbial communities from Stordalen Mire near Abisko, Sweden - II_Bog_N1_1 | ecosystem: Environmental > Terrestrial > Soil > Wetlands > Peat | place: Sweden: Abisko, Stordalen...
CGGCGTCGCAGCAACTGCGGAAGAACTTGACCAGGTTTTGCGCGGCGCGCCGCGATGGGGTCATCTTAAAATTTGCGGCTTGATGGCTGTGCCGCCTTACACCGAAGATCCGGAGTGCTCGCGGCCCTATTTCCGGCAACTTCGTCAGATTCGAGACAGCATCGCCGCGCGCGCGCTGCCGATGGTTGGCACGGATGTGCTTTCCATGGGCATGTCGCACGATTTTGAAGTTGCGATTGAAGAGGGGGCGACCTGCGTGCGCGTAGGGACGGCGATTTTTGGGCAACGAACAAGACCTTAACCCCAGTGGGCACAGAGGAACACAGAGGAAGTCCTGAGCGATTTACCCCGTGTTCCCCTGTGTACCCCGTGGTAGACGCTTTTCGATGATAGCGATTCAAAGTTCGCCCGGCGGTGCGACGTTTGCCGTCAAGGTCCACCCGCGGGCCAAGAAGAACGCCATCACGGGCGAGGTGGGCGACGCGCTGAAATTGGCCCTGACCGCGCCTCCGGTGGACGGCAAAGCCAACGAGGCATGCGTCGAATTTTTCGCGAAGCTTTTGAACGTACCGCGATCCTCCGTTACTATTGCAGCCGGACTGACTGGCCGGAATAAAGTAATTCGAGTGGCAGGGTTGTCGGCGGCGCAAGTACGCGAACGGCTGGGCATCTAGCGGCGAGACGCGGACAAAGCCTGCCCTGAGCGAAGTCGAAGGGAGTGTCCGCGCTACACTACCCATCGGGAGCGCGCAGTCAGGAGAAACGATTGACCTTTTCCGAGCGTTTGCAGGAAATCCGCACGGGATTCGAGCGGCCATTCTGGGTCGCGAACATCACCGAGATCTTCGAACGTCTTTCCTATTATGGAGCGTTTGCTTCGCTTGCCCTGTACCTGCAGGAGAAGCTGAATTTCTCGACGGAGCAGACCGGAACGCTGACCGGCCTGTTCGGCGGCATGGTTTGGTTTCTTGCAATCTTTGGAGGAGCGGCCGCCGACCGGCTAGGCTTTCGCCGCGCCCTTTCGATCGCCTACCTCATCCTGGCCGTGGCGTATTTTCTGATTGCATCGATTGGCGCGCCCTGGCTGGCTCCGGTGCGTAACGCGGTGCCGCTGGGATTGTTTGTCGGCTTCATTCTGATTCTGCCCGCGCTCGGCATCTCGATGGTCAAGCCTTGCGTGGTTGGTACGACGGCGCGCGCTTCGAAAGAGAACGTCCGCTCCATTGGCTACTCGATTTATTACACGATGGTAAACATTGGCGGAGCGCTTGGCCCTCTGTTTGCAGGATGGGCTCATCGCCACCTTGGTGTCGAGAATGTTTACCGCGTGGCCGCGATCAGCGTCTTTGCCATGTTTTTTGTGGTTATCATTTTTTTCCGGGAACCGCGCAAGGCTGGAGATGCGCCTCCGCCTTCGATCGCGACGGTTGCGCGGAATTTCTGCGTGGTCGTCGGAAATTACCGTCTAGTTCTGCCGGTGTTGCTGGTCGCATTGTTGTTGCGGGTTGGGTTGTTCGTCTATCCGAAGTACGCCGTGCCTTGGTGGATCTGGTGCGCGCTATTGGTGCTCGTGCTTGTCGGGATCAGCCGGTTTATGTGGTTCCTGGTGCTGTTCACCGGCTACTGGGTGGTGTTTTGGCAGCAGTACATCAGCCTGCCCGGCTACATTCACGGCTACATCAACTCCAGCGCCGCCGTCGAAACCATCTTGGTCACTGACGGCCTAACCGTGATCTGCCTCACGCTCGTAGTGAATTATTTGACCCGCAAGATTCCAGCATTTCAGGCGGTGATTCTGGGTACGGTGGTCACTTCTCTGTCGTGGGTGATTCTGGCGCTGCGGCCCACGGTCTGGGGCGCGGTGCTTTCGCTGTTTGTACTGGCGCTGGGCGAAATCATTCAGGCGCCGCGGTATTACGAGTACATCTCACGCCTTGCGCCTCCCGGAGAGCAGGGCACTTACATGGGCTTTGCTTTTCTGCCCATCGGAATTGGATCGCTGATCGGTGGCTGGTTTGGCGGCACGCTGGTCCACCACTTCGGAGAAGTCACGCATCAACCGGCGCGCATCTGGTGGACGGTAACGGCAGTCGGGTTGGCTACGGCGGCGGTGCTGTGGATTTATGACAAAATTGTGGCGACGGGCACGTCTGCGGCCAGCTAAGGTGGATCGTTGCCAGGCGACACGTCACACGCAACGGTGACAATAGGTCACAGCTTTCGCACAGCACTCCTTATTATGATGACAACCTCGGCGCGCAGTGACAGGACGAAACGGTTGTTATCACTCTCGTTGCCCTTTGAGGATCTCGTGGCCAACAGCAAAGTCACACCCATCTACATTGCGGATCACATCCGGCGCGTGCTGAAGGATGGCGGGTCGGCGCCGCACTCGGAAGAAGTGCAACATTTTTTCAAGGAAGAAGTGCGGTCGCGCGGCTGGTACACCGCCGAACTCAGAAAGTTCGCTTTGCGGTTCCGGCGCAGCATTGTTCGCGAGCGGGGAATGAATTTTCTGGTACTGGTGGCGAACGATCTCTTTTCCGGCCGAGTTCTGGAAGAGAAAGTGATGGCGGTTTTTCTGCTTGAAAAACAGACGCCGCATTTTGACGAACAAGAATTTCAACTCTTTGCCTCGTGGCTGGATCGCGTCACCAGTTGGGCCGATCACGACGCGCTGGCGCATTATTTGCTGTCGCCGATGGTGGCGGCTCAGCCTGGCCGCTGCCGACAGGTTTTCCTGTGGGCGAAGTCTCCGAATCGCTGGTGCCGGCGCGCGGCGTGCGTGACGTTGATTCGCGGAGCGCGCGAAGGGAAGTTCTCCGCGCCAATTGTCCGGCTCTCGAATCAATTGCTGGAAGACGAAGACGATATGGTCCAGAAGGGGTTGGGCTGGCTCTTGCGCGAGGCGGCCAAGGCCGATCCGGGGAACACTGTGCCGTACTTGATGAAGATCCGAGAGAACGCGCCGCGCCTGGTGCTGCGGACGGCTTGCGAGACGCTGCCGGCAGCGGCGCGCAAACGAGTGTTGCGCTAACTGTCTCCATACCATTCCGCATCCAGCTTCAGTGGCCTTCCTCTTCCAGATATTTTTCCACTTCTAAAGCGGCCATGCAGCCGGAACCGGCGGCGGTGATTGCTTGGCGGTAGCGGCGGTCCTGCACGTCGCCGCAGGCGAATACGCCGGGGACTTTGGTGAAGACGTTTTTCTGCGTGATCAGATAGCCATCCGCATCGGCTTCGAGTTGGCCTGCGAAGATCTTGGCGTTGGGGATGTGGCCGATCCCTAGAAACATCGCGCTGGCGGGAAACTCCCAGCTCTCGCCGCTTTTCAAGTTGCGCAAACGCAGGGCGGTGACTTCTTTCTTGCTCACGTCGAGCACGTCGTCCACTACCGTGTCGGTCATGAACGCGATCTTCGGATTTGCGCGGGCGCGATCGAGCATGATTTTCGAAGCGCGAAATTGCTCGCGGCGGTGAATGAGCGTTACTTTGCTGGCGAAGCGCGTCAGGAAGGTTGCTTCTTCCATGGCGGAGTCGCCGCCGCCGATCACGGCGATCTCCTTGCCTGAAAAAAAGAAGCCATCGCAGGTGGCGCAGGAGGAAACACCGTGGCCGATCAGCGCGTGCTCGTTCGGAAGGCCCAGCCAGCGCGCGGAGGCTCCGCTGGCGATGATGAGGGTGCGGGTTTGGATGACCTCTTTGCCGACCGTCAATTCAAGCGGATGCTTGCTTAAGTCCGCTTTGACGAGGTGGCCCATGCGATATTCGGCGCCGAAACGCTCGGCCTGCTTGCGGATGTTCTCGACCAGCTCCGGGCCTTGAATGCCTTCGGGAAAGCCGGGGAAATTTTCGACGAGCGTGGTCATCGATAGCTGGCCGCCGGGCTCATGGCCTTCGATGACGAGCGGCTTGAGGTTGGCGCGGGCGCTGTAGAGAGCGGCGGTGTGACCGGCGCATCCGGAGCCCATGATTACGACGTTGCGTATGTCCATAGTGCCTTCACTAGATTCGGGGAGCGCGATTTCGTTGCAGGCCCCGAAGAGGCGAGCGATTGACGGATTAGAACCTGCCCAGGAAACCTGACCTAAACCTGGGTTTACTGTCTATCATTTACTGGCGATCATAGGTACCCCTACCCCCCTACCCCACCGGTCTATTGGAATCAATAGTTTAGCGAAATTTTCCTCGCAAAATATTGAACGGCATGGAGTTATAGGTAAAATATTGAGCGAGTAAGACTTAGTTCCGTTTTTCCGTCATTTTCCTAGATCATGCCTCGCAAAATATTGATTATAAAGGGTGTTATTTTCAAAATCTTATAAACAAAGAAGTTAGCCTAACTTCTTTGCAACTCCTACCTAGCGGCACGGCCGAACAGACTACGGGAAAAAGCGTTTTCCCAGCGCAGCCTTCCCCCAGCGGCTGGACGCCGCAGTTCATTCCGTGGGCGCTACGGCGATTGGAACTCGTGCCCTTCCCGTTCCTGCCTTGATACGGATACTTCTATCTTACTGTACGGTGTCAAGAGCCAATCGATTGAGGTTTCGGAGAACACTGAAGCACGACGCTCGAGGCGGCAGAATCTCGCTGCAGATGTCGGGAGTAACTCGGTGAGTGTAATAGAGTTTCATCAACTGACAGACTGCTTCCAGTTTGCCGAGGACTCGCTCAGAACCTCATCAGGAGAGTTACGGCGTTCGTGACGTTGATCCAATCCTACGGGCCGCTTGCCGATTGTGCTCGATTGAAACACATGGACAGTCACTGTCCCAACTGATAAGTTGTTCTGTTTTATATTTTCTAGGAGATATTTATGCTCATTCGCAAGCTGCATCTTCTGTCAGGTGCACTATTGGGAATTCTTCTCGGCTTTGCCTTCTTCGCGATTTCTGCTGCGGCACAGACAACCGCTCCCGACGAATGGACTTGGGTAAGCGGAAATGGCGCAGGCTCAAGTAACCCCATTAACCGCTTGGGTTCTTCCAGTTGGACCGATCACAACGGCAATCTTTGGCTCTATGGGGGCTATTACTACACAGCAAATCAATCTTGCACGTGCGTTACAGCCGACTTGGACGATCTTTGGATGTTCGCCCCTTCCACGAACCAATGGACGTTTGTCAGCGGCATTAGTAATTCCGGCTTAAACACTCCAGGATCCTATGGCACGTTGGGAACGCCTGCACCGTCAAACACTCCCGGAGGCCGCGACTCGGCCGTGAGCTGGACTGATAGCAGCGGCAATCTCTGGCTCTTTGGTGGCTCCTACACCTCGACCGGATATTTTCTCAATGACCTATGGGAGTTCAATCCCTCCACGCAAGATTGGGTTTGGATGGGGGGCAGTCAAACGCCTACTGGCGCGAATTTGGGCGCATCCGGTGTGTATGGAACATTAGGAACGCCGAATGCAGCCAATGTTCCCGGAGGCCGCAAAAGAGCCTTGAGTTGGACCGACAGCAACGGCAAATTCTGGCTCTACGGGGGCTATGGCATCGACTCTACAGGCACGTGGGGAGACCTTAACGATCTGTGGAAGTTCGACCCATCTTTGGGTACATATGGCGAGTGGACGTGGATGGGCGGCAGCAACACCCTGCCTGGATCCAACGATTCCCTGCCTCCGGTCTACGGCACATTGGGAAGCCCGGCTGCGGCCAACAACCCCGGAGGTCTCGAGTACGCCTCCGGATGGGCCGACAAAAATGGCAATCTCTGGCTTTTCGGCGGCGAAGCGTCCGATAACACCAACGATACACAGAACTGGTATAACGACCTGTGGAAGTTCGACCCGTCCCTCGGTACATATGGCGAGTGGGCGTGGATGAGCGGAAGCAGCAGCACCAGTTACCAACCGGGCGTTTACGGCACACTGGGAACGCCGGCTACAGGAAATGTTCCTGGGGGCCGTCTTTACGCTTCAAGCTGGATCGACAACAACGGCAATTTATGGCTCTTCGGCGGCGAGGGGGAGTCCGCCACCGGCTGGGCGGGCTGGTTCAACGACCTGTGGGTCTTCGATCCTTCCAACAGCCTTTGGGCCTGGATGGGCGGCGTCAGCGGGATTGGGAGCAATAAATGGTTGTCTCCGTCGGGCTATATCTATGGCCAGCCCGGATTCTACGGCACAGTGGATGTCCCCGAACCCTCGAATGATCCCGGAGCGCGGCAGACCACGACAACCTGGACCGACAATAGCGGCAATCTCTGGCTCTTCGGTGGCGAAGGTTTCGATGGCAATGGTAATTTTTCCTTTCTCAACGACATGTGGGTCTATCCGCCCTCTTTGACGCTGACTGTCCATACAGCGGCCGCGACGCCCATTATTTCGCCCGCGTCGGGAACATACACTTCTGTGCAAACTGTCACCATTACCGACACAACACCGGGAGCAGCGATTTACTACACCACCGATGGCGTCACCACCCCAACCACGAGTTCGGAGCTTTACACGGGCGGCATTTCGGTTTCGGCGACAGAGACGATCAATGCCATCGCCGTAGCCTCAAATTACTACAGCAGTGCCGTCGCCTCGGCGACGTACACCATCAACCTGCCTGCGGATTTCTCCGTTCCATCCACGCTGCCACCGCTCACAATTGCGACCGGAAATAGCGCATTTGACACGATCACCGTCACTCCGCTCAACGGATTTACCGGCACTGTTTCGTTCAGTTGTTCGGGACTGCCAACCGAGGCAACTTGCAGCTTCTCTCCGAATACCGTAACGGGAAGTGGCCCAACACAGATTACAGTCACCGCCACAGCTCCGAACACTGCGGCTTTGGGTCGTGATGGTTTTCCCCTGCTGCCCGGTTCAGCGCTAGCGATGATGCTCTGCTGTTTCGGGATAAGTAAGCGGCGCAACTTGCAGAGGATTCTGCTGGTTGTGGTGAGCGTGGGCGGTCTGAGTTTGATCACCAGTTGCGGCGGCAGCTCTTCTTCCAGCAAACCACCTTACACCCCTTTGCCCAACACCGAAACAGTAACCGTGACCGCTACGTCAGGATCGCTGTCTCACACTACAACCTTCACTCTTACAGTGAACGACTGAACGTCCAGCAGTAGCGTCCGCATCTAAGAAGATGCGGTTCAGGTGGTCGGAATGACGGGTAAAGTCGGCTGTTGCAACCAGACGACTACACTCAGAATCGCCCTGATCGAAGATCGAAAGCGCTACGGGTTCTACTTCTTGGCCGAACTGGCTTTGGGCGGCGCTACAACTCCCAGCCGGGCTAATTCCGCGGGCACCATCTTGCGGGCGCCCAGCGCGTCGCGGTAGCGCTCCATGATCGACGAAGCGGCGTGAAAAATGGGTTCGTACGCGCTCTGGTCCTTCACCGGAGTTCCATCCTCTCCCGAGCAGCGCGCCAGCGCTACCGAGGGTTTGCCAAACCGTTCCAATCGTACGCGCGAAACCGGGGTGGTGGAAGCAAGCATGGCGGCTGCGGAAGCAACCGCGGACGCGGTATCTTCAATCGAAACTTGGATCAGGTCCTTTTGCTCGCGCACGCGAAGCACGAGCGTCTCCGTCATATTTTTCGAATCGACGCTGAACGAGTATTGGACGTTGCTGAACACGGCTGCCTCGGGGAACTCGCGGCGAATACGGACCCAGTCGGCCGATGAGACCGTGCCCGGCGGCAACGGTTGCATGCCGGGAATGGGGGTGTTCGGGTCGAGGGTGGAGCGTCCGCGAGACACTTCATAGTCCGTTGCGAACACCGGTTTCCCAGGCACCTTGGCTAGCGCGGAAGATAGTTCCTTCTGCTCGTCGGCGGAAGGCGCGCACACGTTGAGGACGTTGACCTTTACCTTGGGCTCTTGGGCGTTGACCGGAGGCTGCTGGGCAGCGGCCACGGCAACCATAAGCACGGCGATAGTCAGAATCAAAATCTTGTGAGAGAACACGGCGAAATTGTATCAGGGGAATGCAGAAGTCATAGGTCAGATTGCAGAGGTGAAACCAAAGATCCCAATGTGCGCGGTTACCTTCAGAGGGCGTTGCCTCTGCAATCTGACCTCTGCAATTTCTTACTCGGCGATTTCATCTGCCGCGCCATGGCGGCGCAGCAACTGCGGCAGATTCTGTGAAAACGCCGAGCGCGGCAGCACCATGTCACAACCCACTTCGTGCGCCTTCTGTTTCAGGTCGCCCTGCACGTGCGAGAGAAAGCCGATGATCGACGTCCCCTTCTTGAGCTTGGTCTTCAGTTTTGGGATGAGTGTCAAAGGCTTGGCATTGGCGTTGTTCAAGTCGAAGATGATCAGGGAAGGTTTTTCCTCACCGTTGCTCTTCATACGATCGGTGAGTTCTTTTTCGTTCTTGACGAACTCGACCTTCACATTCATCTTCTGGCCGGTGGCCTGAATCTTGCTCAGGAAAAACAGGTCTTCGACAAACGCGAAGACGCGGGAAGCGGCATCGGCTCGAGGGACGGGCAACGGATCGGGATCGACCACCGGGTACGAGGACGAAAATCCGGGCCGTCGCGGCGCCTTGTTGCCGTTGTCGCCGTTTTGGTTGGCGCGGTAGCTGTGATCCATGGGCGCGGTAAAGATACCGTGAGGGTCCTGGCGTGCGCGGCCCATCGGGCCACCCGCGCCTCGTTTGGGCGGACGCCGTCCACGGCGTCGTTTGTGTCTCCCTCCGCCTGCGGAGGAGTGTCCGGGTCCTGCATTCATATTTTTCTCTTGTGAAACTTTAGAAGTTAACCCCAGAAGTCAATCCCCGGGCTCGATCCCAAGCCCGGTCGTTTCCTCGAACGCGAATCGGCAAGTTCGGCGTGCGCGCACCCTCGACTAGGTGCGACACACTGTGCGTACTGGCAGACCAAACCCCAACATCGTCTGGATGCTATTTGACAACGATATTCAAACTGTAAATGTTCAAGCTGTCGTGTTCAAAAGGTCGCGGTTCAAATTGTCGTTGTACAAACCAGGCGCCGGGAGTCGAACTTGGCGCGAACGGCCAGCCTGGAAGCATGGCCATTGGGAACATCTTGATGGTACTCATGAAAGCATCGATTGCGCAAGTGCGATCGCCGAAGTTTTCCACAGCCGGGCATTACCAAAGTGGGCCGCTCCAGATGCGAAGCGCCAGAACCGGATGGCGAATCCAAATTTGCCGCGTGGCTTTTTCTGAAGTTTCATCGTGGCGTGCCGATGGAATAGGGGTGAAACCCGCTCCTGCCTTCGACAAAATCTCAGTATCGCAGCCGCTGGCCTTGCCGGGCCAACGCTTCGTCGCTCGTCAGCCAATTTTCGACCGCTCCCAGAATGTGTACGGGTACGAAATTCTCTTTCGCAATGGAGTTGAGAACTTCTTCAACGCCGATCCGGAACTGGCGGCCCGGTCCACGGTGGATAGCTCCCTGCTATTCGGCATCGATACCCTTTGCGATCACAAGCGTGCCTTCATGAATTGCACCCGGGAAGTCTTATTCAAGGATCTAATTACCTTGCTGCCTCCCGGCCAGACCGTGGCCGAGATTCTGGAGAGCGTGGAACCCGAGGACCGCGTGATCGCGGCCTGTAAACGGCTGAGAGCGGCTGGCTATCGGATTGCCTTGGATGACTTCGCGCCCGACGATCCGCGCATACCGCTGGTCGAGTTTGCCGACATCATCAAAGTCGACATTCGCGCCACCCGGCCTGAGGAACGAGTTGGCATGATGCGCCGCTTTGGCTCCCCGACGTGCAAGATGCTGGCGGAAAAAGTGGAAACGCCGCACGAATTTCAGCAGGCGCGAGACATGGGATTCGTATACTTCCAGGGATATTTTTTTCGCCGGCCCGAAATCGTGATCAGCCGCGAAGTTCCCGCCAGCCGCTTGCACTACATGCGCCTGCTGGAGATTGTGTCGCGCATCGACCTCGACATGCGGG